>JADMIO010703111.1_pt1 | contig 101404 bp, 90 predicted proteins | sample 8958161 | NCBI WGS metagenome assembly JADMIO01 (sample SAMN16585339, study PRJNA669376) | soil metagenome | isolation source: Crop rotation soil | place: USA: Cullars Rotation, Alabama | collected 2011 | reverse complement strand
CCGCGACTTCAAGTCACGTGAATTCCAAGCTTCGGATCCCACTGTGCTGGAAAGAGATTACCATTATTCATTGGCATTATTCAACCTGGCTGCCTGTTACAAGGAACAGGGACGTTATGCCGAAGCCGAGCCATTGTATTTAAAATCGTTGCCACCCCTGGCAACAGTATTCGGACAAAGCAGCGTTGAGTATACCCGTTGTTTTTACTCTCTTGCTTTGTTGTACATCGATATGGGCAAATTTGCTGAAGCAGAAGGCATGTGCGCTGCTGCGGTCAATTTTTACAAGACCATACTCGGGGAAAGCAGCGATGACTATCTCGCGGCGATGGCCGCTATGACGCTCGTATACCAGGGATTAGCCAAATATGATAAAGCGGAAGAGATCGATCTGTCCCTTATACAATACTATAATTCATTGGCGAATCCTCCGAAGAAAACCCTGCAGACATTGAATAATAACCTGGGTGAGCTCTATCGCCATATGGGCGAATACGACAAAGCTGAGTTGATATTGACAAAAGCAGTGGAAATGGCGGGCAATAGCATGGCTGCTGCCGGCTCACTCAATAACCTGGCGCTGGTACAGAAAGCGATCGGGAAATATGCTGAAGCAGAACAATCTTATAAGAAAGCACTAGAGATATACCAGGCTAATGGAAAGACCAATCATCCTGATTATACCAACCCATTGAATAACCTGGGTGAATTGTACCGCACTATGGGACGTTTACAGGAAGCCGTCTATGCTTTTGAAGAAGTGATCGAATTGCGAAAAAAATATTTAGGAACCGATCACCCGAACTATGCCAATGTGGTGAATAATCTTTCACTTGTCGAGTTTGCGATCGGTATGTACCCGGAAGCGGAAAAGCATTTACTGGAATGTAAAGAGATCTATAAAAAGATACTCGGGGAAAAGGACCGTTTCTACGCCAATTGCCTCAACAATCTTGCAACACTCTATAAAGCCCAGGGCAAATTGACAAAGGCGGAAGAAACCTACAAAGAATGTATCCGTATCTATAAAACCTATTATGGTGAGACCAATGATAAATATGGTATCTACCTCGGTGGACTGGGCGGTACTTACCGGGAGATGAAGCGATACGATGAAGCTATCAGCTATACATTACAATCGCTGGCCGTATTAAAGAATAAGCTCGGCGAAAATCATTTCGATCATATAACGACGGAATACAATCTCGCGGAGACCTATCGCGAAGCGGGTAAATACCCCGAAGCTGAACAGCATTACCTGAATTCGATGAAAGGATACCTGCTGCTGATCGAGAAATATTTTCCCTTCCTGAGTGAAAAAGATAAGACAGCCTTTTATTATACCGTCGCCAATGCCTTCGAAACTTATAATTCATTTGTCATAGAGATGCGCACCCGTTTCCCCAACAAGAACCTGGATGCGATGATAGCAAGGATGTACAATAACCAGGTTGCGTTGAAATCATTATTGCTGAAAGAATCGGAGAAAATAAGAACAGGCATAGCGGCCAGTAATGACCAGGCATTAAAGAATGATTACCGGGACTGGATGAAGTTGAGAGAGACCATTGTGCAACAGTTCCGGCTGAGTACGGAAGAACAGGAAGCAACAGGGGTCAATCTTCCCGCTCTTGAGTTACAGGTGAACAATCTTGAACAAAAGATCACGATAGCACTGAAAATGGGCTTCCGCAAGGAGGAAAAGAAAACAGTTTTGTGGAATGATATACAGGCAGGATTAAAACCTGGAGAGTATGCTGTTGAGATCATCCGCACTGATTTTTATTATAAGTCAAGATGGACCGATACTGTTTATTATACAGCATTGATCATTGATAAAACATGCACTGTTCCAAGGATGATTGTATTACCCGATGGGAATGGTTTGGAAACAAGAGGGATCGGTAATTACCGCAGGGCAATAAAAGCAAAATTCAATGACGAACTATCCTATAGTCTATTCTGGGAACCGGTAAGTAAATGGCTGCCTGCTGCAAAAAAGATCTATTTCTCCGGTGACGGTGTATACCAGCAGGTGAATCTTTACACATTGAAAAACCCGGCCACTGATCATTACCTGATCGATGAAGCGGATATCAGCCTCGTAACGAATACAAGAGATATTTTACAGAAGCCGGTCACTATATCTTCCAAAAGAGCAGAGATATTCTCCTTCCCGGATTACGGTGTAAAATCAGCATCGACTGATCCGCCCGGAGAAAGATTACCCGGTTTTCCCGATCTGAAAGAATTACCTGGTACCAAAATAGAATCCGATTCGGTTAAAAAAATATTGCTGGCCCGCAACTGGAAGGTCACGGATCATTTACAGAAAGAAGCGACAGAAGAAGCGATCAAAAAGATCAGCAGCCCACAGGTATTGCATATTGCCACGCATGGTTTCTTCCTGAAGAATATCAGGGATACGACAGAAAAAGTATTCGGGATACAGGCAGAAGCAGCAAGGCAGAATCCTTTATTACGCTCTGGTGTGATAATGGCTGGTGCCGCAGCGATCGCAAGAGATACGATGACTGTGACAAAAGAAGATGGCATATTAACGGCTTATGAAGCGGTCGGGCTGGATCTTAGTAATACAGATCTTGTAATTCTATCTGCCTGCGAAACTGGTTTGGGCGAATTGATGAACGGGCAGGGTGTGTATGGTTTACAACGATCATTTCTTGTTGCCGGAGCCCATTCGGTGATCATGAGTCTTTGGATGATCGATGATTTTGCGACACAGGAACTGATGAAGAATTTTTACCGGGAATGGTTAAAGGATGGTGTGCCGGGCAATAAGCAAAAAGCTTTTCGTGCGGCGCAGCTGAAATTAAAAGAGAAATACAATAATCCTTTTTACTGGGGAGCGTTTGTGATTGTGGGGGAGTAGATGGAGAATAGTGAATGGTGAATAGTGAATGGTCAATAGATGTCAACCCGGATATAATTTCTTCTTTAACACTCCAGAAGCCTTGGTATAACCGCCTTCCGATCCATCTACGAAATGAATATGATTCTGGTCCATACTGCGTACATAACAGGACATGACGGATTCTTTACTTACAAATAAACCATACCGTATGAATCCATCGGCTTCCAATGCTGTCAATGCAGCTTCAAGTTGTTCTCTTTGCTTAACGGTGCCTGAGATCACTGTGTTTATTTTCCCATCGATAACCAATGTATCAGACATGTCCACCAACTGGCTGAGATAGGTCTTCCCGGTTTTTGTCCTGAAATACAAAGTTCCGAGCAGGGTAGTGAGCCATGTTTTTATAAGATATAAAGGTTTGTAGCCGCCCAACCTGACTTTCATTTCTGAACCGATCTTCTTCAGCGTCGTCTTTAGTTTTAACTTGGAAATAGTGATCGGCTTTCTTTTCTGCGTATCACCATAAATACTATCCAGTTGATCGACCACTTTTTTAAATGCTTCGGATTGCTTCACATCGGGCTGTGCAATGACGAGCAGGCTTACGACCTCATCATAATTCTCCGGTGGTTTTATTTTATCCCAGCGGCATTGCATGCCTGTCAGGTCCAGTTCTTCCTGCGAAGGAGGAGAAGGTTCCAGTAAATAATCTTCACCCTTGATGATCCGTTCGGCATATGAAAGACCGTTACCCAATACAACAGGAATGGAAAATGTCTCTGAAGTTTTGAGTTTGCTGATCCTGAGTTCATGCGGTTGTTTATAAATATCTTCCACGGCAACATGACCTACCCGCATATCGAGATTGAAATTCTGCAGAGTATTTTTTTTGTGCAGCATCAGCGCATTGGTTACTTCACCCAGCATCGAAGGAGGAATGATGAAGGTCGCACCATCACCGCCGAAGAAAAAGGGAACCGTCAGGTTGGCTTTGTACACGATATTCAATACGGCAACAATACTCCCGGTTGCTACCAGGTTCACGGTCTCGTGTAAGCCATCGGCTACGGCTTTGGTCGATCCTTTTACATCGGTGATCAGTACATGCCAGTTATCCGGGACCTTGAAGAACAGGTGTTCTTCCATCAGCAGCTCACTGAGCGGGATCTGGTTGACAGGTAATCTTGTATAAAACTGGTCGTTACTGCCGGGGGACATGAGGCCAAACTATTTTACCGGAAGTTAAGTTATTTTATAAACTGCCCAACCGTGTTATCTCGGTTCCATTGAAGATGCGGGCCAGGTTCAGGTCCTTTGATTTATTGTATTCATTAAGACTGGCACCGTTCACGATACGCCAGAGATTTTTGGATCTTAATTCTGCATAATCGGCTGTTTTTATAAACATGCCCGTAATGGATTGGCGGGCTTTGAAGCTGATTTGCACTGCTGATTTGTCAAGAAGATCGTTCATCACAAATTTCTCGATCTGCTCGTTCGTCATAAAACTCGTTTAAAGGTAAAAGTCGTAAATTGAATAAAGTATTAAAAGGCCTGGAACTAAGAGCGAAATAAGTAGTAAGCAGGGATAGTGTCAGACCCGGTGAAGGTAAGCTTTTGATGGCAAGCTACGGGAACTATTCCAGGCAAGCCCGTAAACATAAATAAACGGTCCATTGTTAAAATAAATACGGACCTTTGATCTCCTGTCCGATCTGTTATCTAAACCAAACTGATGTACACTTACACCTGGAAAAAATATTTACCTGTTATCCGTATCCTGTTAAAGCGTTCCGCCACAGCAGAACAAACGATCACACTAAATCGTACCGACTTTGAAAAGAACAGCAAACTGCGTAAACCTAATTGTTCCTTTTCGGTAGAAATTGCGAAAGGCCGGATCGCAGGGGTTAACCCGCCGGCTCCCGCAAGAGATCTCCTGCTAATATTACAGGAGGACGAAGCACTGAAGGACCTGCTCCGGCAACACCGCTTTGCTATCAGCCTAACCAATGATTTCAGCTTTACGATAAAGAATATAACCCCTGTACAGCCAGCCGCAGAAATACAGGAATAAAAAAAGAGCCCCTAAAGACTCTTCATCAACTTTCATTGATCATCCCGTTACCATCTTTTGTTATCTGATCGCGGCGCCTTTTCTCTTGCTACGGTAACCGACATTGCTCTTCCTTCGATCTCCTTATTGTTAAGGGCTTTCATCGCTGCATTGGCTTCATTGTCTGATCCCATTTCAACAAAACCGAAACCACGGCTACGACCGGTCTCCCTGTCTGTAATGATCTTGGCAGAAGATACGGCGCCAAATTCTTCAAATAATTTGCGCAGGTCATCTTCTGCTGTGTGAAAACTTAGGTTGGAAACATACATGTTCATAAAAACTAGTTTAAGTAAAATAATAAAATGCAAGTGAAAAAGAGGTCTGCAGCAAGGAGCAAAGAGGAGATTAACTATTACTGGGTCGAAGAGTAAGAATTGATACTTATCCGGACTGAATGTTGGGAGAACTTTTAATCACTACATTAAAGATAGCCTATTTGACACTAAGGAGTCATACTAGTTTTAAGCCTGCTGAATGGCTTCTTTAAAGGGAATATCGTGCTTTTACGAAGTACTAGTACCCTTCTTTCATTGCGGGAGCCCATTGAAAGCAATTTTTGATAGAAACTATCCGTTGAAAAAAGTCGAACCGGTACTTTTGGGTGAGAACCCCGGAATTCCGGCTATTTAAAACCAATATCCATTCTTATGAACCACCCGTTCTACAACGACGCGGCATATATTGCCGAATCGTTCTACATGACCGACGATTATACGGCGCAAACTGCCCGCCTGGCTTTCTTCAAGATCAATTCGTATAAACTATCGCTGATCAAATCTTCTTTTGCCAATAGCAGGGAGGAGTTAAAAAGCAGTATCAAGACCAGTTTGCTCAATTATACCAATCCCGGTATCATCCTCGCCGATATGGGATTCTTCCAGTCGGAATCGGATAATTGAATAAAGATTTTGCAAATGGATCGCTTCAACGGCTTGTACAATCCGTTGCGACCAGGCATTGAAAAGTTCATTAGTTTTTGCTGAATACTCTCGTTGTTGCGTATTGAAGAGGGGTATCAAAGAATAAGGCGAGGGTCTGTCGCCAGGTATCGTTTAGTTTACCCATTGAAATGATCTCTTGCAGGTATGCGCATTTTTTCCGGTAATCGATATTCTCGAGAATGAACTGGAGCACCAATCTTTTCGCCGCATTTGAGTAACATACAGGTCCCATCAGGTTGATTTTCCTGCTGTAGGGTAAAAACTATGCCAGCCTGAAGGATGTCTTATAGAAAGATGTTAACAGGTCTGGATAACCCTTGGTTTTCAATGGCCTCCCTGCCCTCCAAAGGAGGGTTCCTTTTCGCTTATTACATAAACATTACAAATTATTTGTAACTGCGTATGTGTCGTAAAGGGCGTCAGGCAGCCTAATCCTTATTTATTTTTTGATTTTTGGCTTAACCAGGCCATCAATTCCTTTTTTATGGCCTGGCCGATGATCTTCTGGTTGGCCGGATCTTTTAAAAAATCATGACTGGCTGCATTGTCACCGATCTCCAGTAAGACCCGGTAAGGGGCTTTATTGATATTCTCATCGAGGCTGTAAAAACTCAGTTTGCCGGTTACCGCACATTTATAATCATTCCTCCCGGTTGTACTATCGAGTAATACACCGCGGTTCTCCATTTTGGTAGCATCACAGATCGCTTTTACCAGTCGTCCTGCCAGTTCATGGTTACCGGCTTCATATTTATCACCATAATGAATATAACCCCAGACCGCGTGTCGCCTGGTGCCACCATTATTATGTACTGCCACAAATACAAATGGCTTTTTCTTATTCGATTCTTTTAATTCGTAAGCATAGCCGGATATTTTTCCTTCGATCATCGCAGTGGTATGCAGGATCTTTGTATTGCTTCCTGAATCGGCGTGGTGGTATTCGCTTTTCCCCAGGCTCCATACTTTGAATTCTTTTAAAGCTGGGGAGGTTGCCATCGCTGACTCCACGATACCATTACAGGTTGCTGCTTCACTGAAATCTTTCCCGGTATCGGTCTGGTGGGAGGGTTGCCAGATGACAACCTGTTTTGTTTTGCAGGATGAAACGAGTAGAAGCGCAAATAAAAATAAGGAGGAATACTTCATGCGAGGGATTTTGATAAATGTACTAAATAAGATCACTTGTCCCTCGCGATGTTCGGAATGCCAATAGTTTTATACTCAGTAGTCTTTAACCACGCTATGTTCGGGATAACAAATTTCTTTGAGACTGGCTGCATTATAACTTTGAATTCTCCTTCCTCTTTTGGAGGAAGAAGGTAGAGGTGGGAGGCTTTTAGTTGCGAAACTCCTGGCTTATCATCAACCCATAATATCCGCCATCCTGTATACCGATACCCAATCTTCCATAAGCCGGGTTCAATATATTGGCTTTATGCCCCGGTGAGTTCATTAAATTTCGATGCGCCATTTCAACGGTTTGAGCCAATGCAAGATTTTCACCGGCAGCCCTGTATTTTACCCCGGCTGCATCCATGCGTTGAAAAGGATCCGTTCCTTCAGGTGTATAATGCGCAAAATAACCGCGGGCAAACATATCTTTTGAATGTGCTCTTCCCACCACTGTCATTTCAGGATCGGCCTGCAATGGTTTGAGACCACGGGATGTTCGTTCTTCGTTGACCAATTCCAGCATTTTAGCTTCAAGTAGCGGACGAACTGTAGGATTACCCAGTTTAAATGGAAGGGAGACCGTTTCTCCGGAACTAGGTTTTACGGTAAGGCTATTGATCGTCTGCTTGATCGCATCGTCGAATACCGGTGCCAGTTTACGGTTGGCCCATTCAGATTGCATCGCAAGCTTTCCGGCAAAACGGCTATTGCGTGTTGCATCGGTGATGCTGTCTTTTAGCGGCAGGGCCAGTAACAATGCCGAAATGATCACTGCGCATATCCATCCATTGACAGCGCCGGGGATCAACCCCAGGAATTTATTGATAGCGTTATGATTGACCCCTTCGGGAATAAAACGTATGATATACCGAACAATAAAACCAATCAATAAACGGGCGATCAGTACCGTGAGAATAAAAGCAAGGGGCAATAACCAGGGCCCGGTATCGATGAATCGATCCAACCCTCTTGCGAGATAAGGATAGAAAACATACCCGAGTGCAAGACTCGATCCCCATGATAAAAGATCAAGACCACCCAGCAGGAAACCACGATGCCAGCCTGCCCAGAGCGCCAGCAGGAATACGATAAGCAAAACAATATCTACCCAGTTCATAGTTGATTAATCAATGATATAAGTGCAAATAACATGCCCTGTGATCCCAAAACGTTGAAAAGCGGTCTTGTGGGGAAATTTCCCCGTTTTGTTTTTGTTAAAAGCAACAAACAATAATTGCTTATGGCATTATTTTTTCCTTCCTGTATTGCCACCTTGTTGAATATATATTGTTAATCTAAAATTGTGTGACATGAAAAACTGTAATTTATTTTTAGGAAAGCGGATGAGTGTTGTTGCTGCTATCGCATTGGGTGTTGCGTTCTTTACATCCTGTAACAAGGACGATAATAATGATAATAATAACAGCCAGCTTGCCGGTGTAATGGCATTTAACTTGGCACCTGATGGAAAAGCGATCGGGTTTGTATCCGGCAGCCAGTTCATAACAAGTAGTCCCATCGTATTTAACAGTTACACCGGGGCCTATCTTGGTGTAATGCCGGGTGCGCAAACCATCGGGGCAGTTAATCTTGCCGGTGGGGGAGCGCTGACATCAGAGACCGCCACATTTGAAACCGGGAAATACTATTCTGTCTTTTTTGTGGGAAACGATCCCGATTATGACCAGGTGATCGTAGAAGATAAGCTGGCAGCTCTTTCTACAAGCACCCAGGCTTTCGTGCGTTATATAAATGCGATACCCGATGCTTCCAGCCCAACGGTTACTGTGGCCGTGAATGGTACCAATGTTATCAATGAAGCAGCGGCTTTTAAAACAGTATCTGAATTCACCGCGATCGATCCCGGTTCGGTGACCATTACCGTTTCTAATGGTGGTACGATCAGCGCCACAAGGACAATTACCCTGGAAGCAAAAAAAGTCTATACCATCTTATTGAGTGGTAAGCCAGGAGGTACAGGCGCTTTTGCGGTACAGATCAAGTATATCCAGAATGGAACTCTGGATGCGACAGGTGGAAGGATCGGTACTGCATCGATCGGTTCGACGAAATAGTTATAAGCGATAAGGAAATTATAAGCCGGTTGAACAACCGGCTTTTTTGTGTCTTTTCTTGCTCAACACGGTAATGATTTCCCCGGCTGTTATACTGGTATATTATTTGAAACTTTTCGGGTAAACAACACCGTTCATCAAAATTGTAAACTATGAAAGCAGCTTTGTTTATCTCGATCTTGTTTAGCCTTTTTATGTTGAGTGGTTGTGAGGTCATCGGTGGCATATTTAAGGCAGGAGTGTGGGTAGGTGTGCTGGCCGTTGTAGCAGTAGTAGGTGTCATTATTTATTTAATCAGCAGGACTTCAAAAAAATAAGACCATGGACCTCCGACAATTCAAAGGACTGGATGAAAGTGTACAGATCAGTGTGATCTGGAACAATGGTGTGCATGTGGCAACCCGCGATGATAATGTTTACCAGTATCTCTTATACCAGTTAGACGGTTTTTACGTGGAAGTATGGTATCATATCGAACTGGAAGTGATCCATCGTTTCATATCGTTCGACAATATGGACCGTCTGGATCCTTATCTCCGCGAAATGGATATCTATGCCGACCTCGGTATGGAATAAGAGAAGGTACTGCCATTACCCGGTTCACTTTCGATATGCAGCTGGCTGTTATTGCGTGCAAGGAATTCTTTACACAACATTAGTCCCAATCCTGTTCCCGATTCGCTGGCGGTTCCCTTTGTGGTATAAAAATCACGGTTATTGATCTTGTGTATCGCTTCGGTGCTGATACCCGCGCCACTGTCCTTTACATATACTTCGAGGTAAGAATTATGTTCATGTGCACCGATAATGATATGCCCGTTTTCCGGCGTGAACTTGATCGCATTCGATATCAGGTTCCGTAAAACCAGCGTGTTCATATTCCTGTCGATCAACCCGAACAGACCGGGACTGGTACTATTGGTAATATGGATGCGTTTGGTCTTGGCCTGCAGGTTGAGCAACAGCAACACTTCCTGGATGGATTCTTCGATATCGACCTCTTCGGTATAGACATGATCGGCTTCCATTTGCGACTTGGCCCAGTGGAGCAGGTTGTCCATTAATCCCACGGTATAATTCAGATCGTTCTGTACATCAGGTAATGATTTTTTTAATTCCATTACCGTCATTTTTCTCTCAATAGCAAAACGAAAATGACTTCTCAGTGCATACAAGGGTGCTTTGAGGTCGTGCGAAATGATACCGAACATTTTATTCTTGAGTGCATTGAGTGCTGCCAGTTCCTGTGTCTGTTGCTGGATCTGTATATTTTGCTCCTGCAGGATATCATTTTTGGCCAGGATATGAGACTGGTAATTGTGATTCTCTTTCTTGATCAGGAAAAGACCATAGAATATAAAGAGCAGGGCGATGGCCTGGTTAAAAAGATATAGACCATGATTGATCGTCTTCAGTTCATATACATAGTGTTTGATGACAACACTCAGTAAGAAATAACTGACCAATGAGAAACAGAGCGAGAACAACATAAACCCGATATCCTTTAAAAAGAATACGGAGAGGATACCGTATAAGATATAGAACAGTGCTACACCCGGGTTCAACCCATACATATATACAACGCAGGTAAAGAAAGGGTAGAGGATAAAATAGGCAATAATGGCCGTTTCATGTTTTTGTTTATGTATCAAGTATAATACAAGCAAACTCACCAATGCGGGAAGACAAGCTACCACATATAAAGATGCGGGAAGACGGGTACTGCTGAGCAGGCCGAATAATGGGAATAATATACCCGCTATTAGTTGCAAAAAATTAAGCTGGTTGAAGATGCTGAGCTTTCGTTGCTCATAATCTTCCATGGCATCGTTCATGCCTAATGTTTTGATCCACGCAATAAGTCCGAGGGTTTTTTCCTTGAGCAGTATGGCAAAGTGCCTTAGTTTAAGGGTAGTCACTTTTGCCTGGCGCCGTAGTCGCAATGGCTGGATTAACTCCATCTGGTTTTTCGTTTAAATGGTACGAGGATATCGGCTCAAAGGTTAAATCTAAAATAGGAATTTTCTCACCATAGTTCCAAGAAATACTCTATAATTATTTTTTTTGAATCGTAGATATACGAGCCATGAGCCCGCATTTCAAGTGATTTGACCACAACTGCAGGTATTTGCTTTCGATTATTACTGGTGTGCGGTGAGTATCGGGATATGACTATGGTAGGCCAGCTTCCTTGTATTGGAACTTTCCCATATGCTTCGTTGCCCGCTATGATGTTTGGGTATCGTGATCAGCATATCGATCTGTTGATCGGTGAGGAAAGTGCTGAGTGCATCCTGGAAATCATTCATCGTGAGATAATGAAATTCTGTTTCATACTTGCTGAACATCGCAGCCAGCTTTTCTTCTTCCCATTTACATTCTTCCGATACCGAAATATAATGTTGCGGGTTGACGTTCACCACATGTAATTTGGGTTGGAATATTTCCAGCACGCCGTTGATCAATACAGAAGGAGTGGAATTCTCCACATCGGTCATATCGGAAGCGAAAGCCACATTCTTTATACCATTGAAATTTGCATCGGGCGGAATGATCATCACAGGGTAAATACTTCTGTCAACTGTTTTCAAGGTATTACTCCCGATAAATTTTTGCTGGAACTCCGAGCGACCTGTTAATCCCATCGCGATCATCGTGGCACGACGGGTATGGGCCAGGCGATCGATATTATCGATCAAGTCACCACCTTTTTCCATTTCATATTCTACGGCATTATCGCCTTTATCCAGTAATTCTTTTTGCAATGCTTCGATATAGCTCTTGTGGATATCGTAATCGCTGTCATGCGCATAATTATGATAAAGGATGACCAGGGTATCCGGTCTGCCGGAAAGCATTGCCGCGGCGAAACGTGCTGCATTCATGGATGTCTGGGAAAAATCGACAGGGATGATGATCCGTTGCATGATGGTTCGTTTGGTGGTTAAAATAAGGGCAAGTTAGTCCGCCTTGCCCTTATAACTAAAAGGTAAAGATTATTTTATTATTAAAGGAAAAAATTATGGATGCTGGATACTTGATGGTGGATGTTAGATGCTGGATGCTGCGAGACTATAAGTCTCGCAGAACGCTTTAACAAAAGATTGAATCGTCAACTGCTTAGCTAAAGATGCAGGCCGCTTATTTTTAAGGATGCCTAAGAGCTGCTGTTTTCTTATTATCATGCTGGTATTTATTTCTCCTTCGCTTTTGGCACAGGTAAAAGTGACCGGCAGGGTTTATGAAACAAATGATTCGCTTATCGTCGCGGCAACGGTTCGCAATAAGAACCGGAGGATATCGACTTACTCAGACCGGGAAGGGCGATATTCAATTTTCGCTGATGAAGGTGACACCTTGTTGTTCTCAGCGGCCGGCTTTATGCCTGACACAGTCACCGTGCAATTGCATATGTTATACGTTCCCTATGATGTGACGATGACAAGAAAAGCCGTTTTGCTGGAAGGGGTAGAGATATCGAGCAGCTACCGGCAGGACTCGATCGACAGGCATAATTTTTACGCCAATGTTTTAAAGAAGTATAAAGTAGCTACAAGACCTGAAAATGGATTCGGTATCAGTTTTAGTCCTACCAGTATATTTTCCAAAGCTGCCAAACGAAAAAGAGAATTGAAGAAGCGACTTCTTAAACAGGACAAAGAAGATTATATCGATCGCTCTTTTCCCCAGGAATGGGTAGCACATCTGACCAGGTTGAAAGGCGATTCGCTGAGCATGTTCATGTTTCGTTATAGACCTTCTTATGAGTTTTGCCGGAGTACCGACCAGGCTGGAATGATCCTGTATATAAATGACAAACTGAAAGAGTTTAAAAAACCGAAAGAGGAGAAACTACCCGGGCATGAATAGGCACAAAATACGGGATGCAACTGATCCCGGATGCTTTACATCGTATTGTAAGTAAAGCCAACTGCCATGAAAAAAATAGTTATCATTTCCTGCTTCATCCTTTGCGCAAACCATCTTCCTGCACAAACAAAAGAGATCGCATTCAAGAGTCATAGCGGAACCCGCGAAAATTTTATCAATACCATCGGCACAGGTCTTTTTGATGAAGATTCAGATTTTGGTGTGGCGCCCATCAGGAGCGTTAAGAATGCGGAACTCGACAGCGTGATCTTTATTTCCGATTCGGTGGCCATTATGGTGACCAGCGAGTATTGCCGCTTCGATGACCTCCATGATAACAGGTCTGGACCGGAAAATCTATGGAAAGCCGGTAGTAAGAAAGTTTATAACCATCCTCTGTTTTCAAAACAACATTCACTCGATAGCATCAAATCCGTGATACGGCAACAGTATCATTTCAGGAATAGTGTAGAAAAGATTGTATTTGTGGGTTATGATAATGAGGATTGCAAGCCCAGGTATTATTCGATGATGCCAGTAAGTATACAGGACGATGATCAATCACCTTTTGGGAGCTCATTCGTGCTGATGCTGGGATCGGTAATCATATTGTCGTTGTTGGGTGGAGTTTTGAGTTGGAAGTATGCTAGGCCTATTGGTAGGCTTGCTTAAAGCAAGAAAATATAACTGCGAAACTGGAAGTTTCGCAGAACGGTTTCGCAGAACATTCAAAAAATAAAACGACAACCCAAAGAAAGCTGCGTGATAAGCTCTGTTACAGACCAGTTGTCATCATGATAACTATAGGGACCCGTGGCATTGATCTCGACACTGAGCTTTTGTTTGCCTACCGGGAAGAAATGACCGAGGCGGATCGCTGGTAACAGCGTATAGCGTTCATTGTCGATATTGTTGAAATCACTTTCGTATTTATCGTGCCAGTATTGATAGGCAAGACCTCCGGCAATAAAAAAACTTTTATCCGGTTTTTTACCTGTATTCGCCTGAAGAAGGATCGCCGCGGTCAATATTTTTATTCTTCCATCTTCGTGAAAATCGACATATGTATTGTTGACTCTCCTGGTGAAATAATGAATATAGCCGCTCAGGAATAGTTTTTTCTTCAAACGATAATCGGTTCCCAACTGGAATGATGGGCCGATATAGAACATTTCGGCATCGCCGGATATGTGCAAGCCGATATAGGGTTGTAGCTTGTGTTGCCGGTCAATTCTTATGGTATCAGTGCGATTATGTTTGGATTGTGAGAATACGGGAAGGCTGATGAATATAAAGAAAAGATGAAGCAATTGTCTGTTGTGCATGGTCTGGTCTTATTGGAATAGGACAGTTAAAAATCGATCAGGTGCTCCAGCTAACAGCTTTTTCTTCTAACATTTTTACCACAGCATTGTGAATAACTGCCTGCCAGCTATTCCCCTGAATGTCTTTCTTTAGCTTAAATTCGCCGCTGACTTAAAACGAAATAAAGTGAGATTAAAGAGCTTAGAAATCAAGGGATTCAAAAGTTTTGCTGATAAAACAATTGTAAACTTCGACGACAATATAACCGGGATCGTAGGCCCCAATGGCTGCGGTAAATCCAATATCGTGGATAGTATCCGCTGGGTGATCGGGGAACAGAAGATCAGTCACCTGCGTAGTGAGAACCTCGACAGCCTGGTATTCAACGGTTCAAAGACCCGTTCGGCAAGTGGTTTGGCCGAAGTGAACCTCACATTCGAGAACACCAAGAACCTGCTGCCTACCGAATTCAGCACAGTAACCATCACCCGCAAATTCTATAAAAGCGGGGAAAGTGAATATCGCCTGAACGATGTTCAATGTCGTTTGAAAGATATCCAGAACCTGTTCATGGATACGGGTATCAGTACCGATAGTTATGCGATCATTGAGCTCGGCATGGTGGATGACCTGATCAAGGATAAAGAGAACAGCCGTCGCCGGATGCTGGAACAAGCCGCTGGTATCTCCATTTATAAAACAAGAAAAAGAGAGGCCAAATTAAAACTGGATGCTACCGAACAGGACCTGGCCCGTATCGAAGACCTGCTTTTCGAGATCAACAACCAGTTGAAAGCATTGGAAAGCCAGGCAAAAAAGGCAGAGAAATACCACGAGATCAAAAAAGAATACCGTGAAGTGAGTATCGAACTGGCCAAAGCAGCACTCGAAGGATTCAACCTGAGCTATAAGGAAATGAACGAGCAGCAGGAGATCGAGACCGATAAAAGAATAAAACTCGAAGCGGAGATCGCACAGGATGAAGCGGCACTCGAGCAGGAGAAGCTTGTCTTTATCGAAAAAGAAAAAGCATTGCAGGCAATGCAGCATGCATTCAATGAAATGCTGCAATCTGTTCGCGGAAAAGAGAACGATAAGAACCTCGCTGCACAACGTCTCGAACACCTGAAAGAAAAAGAGACCAGCCTGAATGATTTCCTGCAAAAAGCGGAAGGCAATTTAAAAGGAATAGAAGAAAGTATCGGTTTCACCGGTATGCAGATCGAAGAGGAAGAGAAGAACCTGGTAGGATTGAGCGAACAACTGGAACAGCTTCGCCAGGAAGTAGACCAGAAAAGAAATATACTGGATGAAAAACGTCGTAATCTCGATCAACTCCGCAGCGAATACCAGCAGATACAGCGCAGCCAGTTCGATGCGGAGAAAAGAGTAGCAGTAGCGGATACTTCTGTTCAGAACCTGCAAAGAGTGATCGGCCAGATAGAAGAAGAAAGAAAGCAAAGAGAAGAACAGCGTCATCATCTCGATCATGACCGGATGCTGAAAGAAAAAGAGCTGGGCATTAAAAAGGTCGATCTCGAACAATTACAACATCACCAGGAAAATACCAAAGAGCAGATATTGCAAACGCAAGCTGTTCTTGATGGTCTGCGCAATGAGCTGGCGGAAGAAACAAGAAAACTGGATGCGAAAAAGAACGAGCATGACCTGTTGAAGAGCATGATCGATTCGATGGAAGGATATCCTGATTCGGTAAAATTCCTGCACAACAATACAGAATGGAATCATGAATCACCGATCCTGTCTGATGTATTATTTGTAAATGAAGAATACAGGACCGCATTGGAGAATGTGCTGGAACCTTATCTCAGCCATTACGTGGTGAATGACCTGCAGGAAGGATTGAAAGCTGTTCATCTACTGGATGAAAATAAAAAGGGGAAGGCGAATTTCTTCCTCCTGAATAAATTCACCGAGCACCAGGCTGAATTGTCTTCTCACCAACTGGAAGGAGCGATACCTGCATTGAGCGTAGTGGAAGTGGAAGAGAAATACAAACAACTGGCGCAACACCTGCTGGGTAATGTTTTCATTGCCGATAGTGAAGATGCATTGCAGAACAGCAACGGTTTCGTGGTGATCGAGAAGAACGGTAAATATGTAAAAGGGAAATATTCACTGACCGGTGGAAGCGTAGGCCTGATCGAAGGAAAAAAGATCGGCCGTGTAAAGAACCTCGAGAAATTACAGGAAGAGATCAGCGCACAATCAACAGTTGTTGAATTACTCCGTTCTGATATCCAGGCAAGACATAACGAAGTGATCGCTTTCAACGAAGACCTGCGGGAGACAACGATCCGCGATACCGAGAAAGAGATCCAGCAGCTGACCAATGAAGTATTCTCCCTGCATAATAAACTGGAGAACCTGCATTCGATGCAGACCAGCAGCCAGCATCGACTGGAAGAACTGAACCTGCAATCGCAGCAGGTATTTGCATCGGTAGAAGGAGTGCGTAATCAATTAGGACAGTTCAATGAGCAATTACAGGTCAACGCGGCTAAACTGGCTGAAGCAGACGAAGCATTCAAAGTAAAAGAGAACGATTACAATGAGGCAACCCGTCAATACAACGAGTTTAACCTGAATGTGACCAAGCAGCAGAGCAAGATCAGTGCATTGAAACAGGAACTTGATTTCAAGAGCAATCAATTGAACGACCTGAAGGGACAGATACAGAGCAATACCAATCAACTGGAAGAGACCAGCAATAATATCCAGCAATCGGCACAATCACTACAGGAGATCGAAGAAGGTTTATTGCAGTTGCTGAAGAGCAAGGAAGAAGAAGAGCATCGATTGAACGAAGCGGACCAGGCTTATTATAATTTCCGTAACCAGCTAAGTGAAAAGGAAAGCGAGATCCGTCATAAATCGAAAGACAAGGAAAGCGTGGAGCATATGCTTGCGGCGATCAAGGATAAGCTGAACGAATTGAAATTGCAGTTGGCAGGTATGAAGGAAAGACTGGATGTGGAATTCCGGATCAACCTGGAAGACATACTGGGTGAGGCAAGAACAGGGGAAGTACCAACGGAAGAGTTGCAGGAGAAAGCGGACAGGATGAAGAAGCGTTTAGAGAACCTGGGTGAAGTGAACCCTACAGCTATCGAAGCCTTCACAGAGATGAAGAAGCGATATGATTTCATCGTCGAGCAGAAGAACGACCTGGTAAGCGCCAAGGACAGTTTGCTGAAGACGATCGAAGAAGTAGAGCTGACAGCGAACCAGAAATTCCTCGAGACCTTCCATATGGTAAGAGATAATTTCCAGAAAGTGTTCAAGACATTGTTCACCGATGACGACCAGTGCGATCTTGTACTGGAGAATCCTGAGAATATAGCGGAAACAGGTATCGATGTGATCGCGAAACCAAAGGGAAAGCGTCCAACATCATTGACACAATTAAGTGGTGGTGAAAGGACATTGACCGCGACAGCCCTGTTGTTTGCGATCTACCTGATCAAGCCAGCGCCTTTCTGTATACTGGATGAGGTGGATGCCCCACTTGATGATGCTAACGTAGGCAAGTTCACCAATATGATCCGCCAGTTCAGTGAGAATTCACAATTCATCATTGTTACCCACAATAAAATGACGATGAGTACCGTGGATGTGATCTATGGTGTAACCATGCAGGAGCCGGGTGTGAGCAGGTTGGTGCCGGTGGACTTCAGGAATTTGGAGAAACAGAACTAAACGTGACTCGTGAGGAGACCCCACAGCTCTTAGAGAATAATTTTTTTGGAAAGCCTGTCTTGTATGGAGATAGGCTTTTTTATATTATACACCAATAATTATCGATATGACCACTGCCAGGATCACCAGCCCGAAGAAACCGGAAAGAAGGTAGGTCCACCAGGGATGCCTCATCTTTGCCTTTACCGCCTTAAGTTCTTGCACCAGTTTAGGTCCGAATTGTAATTCGTCACGTTTAGCCCCACAATTGGAACACAGGGCGATCCCATTTTTTTCATAGGGAGCAACAGGGATCCAGAAAACATGAAAAAATTTGCTTTGAAGGAACAGGGTGGTGGTATTGATCTTTTCACAATAAGGACATTCATACATAAAAACGTCCCGGTATTTCCTGCTTATTGTTTTTCGTTTCCCGTAGAAAATAAACATGCACTGACTATTTTGGGTAAATTACTACTTTAAACTATAATCAACATGAGGACCGTTTTGCTGCTTGTCGCTTCTAATGTATTTATGACCTTTGCCTGGTATTTTCATCTCAAGCAGGAGGGATGGCCCTTGTGGAAAGCAATTGTCGTAAGCTGGTTCATCGCCCTATTCGAATACATACTGATGGTTCCGGCCAATCGTGCAGGTTATGCCAGGGGAATGTCCGGGTTTCAATTGAAGATCGTGCAGGAAGCGATAACGCTGGTGGTGTTCTCTGTTTTTGCGGTGACCTACCTGAAAGAACCATTTCACTGGAGATACCTGGTCAGCTTTGCCCTGTTATTGGGCGCTGTTTATTTTATGTTCACCAAGGATCCGGTATAGATCAAAAATCCTCGGGAGGGGCTTTTTGTTGTGCACGCATTTTTTGCCTTTTGCTAAAATCGGATTTGACCTTGTGGACAAAAGCAGCGAGACAGAAATAGATGCCACCACAAAGCAATACGGCAGAGAGTATCGCCATAAAATACCAATCGGCCTTCCTGTCAACCTCGAATATCGAATAATAGGTAACGAGAATGCCTGCTATAATGGCGCCGAACCCGATAAGGAGTTTGGTGAAGAATTTGTCGCTGTGACTTGACATTGGGATTTTTTATTAGGTTAATGGGTTATGATGCAACAAATGTAAGGAAAAATTAATCTTAGTGTTACGGGTTTTAACGTAGTAATAAGGTATTCGTCGTCCCTGTGACGTTTTGTTCTTTTGCCTTGTTTTATTTTTGATCTATAAATAAAAATGATGAAAAGAATCATATTCATTATTGCATCGGTTCTGTTTGTACAAATGGCCAATGCCCAGCAGGCTCCTGAAGGGTTATTTATTTCTTCCAAGGCGCCTGATTTTAAAGGCAAGGACCAGGAGGGGAAGGAGATACGATTGAAGGATCTGTTGAAACAAGGGAAAGTGGTATTGGTATTTTATCGCGGTGAATGGTGTCCATACTGTAACCGTGAATTATCAAGACTGCAGGATTCGTTGGAACTGATCAAAGAGAAAGGAGCGACACTTATCGCCATCTCACCGGAGAAGCCGGAGAATATTTCCAAAACGATCGAAAAGACAAAAGCCAGCTATTCTATTGTATATGATGAAGGAGCTAAGATCATGAAAGCCTATGATGTGGAATTTGAAGTGCCGGAGAATACAGTTACCCGTTATCGTAATTCAGGGATCGATCTTTCGAAACTGAATACAGAGGATGGTAAATACTTACCGGTACCGGCTGTGTATGTTATCGATAAGGAATCAACAGTGATCTATCGTTTCTTTGAACCTGATTATAAAAAGAGACCGAGTGTGAAGGAGATACTGGAGAAGCTATAGTGGTCAGGTCGCTCCAAGCGACCAGACCACTATAGCTTATTTCCCAATTATCTTCCCGATCTTACCGTTTCCACCTGCGAGGTAAACCGCGGAGCCGATCTTCGCAATACGGCAAACATGAAATCCTTCCTTGCTGATCCATTGCCAGGTACGACCACCATTGAAGGAATAGTCAACACCACTTAAGCCGCAGGCCAGCACATCATCCTGTGATAAATATTCCACGCAACTCCGGTAACCATGTGGTGGTTCGGATGGGCGTTTCCAGGTCTTGCCAGCATTGTTAGAATAGAAACAATTTTTTTCAGAAGAACTATCTGCATTGAAATCGCCGCCTACGATGATCATGCGATCGCTGGCTTTTCCATTACCCTTATCATAGATATCGATAGCATTGGCGCCCGTGGTCTCTTTTCCCTGGATGATAGGAAGATCAGCTTTGTCCTCACCGGTGAACAGTCTTGATCTTGTTCCGCCACTAACGAGATAGAATTTCTTTTCAAACAAACGGATATTCGATCCGCTGGCAGCGAAAAATGCTTCCCCTGAATCGGCTGCCGGACGTTTGTCCATATCCATTTCTTTCCAACTATCACCTCCATTTGCCGTAGTGGCTACAAATACTTTACCCCCGGTAGGATCACCCACAACGATGCCGTATTTATCATCCATAAAATCCATGGCATCGAGGAACATGCCCTTTGTTTTATTCTCGTATACTGTCTTCCAGGTCTCGCCACCATCAGTTGTTTTTAAGATATAAGCAGGGGCATCAACACCCATGATGACAGCAGTACTGGCATCAAATGCTTCGATATCGCGGAAATCAACTTTTTCAAATCCCTTTACGGTCATCCATTTCCAGTTCTTGCCACCATTGCTGGATTTTCCTACTGTTCCGCCACTGCCACTGACCCAAATGACATTGTCGTTGACGACTGATAAACCGCGAAGACTTGTCTTCGTTCCGCTGGTCAATACTTCGACGGTTGGTTTCTGTGCAATAGCTATGTGTGTTACAAGCAATACAAGAAGGGATAAAAAGAAGTATTTTATTTTCATGATTTATAAAATATTTTTGAAGTTGCACCACATAGGAAGATAGACGCATAGGCTTCACATAGGTCTATGTGTTAACTCTGTGCCTGCGGTGTCTATGTGGTTCAAAATTTTTATTCATATTTCATCATCGTCCGTTTCGTCGATCCATCATCATAAAATTCCATCAATGCATACGCCGGATCGAATTCCTGGAAAGCTCCGCTCCACCAGTTGCCACAAACAGCTCCATTGCAGTAATACTTTATTCCAAGATAGTCGACTTCATCCTGCAGGTGGATATGCCCGCTGATACAAACCCTGATATTCGGGTATTTGGAAAACAATTTCTTTAATGTGAAGAAATCCGTGTGCATAAGGTTGCGTTTGATCATCAGGTCGCCATTGGTTTCTGTCTTTTCAAAATAAAGACCTGAACAGATCGAGAGGATCGGTATATGCGATACGATGCAGATATGTTTTGAAGGAGGTATATCTGCCAGTTCCTGTTTCAGCCATTCGAGCTGAGGATCATCGATCTTGCCAATATAGCCGCCGGCAGGGTTTAATTGTGTACTGTCGAGCACAATAAAATGCCAGTTGCCCTTCGTAAAACTATAGTAACGATCCTTAATTGCTAATTCTTCAACAGCCCATTGTTTTCCATAAAGCCTGTCGTTTTCCGGCCTGTTCTCTTTGAGGAACCAGCCCCATACATCATGGTTGCCGATGGTATGATAAACAGGAAGGCTGTTTTCTTTCTGCAGGATATTCTTGAAAAGATCCCACTGTATCTGTGTCTTTTGTTTGTCGGCATTCAATGCATCCATGATCGCGTCGCCACCATTGATGACGAACTCGACTTTTGGATCGAGGGATTGCAGGTGATGAAGCACTTTGGCCATGCCCGCTTCGGGGATAAGACCCGGCTTGACGTGGATATCGGTGATATGCGCAAAGCGGAGCGGCTTTTTTTTAGGATCATCCACAAAAGACAAAGAGGGCAGGAGGGTGGAACCGATCACCGCGGCCGAAGCCTGGAAAAATGTTTTTCTTTTCATGAAAAATAGTTGATCCCGGCTCGCCGGGAAAATAAAATCAATGAATATCCGTTTTCAAAAAGTCCTTCCCCAAAAATAAGCCAGTTCCTGCTTTAAACCTTTGAATCCCTGTGGATTCTTATTCCGTTTTCGGTGGCGGCGGTAAGCGAAATTGTCCTATTTTTAAGGGCTTAAAATAATTCCCCTTTTATGAAAAAACAGGTTTTGTATTTGCTGGCTTTGATCCTGGTGCTGGCGCAAGGATGTAAGAAAGAAGAGAGTTTCGAAGTGGGTAATACACCATCGGAAGGAAGTCTCCAGAGCGATGTATCGGGCGATTGTCTTCCCAAGACCGTAAACGGTGTCTATGTGGCGACAACCCCGCTTATTCCCGCTACCAATACGATCACGATACAGGTGAATGTGACAAGGACAGGTACTTACCTGATCACTACCGATACAGTTAATGGTTATTATTTTCGGGCGACAGGTACTTTCACCACACTTGGTAATAATAATGTAACACTGAGAAGTAATGGAACGCCGTTCATCGATGGCATCGATAATTTTGTTGTAAGCTATGATGGGACGATCTGTGATATAGCCGTCACTGTATTGCCTGCCGGATCTGGCGGACCTTCTGTATTTACACTTGTGAATGGCGGCACTCCTGCCAATTGTGCTTCAGCCGTAGTGAGCGGAACTTATGTAGTTGGCACGGCAATGAATGCTTCAAACTATGTAGATATTACGGTGAACGTTACTACGATAGGTACCTATACGATCACAGCGACCGGGGGAGGAATGACATTCGCAAAAAGCGGAAACTTTACTGCTACGGGAAATCAGACCGTAAGGTTAAATGCTACAGGGACTCCCGCAGGACCTGCAGGCCCCGTAACGGCTACTTTCGCAGCTCCATTTGCGAGCTGTTCATTTACTGTAACAGTTGCAACCCAGGCTGCTTTTACCCTGGATGGAAGTCCGCTTAACTGTACCACACCTACTATTGCAGGAACCTATACAGTTGGAACTGCATTGACTGCGGCAAATACGGTGACATTGAATGTGACAGTAACCACTGCTGGTGCATATAGTGTTGTTGTTGGACCTATTGGCGGAATGACATTTACCGGAAATGGAACATTAGCAACGGGTGCGCAAACGATATTGCTGACAGGTACGGGTACACCTACAACTTCCGGGGCTAATGTATTCCCGATAACATTCGGATCATCGAATTGTAATTTTACGATCAATGTAGCACCGGCGGCTGCCGCCAGTTATTCTATTAATTGTGCAGGGGCAACGGTTCAGGGAACTTATACAGCAGGCACTGCATTGACAGCATCTAATACTATTACCATCCCTGTTACAGTCACAACTGCCGGTCCCTGGAGTATTACAACTGCAGTAGTAAATGGAATGACATTTACTGGTTCTGGTAATCTGACTCTTGCTTCAACGAGTATTGTGTTGAATGGATCTGGTACACCTGCAGCCGCAGCATCACCTTCGAATATCGTGCTACCTGCTCCATTCGCTTCATGTACGATACCTGTCACAGTTGCACCGGCTGGAGGTCCAGCCACCTATTCTATTAATTGTGCGGGAGCAACGGTTCAGGGAACTTATACAGCAGGCACTGCGTTGACAGCATCTAATACGATTACTATTCCTGTTACGGTCACAGTTGCAGGGAGTTGGAGTATTACAACCGCAGCGGTTAATGGAATGACATTTACAGGTTCGGGTAACCTGACCCTTGCTTCAACAAGTATTGTGTTGAATGGATCTGGTACGCCTGCAGCCGCCGCATCACCTTCGAACATCGTATTACCAGCTCCATTTGCTTCCTGTACGATCCCTGTTACAGTTGCTGCAGCACCAGTCATCGAATGGAGCTTTAAGATCGGAACAACAACTTATTCAGGTGCAACCTCCAATGTAGTTGGATTGGATAATACAAGCTTCCCTCCATTTACCATCGTGGATTATTATGGAGAATACGGGGGAACACCTGACCTGTTCAATATTACCTTAGGAGATCCTGCAGCTCCGATATTTAATGCTGCTGAAACTTACAATTCTAATTTCACTACTGTTGTGAATGGAGCGTACTTCTATTTTGACAACACGCCTACAATGGAATTAGAAGCTACTGATCCGGGCACAACACCAGGAGTGAATATTGTGTTCACAATAACCAGTCATAACACAGCGACCAAAACAATTATCGGAACATTCTCAGGTACAGCATTCGATTATGTATCCAGCTCGAACAAAACGATCACCAACGGAACATTCAAGATCGTTTACCCGAATTAATAAACGTAAATAACTGAAATAAAAAATGCCGTTCAAACGAACGGCATTTTCTTTAATAATATGATTATTAAAACCCTTTCTTCTTCCCGCTTTCCAACTCAGGAAGTTTAAAATTATCGATCGGGCTTTTCTGCGACACCATTTTCTCAATGTCTTCCATCTTACGGGGTGCGAAACGGGAGAGAAGCTCGTAGCTATCCTCGGTGATCAGCAGGTCGTCTTCGATACGTACTGCAATGCTCCACCATTTTTTATCACAAGGACTGCCTTCAGGGATATAGATACCGGGCTCTATAGTGATGACCATGTCTTTCCGGAGTGTATCATAAAAACCACGATCGTGAACATCAAGCCCGATATGATGTCCCAATCCATGCGGGTAATATTTTCTTACATCTTTTTTATCGCTGATGATGCCGAGTTTTAGCAAACCTTCAGCGATCGTATTACTCGCGGCCGCATTGACATCCGCCCATTTGGCACCATTCTTCAGTGATTTGAAAGCGGCTTCCTGTGCATCGTATACCAATTGGTAAATGATCTTTTCTTCGCCACTGAATTTGCCATCCACGGGAACCGTTCTTGTTACATCAGCCGTATAGCCATGGTACTCGGCGCCTACATCCATCAGGATCATCTGGCCGCCGATCTTTGTCTTGGTGTTCTCCATATAATGCAGGATACAGCCGTTCTCACCCGAACCCACGATCGAACCATAACCCACTTCCTCAGCCCCGTATTTTTTATGTACATATTCATGAAGGCCCTGTATCTCCAGTTCCGACATATCGGGCCGCAAGGCTTTCATTACTTCGTTCTGTCCCTGGCAAGAGATCTCGATAGCTTTGCGGAGCAAGGTCATTTCTTCGGGAGTCTTGATCTGTCGTAATGCAGCGGTCATATCCCGGAAAAGCTTATTATCGAATTTATCCTGTTTGACCAGTGGTTCCGGCATTGCGGTCTTTTCTTTGAATTGCTGGATAAGATCGAACAGGTCGGCTTTATCGTTACCATTGGGTATATCGATCGGTAAACGATCGAAAATGATCTTGCTGAACTTCGCAAAATCGATATTGAAATTTTTGAAATCGGATCCGTTGTAAACAACTTTCAGTCCCAGTTTTTCTTTGGCACCATCTGTTCCCAAACGACGGCCTGTCCATTGCTCCGCCTGCGGATTTCTTTTCTGCACAAACAAAACCTCATTGAACTTATTCCCTGCCGAATCGGTTTGATCTTCTTTGAACACCAGCAACAATGAGTGCGGCTCTTTATACCCGCTGAAATAATAGAGATCGGGATTCTGATGATACATATAGTCCACATCGTTGGAAAAGGTCCGTGTAGGAAAGGCGAATATGGCCACAACTGAATTAGCCGGCATCATTTCACGCAAAGCCGCTCTTCGTCCCGCATGAAAAACCGGGCTGAGATAATCTGTTGGCAGGTTCTCTTCGGTTGATGCAGGAGAGGGCTGGGCCCAAACGGTCGATGAAAATAATAAGGTAATAACAACGAATAGAGGTGTTCTTAAATGTGTGCGCATAAAAAAAGGTTGATCGAACTAAAATAATTCAAATCAACCGGTCTTTTGCAGAATTTGTATGAATGGAATGCCGGATCGGACATGCCCGTTGAGGCGGGCAATGATGGGTGTGGTAGGGACGAGGCATGCCTCGTCTCTACCACACCAAAAATCACTCATCATCATCCTCTTCATAATATGCATCCTGGTTATTCTGGTAATGTTCTTCCCAGGATTTTACCGCTTCGTCACTCAGGCATTCGATGATATCGTGCAGGGTATCTTTTTTTAATTTCCATTCCGTTGCCGTGGGTTCATCGAATCGCTGGATGAACAGGCAATGGTCGGATTCTACCGCCACTTTGATCAGGGTGATTGGTGATGCTTCGGTGTCTTTGACCAGGTAATAACATCCGGTCTCCATCAGGTCATACGTGTACATAACTCCTCCTTTTCTTTTCAAAAATTCATTAATCCAGGCTAGTAAGTTCAACCATTTACTGGTGCTCTCGGGCAGTTGAAATGGGGGAGAATAAAATGGGTCAGGGGTTGATCCAAAATTAATGATTTGGCCAGCTTCCGGGCTGTGAATTTTTTGTTGTGTCTTTTATAAACCAGGGATACGGCTCTGTTGGAGCCTGAAATTCACCAACTTGGAGGAGTTAATAAAAATTTAAGATCCGTTGGTTTATGGGGCTTTTACACAGGTCATTTTTCCTGCATATTGCCAGGTCTGGCGCCGGCCTTCCTCTCCGACAATGAACTGGCTGGTGCTTTCATCAAAGGAGCGATTGACCATTTTATTGTTCAGGTCGAGTGAGAAATCGACAAAAGAAGCGGCAACATCACCCGCTCCGGCCTGGTTCATATTCCATGTTTTGGAAGGAGAGGAGCACTTGAAATCAAAAGCGGAAAAAGCAATGTTCTTGATAGCAGCAAATTCGAGTGTTTTAAAATATATTTTCCGGTTTGTGATATCGTACACGATGCTCCATTTGGTATGCGAACCCTGTGCGACATCATTGAGGATATTGAATGAATAATCAATTACGGGAGTATTGATCGCGGATTGCTGGAACAGTTTTACCCGGGAACAGGCTTTGGCAAAACGGTCGATCGAATTATTGGTAAATGACTGGTTTCCCCCGACTGATGGTTTTGTTTGTTCCAATGAAGACGCATAAATATCATTGGTCAATACAGGGAAAGGAAGATCGGCTCCTGTATGTACCACCATTTTCCCGTTAAGGAATTCGATAGTGGCCGCATTGCCCGTAGCATCGGCTACGAGATAGTGAAGTGGTGTATCGTCTGAAATGCGGATCGTCTTATCTGCCGCGATCAGTTCCTCTACCGTGGCACAATTATCAAGATGGTATTGTATCCATTGCAAGACACCCAGGGTGGGACGTTTATCGGCAGCAGGGTATTGGGTTCCGTCCAGCCACATCAGTTCTACCACCAATCCTTTCTCATTCATGCCTCCTGTCGGAAATTCTTTGCCATATTGATTAAAAGTGATGCTACCGTATTGAGACACCCAACTGATCTGGTCACCTTCTTTGTTCTTATCGGATGTTTTGGAAAGTCCCCGCTGGTTGGTGCAAACCATACCATTACCCGTGACCCAATCGTAATTTCTTCCAAAGACCATTTGCCCGTTCTTATTGATAAAAAAAGTAGTGCAGGCAAGGCTGATATTCACCGATAAGGCGATCAGCAGGAGCAGGGAAATGAGCTTTTTCATGGACTGAAATTATTTATAAGAATTATCCGGGACAAGCTATATAGTACAGGCGGTTATCAGCAAATGCAGGTCACGCATGACACGGATCAACACGGATTTTTCTTCATCAGCAGGCAAAAAAATACCCCATCGTAACAGGATGGGGTATAAAGATTTTAAAAACGGGTCAGCTGAAACTGCAGGTATGACTGCAATGTTTTTGTTTTTTCTCCATCTTCTTTTCAACTGCTGAATCTTTTTTGTGGTTATTTTTCAGGCTGGCAAATGCGACAGCTGTAACACCACCCAAAAGAACCGCGGCCACGAGGATTTTTTTCATAGCTGAAATTTTAGATAGAAAAGTTACGGGAATTCCGGGTCCGGAAAAACTGATTTTGATGAATGGTATTTTCCAAATTACCAGGCCCATCGGGCCGGCATTATGGTAATGGAATCCTGTAAAGGAGATCAGAGCCCTGCAGGGGCGACATTCTAATCAAATTTTTTAAGAGCAGATGTAACTAAAATGCCGGCCCGATGGGCCTCGCCGCTTCGCATTCAGCGCTGTTACCAAAATGTCGCCCCGCTGGGGCTGGTAGGGTACCCAGTAGCATAGATTTAATATATCATAGAACAGCTACTTTCTCATTCCTCTGCTTCATTTCATTCGCGATGACGACGTCATTGCGAGGCAAAGCCGAAGCAATTAAGCACTCATAACATCCTGTATGCTCATATTCTTATTCCGAAGGTCTAAACCTCCCTCGAGTACCGATTTCAGGTTGGTCATATAGAAGATCCAGCCCTTACCACATTCAACAAAAAAATATTGTTGTTCAGACTCGGCTTCCATCGGCATATCCTGGACCAGTTCGCAGATGGTTTCGCCTTCTTCCTGCTTGATGGTAACGGTAACAATGCATCCCCCGGAGAAACTGAAGCTGATTGTATCCCAGTCATTCGCCAACAGGATCTGCCTTTCTTCTACCACATCATCAGGATAGCCATGCCAAAGCCATTTGTATTGATCGCCGTTTTGAATATGATCGTTCTTTGTTCGTATCGAACCATCGGCCTTGGTGAATTGTGCCATGCGGAGAAACCAGGACTCCAATCCCTGTTGCGAAGACCATGCATCATAGATCGCTTTGGGCGGGGCTTTAATGGGAATGCGGCGGGTGAATTGTTTCCAGTTGTAGGCCATGATGTTTTTTTAACGGTATTTCAAGTTAAGTTTTCTGTCACTGCTATTAACAAAAATCTCTGAACTATCCAGGGATTGTGACCCCGGAGATACTCGAACTCTCGGCCCGCTGATTAAGAGTCAGCTGCCCTATCAACTTAGTTACGAAGTCATTATTTATAACACTAACCAAACTGACAGCCTTTGAATGCTTATGATTGATGGTAATCGCAAAAAAAGGTTTTTATTTTTCTTTGACAAACGTGATTAAACTATAAAGACTTTTGGCGGTCAGCTAATTTCCGGAGAAACGATCCAAACCAGGCTTATGAAAAAAATAATATTTGCGGCTATTACTTTATTCCCATTACTTGTATCTGCGCAAGAGGTTTGTGGCTTCAGGCAATCTTCTTCATTTTTAAATATTTCTCTGGAGCGGGTCACCGAAGACAGCACGACTGTTCTGCGCATACCTGTTGTTATCCATACACTTCACCTGAGAAATCCCGTCGGAACGGTCAATAACCCTTCAGAATTGAGGATAAAGGAAGCTATTGATTATCTGAACCAAGTATTCAGGGCCAACTGGCCCGGTTATCCAGATACTGCTCACGGTGGGGTGGATACGAAAATTGAATTTGTGTTAGCTAATCGCGATAGGAATGGACGCCTGTTCAATGGTGTCGATCGGATCGATGCCAGCGGGTTTGCTGAATATGTACAATACGGACGAGTCGATCGGGAACTGCTGGTGAATACCATGTGGGATAAATTCCGCTATTTCAATATATGGATCGTTCATAGAATTGAAGGTGGAACTACTGGGTTTGGTGCTGCGCCCGAGCCGATCCCTCACCCTTTGTACGAAAATTATGAGGGATTTGTCATTGTTGGATCCAGTTTTAAAGCCGGAGATCCTGTAATGGTGCATGAAGCGGGGCATTACTTCGGATTGGCCCATACCTGGGGCGGGGCGTTTGGTAACAGTTGCCCTACCAACAATAACTGCGAAGTGGATAATGATGGCATCTGTGACACCGAACCGCATGGTGAGTTTGCCAGTTGCGAACGCATCGGCTTTATCAACCCCTGTACGGGTCTGCCGTATGGAAATACATTAAAAAACTTTATGAGTTATTCGGCCCCGGGCTGTCTTGACAGGTTTACCCACCTACAAAAAAAGAGGATGCGGCTTACGACGATGGAATTGCGACCCGGTATTGCGAATAATGATCTTACAAAGCCCTTTGTAGCAACCGTGCACGATCTTGATGGATTTAACATACTTCCCAATCCCAATTCAGGCAATTTCAAAATACAAGTCCTCGCACCTGTTTCAGGTGTTGTCACCATTTCTATTATGGGCAATAACGGTCAACTTGTTTTCAGGAAGGAAACAGTTATGGTATCACAACGGGACATCCCGGTATCGGTTGGTCGATTGAATCCCGGGATCTATTTTGTATCGCTTCGAGACAAGAAAGCTGTACTAACCAATACCATGATCATTCGCTGATCACTGAACCTGTTACCCAAATTGAATACCAGCCATATTCAATTTTCCCCACTTGTGCATAACTCCAAATCCACAAGGCAGGTCCGCTTTCGTTATATTTGCCCAACCCCACCCAATGCCTCCCGATTGGGAGGTTTTTTTGTGAGGTTAGGGGCGCTGGGAATCAAGATCGAAGGGAGCCTCCTTGGGTTTCACGCCGCGATCGCAGCGTCGCAGCGTACGCCGCGAGAAATAAAAAGCTGAGCAGCGAGCGGGACCCTGAACCGAGCGTGGCAAGGGACGATGCCCAAAGAACAGAACGATGGGAAAATAAAAATTATGGCAAAAGAAAAAGAAACAACCAATCTTTTCGATTATACCGAAGACAGTATCAAGTCGCTCGACTGGAAAGAACATATCCGCCTCCGCCCGGGGATGTATATCGGGAAACTGGGCGATGGTTCTTCACCTGATGATGGCATCTATGTGCTGGTAAAAGAAGTGATGGACAACTGTATCGATGAGTACACGATGGGTTATGGTAAGAATGTTGAATTGAGTATCGAGGGTAAGACCGTTACCATCCGCGATTATGGTCGTGGTATTCCCTTGGGAAAAGTGGTGGATGTGGTGAGCAAAATAAATACCGGCGCCAAATACGATAGCAAAGCTTTCCAGAAATCGGTGGGTTTGAACGGTGTGGGTACAAAAGCAGTGAATGCGTTGAGTCATTATTTTAAAGTGACAGCGGTAAGAGAAGGAAAAGAAAAGACCGCCGAATTTGAAAGAGGTGTGTTGGTAAAAGAATACAAGGAAGCCAAAACAAGCGAGGAGAACGGCACTCTTGTAAGTTTTATACCCGACGAAACGGTATTTAAGAATTTTAAGTTCCATCCGGAATTCCTGGAGAACCAGATCTGGAATTATTGTTTCCTGAATGCCGGGCTAAGGATCAATTTCAATGGCAAGAGCTATGTGAGCAGGAATGGTTTGCTTGATCTTTTGCAACGTAAGACCAATGAAGACGAGATACGTTATCCCATCATTCATCTCAGTGGTGATGATATCGAAGTGGCGATCTCGCATACTAATGATTACGGCGAGGATATTTACAGTTTTGTCAATGGCCAGCATACGACACAGGGTGGTACACACCAGCAGGCTTTCCGAGAAGCTTATGTAAAAACGATCCGCGATTTCTTCAAGAAGGATTATGATGCGGCCGATATCCGTACAGGTATTGTCGCGGCGGTTTCGGTTCGTGTAGTTGAGCCGGTATTTGAAAGCCAGACCAAGACCAAGTTGGGTTCGCAGTTCGTGGAAGAAGGGGGACAGAGTATGCGGCAGTTCGTGGGCGATTTTTTAGCGAAGGAACTGGACAATTATTTACATAAGAATCCGACCCTGGCCGATTCATTGAAAAAAAGGATCGAGCAAAGCGAACGGGAAAGAAAAGAACTGGCCGGTATCAAGAAGCTGGCGAATGAAAGAGCAAAAAAGGCCAACCTTCATAATAAGAAACTGCGTGATTGCCGTTACCATTTGAATGACGAGCCGCCTTCCAAGAATAAAGAAGAGTTCATCGCTAAACAAAATGAGACGACCATCTTTATTACGGAAGGAGATAGTGCGAGCGGATCGATCACCAAATCGCGGAACGTAGAGACACAGGCCGTATTCAGTCTTCGGGGTAAACCGCTCAATTGTTTCGGGCTGACCAAGAAAGTGGTGTATGAGAATGAAGAGTTCAACCTGTTGCAGCATGCATTGAATATCGAAGAAGGAATGGAAGGCTTACGTTTCAATAATATCGTAATCGCAACCGATGCGGATGTGGATGGAATGCATATCCGTTTATTGCTGATGACATTCTTCCTGCAATTCTTTCCCGACCTGGTCAAGCATGAAAAGATCTATGTGCTGGAGACGCCTTTGTTCAGGGTGAGGAACAAACAGGAAACGATCTATTGTTTTGATGAGAGTGAAAAGCAGGCAGCGATCAAGAAACTGACCGGTAAGCCCGAGATCACCCGTTTCAAAGGTTTGGGAGAGATCAGCCCGGATGAGTTTGCGCAATTCATCGGTGGGGATATGCGGAAGCAACTGATGCGGCTGGAACAGGGAGATCATATCCAGCAGTTGTTGGAATACTATATGGGTAAGAATACACCGGACAGGCAGGAGTTCATTATAAATAACCTGAAAGTGGAATTAGATGCTCCTGTAGATAGTGAATAGATAAAAGTTATCGTGCTATGCAAAGATGGTTTGCTTGTTTAAATGTCTCTAAAACTTTTAGTTCTTAACTATTATCTTTTATCTGATCCAGCATGTTTGAATTCCACGCCGATAGGAAAAGATATTTTGAGATACAAGTTGCGAATGCGGAACAGTATGTGATCCCGTTCATTGAAGAAAAATTCCCGGTGCAGCCCGGGATGCGGGTACTGGAGATCGGTTGTGGTGAAGGAGGTGTGCTGAAAGCCTTTATTGACAAGGGTTGTGAAGGAGTGGGGGTTGAACTGGATGCGTCGAGGATAGAGAATGCAAAGTTGTATTTGCCGGAAGATATAGCAGCAGGGCGATTGAAATTCGTGGTAAAGGATATTTATAAGGTAGATGTTGAAAAGGATTTTAACGGGTTGTTTGACATCATTGTGCTGAAGGATGTGATCGAGCATATACATGACCAGTCGAAGCTGATCGGGTGGATGAAGAACTTTCTGAAGCCGGGGGGTATCATCTTCTTTGGTTTTCCGCCCTGGTATATGCCTTTTGGCGGTCACCAGCAGATATGTCGGTCGAAGATATCGAGACTGCCTTATATCCATTTGCTGCCCCGGTTCCTGTACAGGTGGATATTAAAGAACAGGAAGGAAAATGTGGAAGAGATGATGGAGATAAGAGATACGGGAATAAGTATTGAACGGTTTGTGCGGATATGCAAACAACAGGGGTATGCGTTACCACATAACCGGCATTATTTTATCAACCCGATCTATAAATGGAAGTTCGGGTGGAAAGTAAGAACACAATCGGTGATCATCAAAGCCATCCCGTTCATCCGGAATTTTTTTACGACCTGTGTTTATTATATAGCAAAACCAACAAAATAATACGTAATAAATGATACATATCGTTTTTAATGAAGTGGAAGTCGACCTGATGCAACAGGTGATCGCAATGGATGAGAGCATCCAGGGAGAAATAGTGCAGATCAAGGATGATTTTGCCGTTGGACCCTTGCAGGGGATCGATACCGAAGAAGGTTGGCAATCCCGCCTGGATTGGTGGAAAGGATTTTTTGCCGGCTCACCGTATAATGAATCCACCGTAGGAAGTTTTGATGACAGGGAAACAGTTAAAGAACTGAAAGCAAAACTCGATGCCAACCCTGAAGAGGAATTATGGATATGGATGGGACAGAACCAGCACGATGTAACGGGCTACTACTGGCTGATGCCACAGTTCAAAGAATACCAGGGCCGGGTGATGGTGCTTTATCTCAACAACCTTCCTTTTATCAATGAAAAGGGGCAATTGTTTTATCCATCCTGGTTGCACGAGATACAACCTAAAGAATTTTTAAAGGCAAAAAAACTGGCAAGACCTGTTACGCTAAGCGAATTCGAGATCGACCCGGATGAGTGGAGAAAGATCGCGGAAGAGAATGCGATAGTAAGAATACTGGAAGGCGGAAAGAAGATCGTTGGTAAAGATGAAAGTTTTTATGACAACGAGATCCTAAAGAATGTAACGGGCGAATGGCAAAAAGCTACACGTGTATTGAGCAATACCCTGAACCGGATGAAGATCAAGACAGGTGACCTTTTCCTGATGAGCCGGATGAAATACCTGATCAACGAAGGTCGGATCGAAATGACAGGTGATATGAGCAAGAGCTGGAAAGAATTCGATGTGAAGTTGAAAGGGAAAGGAGGAGAGGAAGTTGTGGCGAGCGAAGAGCAAACTAATGAGCAATAGGCAATAAGCAAAAGGCAAGAGGCAAAAAGCAAATTGAAGCAAATGTCCAAATCAAAAATACAAGACCAGGTACAGAACAATGAAAGCGGATTGCATGGCCAGTACCGCACCTGGTTCCTTGATTATGCGTCTTATGTAATTCTTGAACGAGCTGTACCTGCTGTGGAAGACGGCCTGAAACCCGTACAGCGCCGCATACTGCACGCGATGAAGGAAATGGATGATGGCCGTTATAATAAAGTGGCCAATATCATCGGGCAGGCTATGCAATACCACCCGCATGGCGATGCGAGTATTGGGGATGCATTGGTGAATATGGGACAAAAGGACCTGTTAATCGATACACAGGGTAACTGGGGTGATGTGCGCACCGGTGATGATGCGGCCGCACCGAGGTATATCGAAGCAAGACTGAGCAAATTCGCACTGGAAGTCGCTTTCAATAGTAAGACGACCGAATGGCAACTTAGTTATGATGGAAGAAAAAATGAACCGGTGACACTGCCCATGAAGTTCCCGCTGCTGCTGGCGCAGGGAGCTGATGGTATCGCTGTCGGACTTTCTACTAAAATATTGCCGCATAATTTCTGTGAGCTGATCGAAGCAGCTGTAAAATATTTAAGAGGAAAACGTTTTGAGCTGTATCCTGATTTTCTCACGGGTGGTATGATCGATGTGACGGATTATAACCAGGGGAAAAGAGGCGGAAAGGTCAAAGTTCGGGCACATATCGAGGAACTGGATAAAAAGACACTGGTCATTAAAAGTGTTCCTTTTAGTGTCACGACCAGCCAGTTGATGGAATCGATCGTAAAAGCAAATGACCAGGGAAAGATCAAGATCAAAAAAGTAACGGATAATACGGCAGCGGATGTGGAGATACAGGTTGACCTGGCGCCGGGCATTTCACCGGATATCACTATTGATGCATTATATAAGTTTACTGACTGCGAAATATCGATCTCTCCGAATGCCTGCGTGATCACGGAAATGAAGCCGCAGTTCCTTGGCGTTCAGGAATTGCTCAAACTATCGGTAGATAATACCAAGGGACTCCTGGAAAAAGAATTACAGATCAGGTTGAATGAGCTGCAGGAAAAATGGCATTATACATCGTTAGAGAAAATATTCTTTGAAGAAAAGATATACAAAGAGCTTGAGAAGAAGCACGAGACATGGGATAAAGTGCTGGAAGCGATTGATAAGGCATTTGTTCCGTTCAAGAAACAATTGAAAAGAGCGATCACGAAAGAAGATATCATCAAGCTGACCGAAAAACCCGTGCGTCGTATCTACCGTCTTGATATTGATGAACTGAACAACCAGATCAAAGCGCTCGAGGCTGAGATCAAACAGGTAAAACATGACCTGAATAACCTGGTGGATTTCGCGGTGGCCTATTATGAGAACCTCTTGAAGAAATATGGCAAGGATAAGGAAAGAAAGACCGAGATCAAACAATTCGAGGTGATCGAGGCGAAAAGTGTGGCGATCGCTAATACAAGACTCTATGCGAACAGGGAAGAAGGGTTTATCGGTACCGGTCTGAAGAAAGATGAATTCCTTTTTGAATGCTCTGATCTTGACGATATAATCGTCTTCAGCAAGACAGGGGTGATGAAGGTCGTAAAAGTATCCGACAAGACCTTTATCGGCAAGGGTATCATGCACGCAGCAGTTTTCCAGAAGAACGATGAGCGTACCACCTATAATATGATCTATATGGATGGTGCAACAGGAAAGAGTTTTGCCAAGCGGTTTAATGTTACCGGTGTTACCAGGGATAAGGAATATTTCCTGGCCAAGGAGAATGAGAAGAGCAAAGTGCATTACCTGAGCGTGAATCCCAATGGCGAAGCAGAAGTGATCAAAATATTATTGACACCCGGCAGTAAAGCCCGGATCAAAGAACTGGAATTCAATTTTGCCGAATTGGAGATCAAGGGAAGAAGCAGTTTGGGAAATACTGTAACCAAATATCCCATCAAATCCGATGGCGTGAAACTGAAAGAAGCCGGTGTATCGACGATCGCGGGTAAAAAACTCTGGTATGATGATCAGTTCGGACGACTGAATACCGATGAAAAAGGAGAATACCTGGGCATGTTCGGGGGAGATGACAAGATACTGGTAGTGTATAATGATGGTTATTACGAGATCACTGACCAGGAACTGGTGCAGAAACTGGATTCGGAAAAATTGATCTTCATCGAGAAATTCAACCCTGCTAAGATCATCTCCGCTGTATACGTGGACATGAAAACAAAACAATTCATGGCCAAACGATTCAAGATCGAGACCACGACACTCAAAACAAAGTTCCTCTTTATTAAAGAAGGCGATGGTAATTATGTAGAAGCTGTTACCACGATGGAAGAGCCGGTACTGGCCATGCAACAGGGCAGGGGTGCGCAAATAAGAAAAGGGAAATTGAAGATTGCGAAGATAGCTGAAGTAACAGGTTACCGGACAGTAGGCACCAAGCTGGCGGATTACAGTAAATCAACAGAGATGGAATGGGTGAAAGGAAAAGAGAGTAACCAGGCTGAACTATTCGGATAAAATGCACGCAGAGATCGCGGAGATCGCAGAGAGTTTATAGGGTAATATATTCTCAGCGCACCCTGCGTTCTCTTCGTGAAATCAAATAACTTACTGTGTTTTCGCTCTTTTCTTAAATCTTATCGTTGCATTCTTTTCCATATTACTGGATACGCGGATCTCGTGTCTTGTTTTGCCATCAATGACCACCATCAGGGCTGTATTGGGTGGTATCAATCCCAGGTTCTCTGCAAACATCGATATTTCATTGTAGGCTGCCAGGCTATCGATCGGCAATGTCAAATGGATCGATTTATGCGTCAGTTTCTGGTTGTTCAGGATGAGCTCCTTGTTGAAGAAAACAGAAATGATATCTCCATCGATCTCGCCATTATCATACACATCCACTTTTAAGGTATCGGAATCGACTTCGATCTCGTTAATAACAACATTTTCCCTTTTGGTGAATTCGTTTTCGGTCACATAATTGGTCAGCTTGCGGGGGTTGACATTAAATGCCACTACGGTATCCACCGAAGTGGGTTTCCAGACCTGGTAGCTTTCTTTGTATTCGGCGATCGCTTTCATCACCGAATCTTTTTTGCTGATATCAGAGTTAAAGTGAAGATTAAAATTGATCGGGGTGCAGGTGTTACGGTAATCGGGTAAACCTGTAAATGTGCCTACGAGATCGGATCCTGCTTGTGCCACACGGAGGGTAGCCCGGAGATTCATAATACAATCCACTTCGAGGTTAGCAATAGAAGCATGGTAAACGATCGGGATATCGTAGAGATTCAACTCACGCGTATTGGCATTGTAATTACCTTTTACTTCAATGCTGCGGTAGATATCGCGGAAATAATAATTCAGCACACCCTTTACATATGATTTCTCAGGTTGCAGGATCAGTTCAACAAGATAGTTGTTCGTGGAGTTGCTTGTTTTGACATTCGCATCACCATACCAGTAACCAAAAACAGTTTGGGCCTGGGAGTGAACAGAGCAAAACAAGATGGCTATGACCAGTATTTTTCGCATGAAGTCCTAATATCGGCAAAAACCGCTCCACGATGAAACGAAGTTGTACACAGGTTATTTCCTACTTGAGGAATCGTTTCATTTCTCTCTGTACATCTTTTTGCTTGATGCTTTCCCGTTTGTCGTGCAATTTTTTTCCTTTCGCCAAACCTATTTCAATTTTTGCTAACCTTTCCTTAAAATAAATGCGGAGTGGAACGAGAGTATAACCTTTTTCTTTCAGTTTGGCCTGTATTTTCCGGATCTCTCTTTTTTCCAGCAGGAGTTTGCGGTCGCGGATGGGATCATGGTTATTGACCGTGCCATGGCTGTATTCCGCTATGTGCAAGGATTTCAGCCAGACCTCTCCCTTATGGATCAGGCAATAACTATCATTGAAACTGGCACGACCATCCCGTAATGATTTCACTTCCGTTCCGAGCAATACCATCCCTGCTTCATAGCTTGCATCGATGAAGTATTCGTGGTAGATCGAACGATTTTTGATCTCGGGACTCTTATCCATTCGGCAGGGTGACCAATCAGTTTTTAAATAACTGTAGTACGGTACTTAATTTTTCTTTTAACTCTTTTCTTGGAACGATGAAATCGAGGAAGCCATGTTCAAGGATGAATTCACTTCGCTGGAATCCTTCCGGAAGATCTTTTTTAATGGTCTCTTTGATCACACGGGGACCTGCAAAACCGATCAATGCACCGGGCTCGGCAATATTCAGATCGCCTAACATACCAAATGATGCAGAGATACCACCAAAGGTCGGATCGGTGAGCAGGGAGATATAAGGAAGTTTTGCATCGCTTAATTGAGAAAGCTTACCACTTGTTTTGGCGAGTTGTAATAATGAGAAGGCACTTTCCATCATGCGGGCGCCACCACTTTTACTGATCACCATATAAGGTATCTTATGTTCGATACAATAATCAACCGCTCTTGAGAATTTTTCACCCATCACACTACCCAATGAGCCCCCAATGAATTCAAAATCCATACAAGCGATCACGAGATCGTTGCCGTTCACTTTTCCTGCAGCTACACGGATAGAATCTTTCAGATCTGTTTTACTCCAGATATCTTCCAGTCTTTTCTGGTAAGGCTTGAGGTCGGTGAATTGTAAAAAATCCTTGCTGCGGATATTGTCGAACAACTCGGTGTATTCGTTGTTGTCGAACAGTATTTCGTAGTAATCGTTGCTATTGATCCGGTGATGAAAATTGCATTTGGGGCAAACGAAGAGGTGTTCACGCAGTTCGGTGACCGTACAGATAAAATTACAATCAGGGCATTTTACCCAAAGTCCTTCGGGTGTCTCCTTTTTCTCTGAGGTCTTGGTATTGATCCCTTTTTTGATACGCTTGAACCAACTGCTCTTCGTTTCCTCTGTTTTTCCTTCTTCACCTGCCAGGTTGGCATCAAAGTCTTCAAATTGTTTGGCCATAACCGAATGTTAGGTTACAAATATAGGTAGTTTGTGAATAGTGAATGGTCAATGGGGAATAGTGAATAGGAAATAGCTTTTGGGATAGGAGCCGGTTGACTATTGACCATTCACTATTCACTTCTTCAGCACATTCTCAAATAGCTTGAAGATCCTTTTATACTCGTCCGTCCAACTGCTCGGTTCTACAAATCCATGGTCTTCCATCGGGTAGCTGGCGAGTTCCCAATTATCCTTTCCCAGTTCGATCAGTCGTTGTGTCAGTTTAACCGCATCCTGGTAATGTACATTCACATCCACCATACCATGACAGATCAACAAATGACCTTTTAATCCCTCGGCATAATAATAAGGAGAACTCTTACGGTAGGCAATACTATCATTGAATGGCTCATTCAGGATATTCGATGTATAGCCATGATTATAATTTGCCCAATCGGTAACAGGACGAAGAGCGGCACCGGCAGTAAAGACATTGGGTTCGTTGAATAATGCCATTAAAGTGATAAAACCACCATAGGAACCGCCATACAAACCAATTCGTTTTGGGTCTACACCAAACTGCGATACCAAATATTTTGCAGCATCCGTATTATCATCGAGATCCTTACCCCCCATAAAACGATAGATACCTGTTCTCCAATCCCTGCCATAGCCTGCACTGCCGCGGTAATCGATATCCATTACATAATAACCGTTATCCGCAAGCATATTATTGAACATATACTCCCGGAAATAACTGCTCCACCATTTATGCGCATTCTGTAAATAGCCTGCCCCGTGTACGAATAGCACTGCTGGTTTTTTTGGATCCGGGTTAGTCGGTTTATACAAACGTGCATATACATTGGCCCCATCTCTTGCCTTGAAGCTGATCAGTTCAGGATCTTTCCACGCATATGATCTGAATTCATCGCTCTGTGCCTTGTTGGTTACCTGTTCGGGTTTTCCACCTGGTTTATTTTCCTGCAGGTATAATTCCCATGGTTTATTGGAATAGGAGTAGAGGATGGCCAGGTACTTCTCGTCAGGAGAAACAGTCACCTGGTTTGCACCTGTCATTGTGGTGATCTTTTCTTTCTTGCCATCGGCAATGCCCAGACGATAAAAATGTTGCTCGCCCGGATGTACTTCATTCGTGGTGATATAGAAAAACTTTTTGTCTCTTGATAATTGTGCCTGCTGAACCTCATACTGGCCCGAAGTGATCGTTCTTTTTTGTCCTGTCAATACGTTCACAGCATACAAATGCGAATAACCCGAAACTTCAGAACGATACCAGAAATTATTCTCATCCAGCCAGCCTGTATTGCCGCTGCCAAACCCACCTGTGCCGGGTCCACCTACCCATGCTTCATCGCGTTGACGATCGAGTAGTTTCAATTTATTGGTAGCTGTATCCCAAAGCATCAGCCAGCGATCCTTATTGTCCGATGAACGGATATCCAGCACCGTATTGCCACCGGCAGGTGACCAGCTTATTGATGTAACCGTTACAGGGCGGTTGGAAGGTTTCTTCTTTTTTTCTTCCAACTGTTTAGGGTAATCTTTTACATAGTCGGGAAGATCCTGAATGCCGGGTATTGAATCTGTTTTGATGGTATAGATCGTGTCTTCGATCCTGTCATAGATATAATAATCGGATGTTCCTTGTTGTGCACCCACTTTGGTCCGTCCCGGTATATCTGTAGTAAAACCCGATTCGGTGACATAGTTGGGAACAATGGTTGTTTTCGCAGCAGTCGGTGGCGGCGTTTTGGAAAGACGATAGTTCACATATCGACCATCAGGACTGATACCCAATCCCTGGATATTTTTATCATCGAGATTGATAGAGCGCAGTTCTTTTTCTTTGGGTAAATTCTTTGTATACGCTTCACCTGCTTCTCTTTTTTCCTTTCTTTCTTTTAATACCTGGAAATACTGGAGCTGGTCGTTCTTTAACCAGGTCTCCTGCTGGTTGCCGGAACCGCCGCCGCTACCGGATCTGGGCCCACCGGCAGTTGAAGGGGCATCGCCTGTTTTTGTATTGGTCAACTGGATCGTTTCACCACTGGCAATATCCCATGCATAAAGATTCTGGCTCCTGTTGTATACGATCTTTGTTTCATTGAAAGAGAATTGCGGATTGAATTCCACATCAATGGTCTGTGTAATGCGTTTGGTCTTTCCCGTTTTACCATCCGTATAAAAGATATCGCCATCTTTTGCATATACCTGTTGTGTTCTTGCCAGGTTATAAACAGGATTGCCCTGTGCATTCAATGCCTGCTTTTCTGCCACACTTGCTTTTACCGGTGTCTTATTCGTGAGTGTGATATAATAGATAGAATCCGAAGCCGCTTTATCGGGATTCCACGAGAAATACAACCTGGAACCGTCCATACTCCAGAATGTGTTCGAAGGAGAAGTGCCGATCCATTTGGGATCACGCATTATTTTTTCTACGGTCAGTTGTTGGTTTTGCGAGAAACTATTGATCGAAAAGGTCAATAAAAGGAAAGCCATTCCGGTTTTTTGCATGTGTAGCAGTTTAGGCTATAAATATATTGTAAAGATGCAAAAATAGGCTGCCGGTACTGTAAAAGAATTTCTGGAAGAATAAGGAATAAGAAATAGGGAAGTAAAGCGACAATGGGTTAAATGAATCGTCGTTTCTTTGAATTCTCCTTTCCTCTATTGGAGGAAAGCAGGCAGAGGATAGGAGGCTAATTATTCGGAGCGCCGCTATCGATCCAGCAGATGATCGAGTTCTTTTGTGACTGGCTTAATGTAGATCCCTGCGGCATTTGCCCGGAGGAGATAGCTGCTCTAACCTGGCTGCGGGCTGCAAAGACCTGGCTGTAATTGGTAAGTGGTCCCGGTCCGTTGATACTGCCGGTTGCATGGCAACTGGCGATATTACAGGTGGATTGAATGATGGGGTCGATATTTGCCGCGAAAGCTTTATTCGTCACGGTGCTGCAATCAACGCTACTGCCACTACCGCTTTTACTGCAGCTAAGAACAATAAAGAATGAAGTGATCAATAAAAAGATCAGTTGCCAGGTTCGTGCCATTCCCGTTATTTTAGTTAAGATACTCAGAACTAAGCAAACGGGAAAAGTTTAATAAGAGATGCCTGTTACCCGGGAATTTGTTTGATCCCCATTTTTTTCAGCAATTCAGGGTAACGTGGATCGTCCTTGATACCACGGTAGGCCGGGTATTCGGTGAAAAAAGTTATAGGACCAAGCCGCATATCGATACACTTGTTAATATAATAAAGGCATTTATCTGTATCACCCAGGCTATACCAGATCGCGGCAAGATCCGCATCTACGATGGCGCCGGGTTCTTCCACTACCCGTTGTTCCATCTTACGGATACATTCAAGCGCTTTTTCTCTTTCCCCGAGTTGGCCATAGGTGAAGCCCATGCCCATCAAGCCTTTCAGCGGATGGTTGGTAAGCCTGTGTACTTCTTCAAAAAGAGGTAAAGCCGTGTTCCAATCACCTTTCATCCCGATCGCCCAGGCCTTCATTTCAATAGTAGCCCGCATCCGGGGGTGCATGTACAATAACTTATCCGCCTGTTCGATGGCTTCGTCATAGCGTTCGTTGAAGATGTACATATTTCCCAGCGACTGCATGATGCCCGGAGAAAGCGGATCCAGTTGCGCAGCATCCTGCAGGGATTTCAATGCTTTTTCTTTTTGTCCAGTCACGATATAATAAAATCCCAACAGATCATGGGCTTCAATCGAGCCCGGGTTCAGCCGTAATGCTTCCTGCAACGACCGATATGCCTCATCCCAGTTCCATTCATATAATAATTGCATGCTTGCCCTGGCAATATACCCATCGGCAAGTGTGTTATCCAGTTCGATCGCTTTATCGGCATATCTTTTTACGATCTCAAATGCTTTATCCGGTATCATCTGCCCCGCAGAACCCAGTTGAGCATAACTCGATGCCGCCATTGCATAAGGCTGTGCATAACCGGGTTCAATAGAGATCGCTTCTTCACAACATTCGATACATCGTCTTCCATCTGCCGGCGTGAGCTTGTTCCAGAAATGAAGCGCTTTGAGATAACAGGTATATGCATCTATATTTTTCACCGGTGTCTTCACCAGTTTTTCTTCCTGTTGCGCAGGTAATAGATTTTCTCTTAGTTTATTGGCGATGATCCCACTGATCTCATCCTGTACTTCAAATATATCGGTGAGGTTTCGATCATAGGTCTCGCTCCAGATATGATAACCATCGGCGGCATTGATCAGCTGCGAAGTGATACGGACACGGTTACCAGCTTTGCGCACGCTTCCTTCCAATACCTTGTCAACATTCAGTTGGATAGCGATATCACGGATATCATTGCTCTTTCCTTTGAATGCAAAAGCAGAAGTGCGGGAAGTGACCTGTAATCCATCCACTCTTGTCAATGTATTGAGCAATTCTTCGGTGATACCATCGCTGAAATATTCATTCTCGGGATCGGCGCTCATATTCACAAAGGGGAGAACAGCGAGACGGTTCTTTGGTGCCTGTGTCTTTCCCCTCAATTCTTCGCGGTTAGGGACAGCGATGCCATCATTGGCGATCGCAAAGACACGAACCGGGTGTTTGACGTTCTTCAATTCGAAATAACCCATTTCCCGGGTGATGATCGCATCCTGGTTCTTTACTTCATCAAATACTTTTTCAGAAATGAAAATACCACCGGGTGTGGCTAATGATTCGATACGTGACGCGAGATTCACTCCATCGCCATAAATAGATTCATCTTCGATGATCACATCGCCGGTATGAATACCCATTCGCAGGGAGACCTTTGGCTCCATTTGCAATTGTTGCTGGATCCTGATCGAGCAAAGAATACTGTCAACAGCGCTATTGAAAATACTCAGCGAACCGTCGCCATAATATTGAAGGATCTTGCCATTGTACTGTTCGATATTGGCTTCCAGTACTTCCTTTAATCTTTTTCTTTTTTGCCGGGCCAGTTCCTCGTTCTCCTGCATCAATGCCGTATAACCGGTCATATCGGCAAATAATATTGCTGCTAATTGTCGCATAATTCATGTCGAAATTAAGGAAGAAAGCGGTGATTGCCAGTCGGCATGGGCTGTATAAAAGGCGAGTGTTGATTTATCCCGGTAAAAAGCGTTTCCAGGCCGGTGAAGTTCCTGTTTATTCTACCCTGGATCCCTGGGAAGCAACAGCCTTCCACATGTCTGCCCGTTTTACCCATACATCATAAAACCTTGTTCTGCGTTCAGTGATCGTTGTTTTATTCTTGCCATGTGTGTGTACGATGAATGTAACGACAGCTGTATTACCATACAGGTTGACCTGTGAGTTTTCAAGATTAAAAGAATCTATAATAATGGAATCTTTGATACGCTGGCTGATATTAGTATACATATCCAGGATAGTTTCCTGTTTATTATGTACATGCCCATCCGCGATATCAATAAAACTACTGTCAATAATAGAGGATAGATAAGCTGTGTCAAGAGAAAATTCTGCCTCCAGCCATTTGTGCTCGAGTGAAAGAAGTTGTTGCTTATCATCAACTGTCGGAGCAGGGTCACTCTTACAGCTTTGCAAAAAAAGCAGGATGGATAGAAAAAGAAATGGTAATGTCCTTGCGATAGCTTTTCTCATCTCGATCATATGTTTCGTAAATCCCACTTTCTCGTAAGCAGCGATCGCCGCGGTATTGGGAACATATACTTCCAACCGCATTTCAGTGATGCTTTTTGATAAAGCCCATTGCTCCAATGCATCGACGATCATTTTATTGACGCCTTTTCCACGATGCGTCGGTTCCACGTACATAAAACCAAGATAAGCATGCTGTTCATGCCGAAGGAAAGGATCCGATCGATCGATGCGGGCATAACCACTGGCAATAACTTCTCCGGCGCTTTCCGCTACCAGCAATTCAATATGCGAAGCGGCGATCATCGCTTCGATATCGTAATAGCGGTTGGGATCGCCTTTTAACGTGGGATCAAAGGGACGTTCCGCATTGATCACACCCTGTTCAAATTGTAATAAAACAGGAATATCTTTTGTTTGAGCTTTTCGTATTAATATATCGTTCATATATTATTCAGCGGCTGCGCCATAAAAAATTGTTTCCACTTTGCTGTCCTTGAATGAAAAAATGATACCGCCATATACTGACCCGACGGTGATAAGTGTAGGGTCAGAAGAAGATTGATCGATTGCGTTTTTATATGCTGCAGTTACTTCGTCATACGAACTGCCGATACCGATACCCCGGCTTGTCTTATAGGAACAGGGTGCTTTCGCAGTTATCGAAAAAACCATTTTGGTATTATTCTCATTCATGGGATCTGCACTTATATTGACTACGAGGCCCTTTGTTTTATAATCCCAGTCCGAGTGTAATTGCCCATCGGCTCCCCATACAGTGGCTTTGGATGTAGAAGCCGGTGACCCCAGCACGCTGATCGTCTCCATATAAGGTTGTCCTATTTTGATTTCACCGAACACATCGAAATCAGCATCGGTAAATGGCTGGTTGACCGGGATCGTATCTTTTAATGGACCGAATGAATAATCCGTATCACGACCTGCTTGTTTAACGCTGGGCTTGTCCTTGGATTTACAGGCCGCCATTACTGCGATAGCTATGATAAGAATAACCCTTTTCATTTGTTGGTTTTGAAGAAGGAAGTTAATAAAAAAACCTCCCGGGATGGAAGGTTTTATAAGAATGGTTGTTGTTTTGAACTAAGCGATCGTCACATCTTTATCCATGCTTCGCGTTGCCCAGCAGGACAATAGCAGTGTCAACTACGCTATTGTAACGTCCTTGTCAAGATACACATCCTGTATCGCATTCAGAATTCCTACACCTTCTTTCATCGGGCGCTGGAATGCTTTACGACCAGAGATCAATCCCATACCACCGGCTCTTTTATTCACTACTGCTGTTGTTACTGCTTCAGCCATATCGCTGGCACCTGAAGATGCACCACCTGAGTTGATCAGACCGGCACGACCCATATAACAATTCGCTACCTGGTAACGGCAGAGATCGATCGGGTGATCGGTGGTCAGTTCGTCATAAATACGTTTATCGTTCTTACCGTAAGCGGATTCTTTTGTATTCAATGCAAGATAACCGCCGTTGTTCTCTGGTAGTTTTTGTTTGATGATATCGGCTTCGATGGTTACGCCGAGGTGATTGGCCTGGCCGGTAAGGTCAGCAGATACATGGAAATCTTTTTCTTTTGTTTTGAATGCAGGGTTCCTCAAATAACACCAAAGGATAGTCGCCATTCCCAACTCATGCGCCATTTCAAATGCTTTGCTCACTTCCTGTATCTGTCTTGCAGATTCATCACTACCGAAATAGATCGTTGCACCTACAGCTGCAGCGCCCAGGTTCCAGGATTGTTTGATCGACGCGAACATGATCTGGTCGAATTTATTGGGATAGGTGAGGAACTCGTTATGATTCACTTTTACAATAAAAGGGATCTTGTGTGCATATTTACGGGCCAGGAAGCCCAAACCGCCATAAGTGGTCGCAACGGCATTGCATCCGCCTTCAATAGCCAGTTCGATAATATTTTTTGGATCGAAATAGATCGGGTTCTTGGCAAAAGAAGCACCACCACTGTGCTCGATACCCTGGTCAACAGGAAGGATCGATAAATAACCTGTTCCGGACAGGCGTCCCGTGCCATACATGCCCTGGAGATTACGCAGAACCTGCGGGTTACGGTCGCTGTTGATCCAGATACGGTCTACAAAATCAGCGCCTGGCAGGTGCAACTGGTCTTTGCTGATGGTTTTTGACTGGTGGTTGAGAAGATATTCGGCTTTGTCGCCAAGTAATTCAACGATCTTATTATTCGCCATATTGGGTTGGTTTAGGGAGGGCAAAGATAAGGAGGGAGGACCGAAGTTAGAAGTCGGGAGTCCGGAGCAGGAACTACTCATACGAAGCCGGTACTTTGTACTCTTACCTGTTCATCTTGCTCTGAAATAGTTGTCATCACCCACGGTGAGCGTTAACCTGCCTCCGGTTTTATCTTTCGGGTCCTTCAACCTGTCAAAAACAAGAAGGTAAAAACATCTTAGTTTTTCGCTGGCCCCTTTTTTATTGGCCGGTACATAACCATAACCCCAGTCAATATCGGTTGTGGTGGTTTTTGCTTTGCCAAAGAAGAATACGATCTCTTTTATTACCGAATCGAGCTGGGCCGCGGTCATTTTCTCTTTATCGAAATCGACGGTAAAAGACCATATATCCCTGTCCTTTGTATAATGGATAAGGTTGCTGCTATCGCTAGAGCCGCTTAGTTTCATCCTTGAATAATAAACAGCTTCCACTTCGCTGTCTGATTTGATAGCACCTTTTATATGATCGAAATTGGTCAGCCATTCACCCGAGAGTCTCCTGATCTCGGTGCTGATCTTTGACAGGTCTGTTTGTGCCGATAAGCTTATCGTCCAACAGGACAGCAGTATAGTAATGATCCTCTTTTTCATTGACGCCAACAGAGAAGTTACGGTAAAAATCAATGCGCTGATAAATTATTACAGTAATTGTTTCCTGAGTTTTTCAAAATAAGCCGGTGCATATTGCAAGCGGCTTCCATACCAACTGAATAATTCCCCATCGACGAGCATAACAGTTGTATCGGGCAGCATGGTTCGCAATTCTTCTGCATGTTTTTCTTTGAATGGAAAGGGCTCTGAAGAGAGAAAAAGCAATTGGCAATTGGCGATAAGCAAATCGTCAATAGTGATTTCAGGATAGCGGTTCTTGTCAGCATAAATGTTGTCAAATCCTGCTATATCCAGCATGGAGTGAATGAATGTATCGCCGCCGGCGGTCATGAAAGGTTTTTGCCAGATGAGATAGGCTGTTCGAGGTTTGAAGTTTGATTTATCCGCCGAAGCCAGGGCGACGGCGGAGGTTTGAGAGTCGGGTGCATGCTGCCAAAAGGTTTCTTTTATCTGCTGGATTAGTTCTAGTGCGGGTTGATGTTTGCCAGTGATCAAGCCAATTTGTTCGATCATATCGAAGGCTGATGAGAGATCGTTCACATCACTGATCCACACGGGATATTGCTCTGCGAGTTCTTCCACCTGTTCTTTTACATTCTCTTCTTTATTGGCAATGATCAGATCGGGTTGGAGTTGATGAATGATATCCATCTTCAATTGCTTGGTGCCGCCTATTCTTGTTTTGCTATGGAACCAGGCTTCCGGATGCATGCAGAACTTGGTGATGCCTATGACTTTGTTATCGAGTCCCAGGTCATATAATAATTCGGTCTGGGAGGGGACAAGCGAAATGATCCGTTGTGGAAAAGCGGGTATTGAAATCTTTCGACCGGTCTGATCAATAAAATCGGGCATGCAGAAATTTACTGCAAAAATGGGTCAATAAATGTTGTTAGGGAAAAAGGGTAGAAGAAGGCGGTTGGTTCACCGCGCCTCCTGCTAATTTGAATTAGCAGGAGGGTTCCGGACTTTGAATTCTTTTCATGGATTTGGACACGGTGACACTGGGTCGGTTTTCAAGGATCTTCTGGACTTCAATTGGTTTTTCGAATGGACTTTGGATTTCAACTTTTGGTTTTTCTCTAGGAACTGGTCTGGTTTTTCTTTAGGAATTGGTTTTGGTCTTTTCGTTTGATATTGGATGATTGGAAGACAAAAATAATTGTCAGAACTTTATCATTATAGAGCAAAACAACCCAATTTTTTTACGACAGTTTTTACCGCATTCATCGTAAAGGCATCAATTGGTATCTGCGGGAATAACGGTAGGCCTACACGTAATTTTACGGGAAAAGGGCTCCGGTAACGTTGCCGGCCTTGTTTTCGGTCAAGGAACGGCCTTCTTATACATTAATTGCCCAGTGACTGGATGACATCGTACTTGGTCACGATATGATAGTTCCCGGCCTCGTCTTTGGCCAGGACAGCCCCATTTTCCTTGTTGATGAGGTGGCTTAGTTTCTCGACGGGGGTGTCAAAGGCGACCACGGGGAAGGAAGGTTCGATGACATGTTCTACTTTGGAGTTCTTTATTTCGGGATTCTCGAATATTTTCTGGAAAAGACCGCCTTCGCTGATAGCACCCATCGGCCCATTGCCATTGACAACGGGGATCTGTTCGATATCATATTTCTTCATCAGTTCTACTGCTTCCAAAACGGTCTGTGAAGGATCGACAGTGATCAATCGCTTAGCACCTCTTGCACTCACGACATCCCTGAAAGTTTTTACATCGAGGAAACCACGTTCGATCATCCATTGATCGTTATATATTTTGGCCACATAACGACTGCCATGATCATGGAATATGCAAACGACAAGATCATCCTTCTTCAGTCGATCCTTTAATTGCATCAATCCCTGGATACAGCTACCCGCACTATAACCACAGAACAGACCTTCTTCTTTCGCCAGTTTTCTTGCCATTACCGCGCCGTCTTTATCAGTTACCTGTTCAAAATAGTCGATGACACTCATATCATAATTCTTGGGAACAAAATCTTCCCCGAATCCTTCACTGATATAAGGATGCACTTCATTCATATCTACTTCGCCTGTGCGGAAATATTTGGTGAGCAATGAGCCATATACATCGATGGCCCATATCTGTATGTTCGGATTTTTTTCTTTCAGGTATTGTGCTACGCCGGTGATCGTTCCGCCGGTACCTGCTGTACAAACCAGGTGCGTGATCTTTCCATCGGTCTGTTTCCATATTTCAGGACCAGTTGTTTCATAATGCGCCAACCGGTTAGCCAGGTTATCATACTGGTTCATATGATAGGAGTTGGGCACTTCCTTCGCTAATCTTGCCGCTACACTATAATAACTCCTGGGATCTTCGGGCAATACATTGGTAGGACAAACGATCACTTCAGCGCCAACGGCTTTCAGGATATCCGCTTTTTCTTTGGATTGTTTGTCAGTAGTAACAAATATGCATTTATATCCTTTGACGACAGCGGCAAGTGCAAGACCCATTCCCGTATTACCACTTGTGCCTTCAATGATAGTGCCACCAGGTTTAAGTTTGCCTTCCTGTTCTGCCACTTCCACCATTTTCAGCGCCATCCGGTCTTTGATAGAATTACCGGGATTGAAATAATCCACTTTAGCCAGCACCGTGCAGGGCACATTTTTAGCGATCTTATTCAGTTTGATCAACGGTGTGTTCCCGATGGTCTCGAGTATATTGTTCCTGATGTCCATAGCAAGCGTTTAGAAACGCAAAGGTAAGGAACGAGGGCGAAGCATAACAGGGGATTAAAAGCTTTATCAGCGCAGTATCGAATTTATTTTATCACAGGGTTAAAAGGAATTCCCAGCAAACCTTTTCGAAATGAAATGATTATAGTATCTCCGGTTTTCAGCGTAGTAAGCTTTTCAGTTCGTTCAACCTTGTCAAAGAACAATGTTTTCCCCGTTCTGAAGTCATAGATCATTGGAGTCTGCTTGCCTGTCTCAATGAAAGACGATGTGATGTATTTTTTTTCAAAGCGATCAGAAGAACCAATCCTGTTAATAGCTAAAAAGCCAGATAAAAAAAATGTCTTGAAGACAATATAGACAGAAAGAGAAAGTGCAGCGGTTCCTAATAAAATATTCCCGGTCTCTTCGATTTTTTTAATGCTTTTTAATGCAAAAATTAAAATTATAACGGCCCCGATGGCGATCGTCCATAGAAGAGTTGTTGTCGATCTTTTTTCGATTGATTTGAAATCTTCTTTTAAATATAAGTTTTGTTGGATAGGATTAAACCAGAATGAAAGTGCCGTTAATACCAGTATCAAAATTATTGTAAAGCGATATTTTTTCAGGAATTGCATCATAGCTGTCAGTATCCGGTTTTGCTGTGATAATGAATCGTTAATCCGAACCGCTGATCAGTAAAGTTAATGCAGAAGATATTCATCATTTAACGTAGCATCAAGCCCCGTATTCACGGTGCTCTTACTTACCTATTTTAATCCACGGGTGATCATTGAAGCATCCTGGTTTACTTCATAGTCAACTGATGAAACATTCTTTACGAACGGCCGGCTTACCACTGCCTTTACAAGGTCGGAGTTCATAAAATCATTCATTGCGGTTTTGTTCTCCCATAAATAAAAACCGCCAAAACTGTTCCTTTCTATATCCGTGAGCCAAACCTTTGAAATAAGACCTTTTACTTCTGCTAAAATGGGAGCATCAGGCTCTACCATTTGTTTAAGATATTCCGCCTGGGAAATATCGCTTAATTGATAAGTGATGATCTGTGCTTGCATCGTTCAATATTTTGTCAATGCAAATTAGGATACCAGGTGACGGGTGACTATAGCATATTCATGCTCTTTTGACCATCCGAAAAACAGAAGCAGGTCGTGATAATGCGGTAGGCTATCTTCAGTTCATGATCCTATCTCAGGTATTTACCTTCAAGAAGGTTTTCAATATAAAGATCCAGGTTGCTTTGCATCATGTCATTTGTCAAAATAAACTGCGAACTGTTTTTCGTTTTTGCCAGGTCAGTAAGAATTGTCAGAAGATTTTTTAATTGTGTCTCGCTATAAAAGGCGTATGAATTATAAATGGAAAAGTTGTAGTCGTGGAAGTCAAGGCTCGCCAGAATCTTTTTGATTTTCGCTTCCTCCCAATTGCTTTTCCCCGCATACTCTTTTACTTTTTTTGTGCAATAGTCCGTAAAGAATTTTTTATGATTTGTCACTTCGATTATTTTGTCGATCAGCACGGTGTTGCTTTCGGAAGGCATTGCAGGAGGTGGCGGCCCTTGCGCATTTATTTTCACAAAGAAATTGAAACCGACCAGGATCAATAACCCGAATTTCTTGCTATCCATTGGAATTATTTTTAGTCAAATGTATTGCAGTTAATACAATTGGCAGCAAAAAAACCTACGATATGTTGGCCTCAGTCAATTGAGAGTTAACGCTTACGGGTAAATTGTTCAACCGTTGATGGTTTTGAAAAAGGATGAGTAAAAAAGTCTGTTACTATTAAATTGAACAATTCCTGTTTTTCAACAGACCCGGAATGAGTCGCTCCCGGCATAACGAAAAGATTGGAGTTAGGAATATTGTTGAATATTTTAATTGAGTGCTCAAGTCTGATGGCATCCCTGTCGCCCGACATGATCAATACGGGACAACTTATTTTTTTCAGATCCTTCCCGGCAATATGAGGTTGGTAAGCCAACAGAGCGTAAAGCCTTCTTGCAGTAAAATCCTTCGTGGCTTTCAGGGAGTCATTAACAAGATCATCGATCTCATCAAAGACTGCTTTTTTCCCGGGGAATATATTAGCACCGTATGCAGCCAGTTTTGAAATTTTGTTTGGGTAGTTGATTGCTAATAACAATCCCAGGATACCACCATCGCTTTGTCCTGAAACATAGGCGCTGTCAATATGGAGAGAATCAAGCAGTACTTTGATATCGTATGCCATTTGATCGTAAGTCAGGTTCTTTGATGTAGAGTCGATCGATTTTCCATGCGCCCTGCTGTCGATAGCAATTACTTTGAAGTATTGTTTGAAGTAATCGATCTTCGGTCTTTGATTCCTGATCGATCCGCCACTTCCATGTAATAAGAGCAGGGGTTTCCCGCTGCCATAGATCTCGTAGTACATCTTTATACCATTGACTTCTTTATAACCTCCTGCTTCTTTGTTATCACCATATTTAATGCTTGTTTGCGACTGTGCATTTGCACCCATCACCAGGCAAGCAACAAATAAACTAAATACCAGCCTTTTCATATCTATGATTTTTAATTGTCATCATCCTATTGATCCGGCAGCCCATTTCGCAAAAAACCTCCCCGATACAGCGTCCTTCGCTGGGCAGGGAGGTACCGGACTGATGATTGTTATCATCAAGCTTCTTTTTGGAATGCTTTTCTTTTATTGCTTAAATAATTATCCAGCAGGAACAGGCCGATCACCACGTTGATCATCATAAATGCATTTACCCAGTTATTGCTGAAAAATTTACTGATATCAAATTTGCTGACATCGAACTTGCTGATATTTTTTGATATCTCACCTTCCTCACCATTCGATAATCCCATCTGGGCAAAACCATAAATGATAAAACCAGCGAAAAGAGCGATGAAGAAGAACCCGATCCCCCAAATGATCCTGTTATTGATATAGGAGCGGGTAGAAGGAGCGATCTGCATTTTGGCGATCTCTTCCATCACATTCTTGCTGAAGCGCATCGAAGGAGCTTCCATCTCGGAGGATTGCAAAAGCTTATTAACCTCCAGCAATTCCTGGTATTTGGCTTTCCATTGCGCATTGTTTTCCAGCAATTGCTCGATCAGTGTTCTTTCTGATGCATTCGCTGTCCCATCGATATAATTCCAGAGGCGTTCGTCCTGGTTATCCGCCCCGGGGTTATTTCCAGCTGTTGTTTCCATTGTAAAAAATTTAATTATACATATTTTTTACCTCTTCCATAAAATGCGTTTCCATTTTTTCTTTCAATCTTGTCCTTGCCCTGTGTAAACGTACTTTGGCCGTATTCGTCTCCAATCCCAGTATCTGTGCGATCTCTTCCAACGATTGCTCGCCTTTATAGAATAAGGTAATGATCTGTGCATCATCACTGTTCAATAAACCGATCGCCTCATTGACCATCGCCAGTTTTGATTTCTGTTCAACCTGGTTTGCCCGCATCCCCGAATCCTGGCTATCGGCCAGCTCGAACACTTTTTCATTATCCAGTGAATGTGTATCCAGTTTCTTTTTTCGCAGGAAACTGATACCGGTATTATTTACGATCGTATAGAGCCAGGTGGTGAATTTGGATGCTCCCTTGAAATCCGCCAGGTATTTATAGGCTTTAATAAATGCATCCTGGGCCACTTCTTCAGCATCCTCCCTGCTTTTGACCATCCGAAGGGCCAGGGTGAATACATAATTCTGGTAGCGGTTTACAAGTATAGCATATGCCTGGTGGTCACCACTCAGCACTTTGCTAATGATCTCACTATCATTCAGTCCGGTCGACATGTTGGTTATAAGACTACGTGAGATAGAGTTAGGTTACAATACAAGGTCGGGAAAAATGGGCATATGGGTCATGGTGGTTATAAAGGTCATATAGAGTCTGCTGCTGAGAGTTTGTTTACTGAATGCGAAGAGGTTGCTGGGCCAGGTCATATAGGTTATACGAGGTCTGGTGTAGCCATTTAGAATAGAGTTCATTGAGGCGATAAGACAATATAAACCATAGGAAAACCGCATGACCAATATGACCTATACGACTATTATGACCCTTTCGTGTAACCTGTTCGTTCGGCCCGTAGTCATAGTTCTTGTAAATCGTTTGAAAAAATTGTTCTTTCAGGCTGTAACCCGGTTCAAACCGCTGTAGTCTTAAAGAGCAGAACAAGCAATCATCAACAATAAAAACAGAAATTATGCACGGCGCAGAAGCTCTCATTCCGATAACCATGTTTGCAGGCGGGTTCGCAATGGTATTTGGCATTTATTACCTTAAAACCCGTCAGAACCTGGCCATGATCGAAAAAGGGATGAACCCCAAAGAGTTCGCCAACCGGCCGGCTCCTTATAAAAACCTGAAATGGGCATTATTGCTGATCGGGGCAGGGTTGGGATTGTTCCTGGCTTATCTCCTTGACAATTATGTGTTCCCTGTAGAGGTGAACAAGTTTGGCAACACCGGCGATAAAAATGTACCTATCTATTTCGGCCTGATCGCTATCGGCGGTGGACTCGGACTGTTCGGATCGTATAAGATGGAGAAGAAATGGTGGGAAGAGAATAAGCAATAGGCAAGAAGCGATTGGCAATAGGCAAAGGGCAATTGGGAATGGACAATATGCAATAGGCAAATAGCAATAAGCAAGAGGCAAGTACTACACACTATAGGCGCTTCGGTTAACGGGGCGCTTTTTTATTTTATCTCGGCGATGATAGCTTCTAATCCTTTTAAGGTGCCGGTATAGTAATCTCCTCTTTTAAATTCGGGTGTCATGATCGAGTCGATGATCTTCTGAGCTTCTTCATCGGTCAGTTTGGATACAAGGCCAGGTCCTGTTTCTATTCTTACTTTCCTGAGATTTGTTGAGATGAGAATACCAACGCCGTTATTCTTTTCTTTTGTGCCCACGCCCCATTGATTAAACAGCTTCAATGCGAATTTTTCAAAACTTCCGGCCTGCTCAATTTGCAATGAATCGGGTTGGTAGCTAACAATAGCAATTTGATTGGTAGTCTCTTTTTCATGTGCACCAATGATGCTGTCCAGGGTCTGTACTTGTTCCGTGGTGAACAACATATCAAAATCTGAAACCCAGCCGATTGGTTTTACCGGAACAGGACGTATGGTAACCGGGTCTTTCGCAACAGGATCCTTACTTGTCTTTTTATCTCCCTGCCCGCAACAGGTCAATGCCAGGGAAGAAGCAATAAGCAGGTAGGCAAGAATATATTTCATGGTAAATTAGTTTGCCGCGATCACTTCAAGGGCTTTCCGGACAACCATATCGTTACTGCTCAGCACCTGGTACAAACCACTATTTCTCCATCGGTACCGGGCCAGCATCGCTTTCAGCCGGTTCTGGATCGATTCCTTCTGGCTTATCGTTAGTGAACGACCAATACTATCGGGGAAGGTGAGCTTTGCCGCATCAAAACGGGAAATAAAATCGGAGGCAGAGCTATATTGAGCGATTTCCTTTTGATGCAATAAATAATAATTATAGACGCCGGCATTCCATTGTCCATTCCGGAGGAGTTGCAGTACACGTTGCTGTGCAAGACTGGTATCCAATGGTACGAATACATTGGGCGTGATCCCATCGCCGCCATACAATGTATCATTGCAACTGGTAGTGAATGTTTTTCCCGTGTTATGGAGTTTTAAAGAATCAAGCGATAGCATTTCTCCACTTTCAAATCTTCTCCAGAGATCATCCATATACACTTTCTTGCCTTTTTCATAGGTACGCTGGATGCTTCTTCCAAGTGGTGTGTAATACCTTGCAATGGTTAGGCGAAGAGCCGATCCGTCACTCAACGGATATTGTTCCTGTACCAATCCTTTACCAAATGTCCTGCGACCGATGATCGTGGCCCGGCACCAGTCCTGTAAAGCACCGGCCAGCACTTCAGTAGCACTGGCAGATAATTCATCCACCAGCAATACCAGCTTGCCTGTTTCAAACAATCCCGGTCTTTTACAATGGTATTCTCTTTTTTTACTGTTGACACCTTCTGTATATACGATCAGTTTATCACCACTTAAAAACTCATCGGCCATTTCCACCGCTTCATTCATAAAACCACCGCCATTGCCACGCAGATCAAAGACCAGGCTCTTCAACCCCTGTTTCTGCAGAGCTTCCATCGCCTGCATGAATTCTTCATAACTGTTGTCCGTAAATTTATTCAGCTTGATATAGCCGGTTGTCTTATCGATCATAAAAGAAGCATCGATAGAAGGCACCGGTATTGTGCCTCTTGTCACCGCGACATCCATTGTTTTATTATCGCGTATCACCTGGAGTATCGCTTTGGATCCCCGTTCGCCACGGATATATTTTTTGATACTGTCGGATTCAAACGTTTTACCCGCAAGGGTCACATTATTCACCTTAATGATCTTATCACCGATCTGTAAGCCCGCTTTATCACTCGGACCATTGGTGACAACATATACAATATTAACCGTGTCGTTGAAAATATTGAACTCCACACCGATCCCTTCAAAATTACCGGCAAGATCTTCGTTTGCAGCTTTCAGGTCGATTGGGGGAAGATAGACGGAGTGCGGATCGAGTTCGGTCATCATTTCCTGGATGGCCCTGCCTTCGAGTGAGTCGAGATGAACGGAATCAACATAACGCATGCGGATCAGGTCAACCGCTTCCTGCAGAGAGCTCCGTTTATTCGATGAAAAAAAGCCATTATTCCCGCCGCCTTTGCTTCCGAGTTTGTATCCAAGGAACATTCCCACGATCATCACCAGTGAAAAAAGTAACGGAAGCCAGACCTGCAATTTTTTATTCCCCATCATAATCCTTTATTGTGTAATTTGAACGCAAAATACTGGATTTGAACGTAACAGGAGATTCGTTCATCCAATTCAACAAATCTTTATGCCGGCTGTAAAACTGATCGCGGATAGCGGGGCCACCAAGGCCGAATGGTGTTTGTTGGCCAATGGGAAAAAAAAGACGGTCATTACAACGGGCATCAGTCCTTATTTTTTGACCAAGGACCAGATAAGTGATCTTATCAAAAAAGAATTGCTTCCAAAACTTCAGCACTATTCCATCGATGAAGTCCATTATTACGGAACCGGCCTGTTCAATCCCGACAATGCCAGGCTGGTTAAAAAAGCCATTCAACATGTTTTTACAGGTGCGAAAGTTGAAGCCACCCACGACCTGATGGCAGCGGCCCGGGCATTATGCGGACGAAAAAAAGGAGTGGTTGCCAACCTGGGTACAGGTTCATTTTGCTGCTATTTCAACGGGAAAAAGATCGTAAAGGAAACACCGGGTATCGGTTATGCCCTGGGCGATGAAGGCAGTGGTGCTTATTTAGGTAAAAAGGTCATCCAGTATTATTTGTACGATACATTTGATGAGGAGTTGCGGGGGAGGTTCATGGCAACTTATACTACCAGTAGGAGCGAAATACTGGAAAACGTTTACCGGAAGCCGCTGGCAAGCCGTTATCTTGCATCTTTCGCGATGTTCCTGGCCGAGAACCGCGGTCATTATATGATCGAGAACATCATCGAGGACGGGCTGAATGACTTTTTCTTTACGCATTTATGCAAGTACCGGGAGATATGGACAATGCCCGTGAATTTTGTGGGGAGTGTTGCATTTGGTTTTAAGGATGTCTTACAGCAACTTTGCGATAGTTACGAGTTCGAATTAGGTAAGGTTATGAAGAACCCGATGGAAGGGTTGGTAGCGTATCATTCAATGTGAAAATGTGAAAATGTGAGAATGTGTAAATGTGAAAATGTAATCATTCATTTCCACACTTCCACATTTGCACATTTCCGCATTATTAAAAAGGGTTTATGTCAGTAACAAGAGTAACGGAACAGTCAAGTCATTACAGGCACCTGGAGAATATGTCGGTGGGCGAACTGCTGGTCAATATCAATACAGAAGATAAGACCGTGCCCCACGCTGTCGAAAAAGCGATCCCCCAGATAGAGAAATTAGTGGAAGCCGCCAGCGATAAAATGCTGATGGGTGGCCGTATGTTCTATATCGGTGCCGGTACCAGCGGACGATTAGGTATTGTAGATGCAAGCGAATGTCCTCCCACATATGGCGTGCCGTATGGATTGGTGATCGGTATCATTGCCGGAGGAGAGAAAGCGATAACAACTGCTGTTGAATTTGCAGAAGACGATAAAGAACAAGGTTGGAAAGATCTGCAGGAATTCAATGTCAGCGATAAAGATGTGGTGATCGGTATCGCGGCCAGCGGAACTACACCATATGTGATCGGTGCGCTGGAAGAATGTAAAAGGAGAGGGATCATTACCGGGAGCATTTCCTGTAATCCCGATTCACCGGTAAGCGATGCGGCAGATTTTCCCGTTGAAATAGTTGTGGGACCAGAATTCGTGACCGGTAGCACAAGAATGAAAAGCGGTACGGCCCAGAAATTAGTGTTGAATATGATCTCTACTTCCATTATGATCCAGTTGGGCAGGGTAGAAGATAATAAGATGGTCAATATGCAGCTTACCAATGATAAACTGGTTGACCGCGGCACCAAAATGCTCATGGAAAGAGTAAAGATGACCGACTATGCCCAGGCCAAAGCACTTCTCCTGAAATATGGCAGCGTAAAAAAAGCGGCTGATTCTGTTTTGAAATAATTAATAGGCTTTCTGGTCTTTTGACCGTATATTGTGTACAGTATTACATGAGCTGTCCAAAAGCACATATCATTTCTTTCGTTGGTAGTTTCTTCACTACCACAACAACTACAACAACCCGTTAAGGGTTGTGCATTTCCATATCATCCATCGGGCAATTGCTGTAAAAGACGAGGTTCTTTTTATTGACTGATCTAATCATATAAATCACAGAAATCATGGTGGTATTAAAATTCGGAGGCACTTCAGTTGCCAACGCAGAAAATATAAATAAGACAATAGCTGTAATAAAAGATGCTGTACAAAAAGATCAGACGATCGTCGTAGCATCGGCATTGGGTGGTATCACGGACCTTTTACTCGGTGCTGCATTGATGGCTTCGGAAGGAGATGAAGCTTATAAAGAGAAACTGGCAACGGTCGAGCAACGTCATATAGAAGTGGCCAAACAATTGCTCCCCGTGGCCAATCAAAGCCAGTTGCTCAGTCTCGTTAAAAAAAGCTGTAACGAGATCGAAGATATCTGCAATGGTATTTTCCTTTTACGGGAATTGACAGCAAGATCGAAGGACAGGATCGCCAGCTATGGTGAATGGCTTTCCTCGCAGATCATTGCGGAACGATTACGATCGGACGGTGTTGCAGGAGAATGGAAAGATGCAAGAGAGTTGATCCTTACCAATTCAGATTTTACGGCGGCAGAAGTTGATTTTACAGCTACGGATGAAAAAATAAATCAATGGTTCGCGAAAGAAAATAAAAGATTATTCATTCTCCCCGGATTTATAGCTTCGGATAAGAACGGTATCACCACAACATTGGGGAGAGGCGGTTCCGATTATACTGCCGCAATTGTTGCCGCCGCATTGGATGCTGCAACCCTGGAAATATGGACCGATGTAAGCGGCATGATGACAGCCGATCCCCGTCTTACCAGTAATGCACGCATCATTCCCCGGATATCTTACCAGGAAGCAATGGAGCTTTCTCATTTCGGTGCCAAAGTGATCTATCCGCCCACCATCCAACCGGTAATGAACAAAGCCATTCCCGTATGGATCAAAAATACATTTGACCCCGCCGCACCAGGTACATTGATAGAATCATCGGGAAAAAAGAATGGCGATATCATCCGCGGTATCTCGAGCATTAATGATATTTCGCTAGTCAGTCTCGAAGGCAGCGGCATGATCGGTATACCTGGGTTCTCCAAACGTTTATTCGAATCGTTGAGCAATGAACGGATCAATGTCATCCTGATCACGCAAAGTTCTTCAGAGCATTCGATCTGTGTGGGGATCGATACCCGTTCGGTGGATAAGGCCAAACAGGCCGTTGATAAAGCATTTGCCAACGAGATCATTTTGCAGAAAGTAGAACCGCTCCGGATCGAGCAGGAATTGTCGATCGTTGCGCTGGTGGGTGAAAGCATGAAGGATCATACAGGCATCAGTGGGAGAATGTTTGGTGCATTAGGACGGAATGGTATCAATATCCGTGCGATCGCACAGGGATCATCTGAAAAGAATATTTCTGCAGTTATCTCCACCCGTGATGTGAAAAAAGCGATCAATGTATTGCACGAAGAATTCTTTGAGACCACGTATAAGCAAGTCAACCTTTTTATCATGGGCACCGGCAATGTGGGAGGCCGGTTATTAGCACAATTAAAACAGCAATTGGGGTTTCTCCAGCAGCAATTGCATATCCAGTTAAGAATAGCAGGATTGAGTAATAGTCGTAAAATGTTACTGGATGATGAAGGGATATCACTGGACCGGTGGGAGGAGAGATTGAACGATGGAAATAAAGCAGGACTTCAGCCATTCGTTGATGAAATTGTCAGCCGCAATCTTCGCAATTCAATCTTTGTAGATGTGACCGCGAATGAAGAAGTAGCTGCTGTTTACGGACAATTATTACAAAAAAGTATTTCCGTGGTCGCCTGTAATAAAGTAGCAGCTTCATCGATGTATAGCAATTATAAAAAATTAAAGGATCTCGCGAGGGAATTCAGTTGCCAGTTCCTGTTTGAAACAAATGTCGGCGCCGGTCTTCCTGTTATTGCTACATTGAATGACCTGGTGCATAGTGGGGACAGGGTGCATAAGATGCAGGCCGTGCTGAGTGGCACACTCAATTTTGTATTTAATAATTATGATGGCAAACGAAAATTTTCAGAAGTGGTAAGGCAGGCGCAGGACGAAGGTTATACCGAACCGGATCCACGTCTCGACCTTGGTGGTACCGATGTGATGCGCAAGATCATGATCCTCGCAAGAGAAGCGGGAGAGAAGATCGAGATGGAGGAGATCGTCAACAATTCATTCATGCCGGCCAGTTGTATGCAGGGAACGGTGGATGATTTTTATTCGGAAATGAGCAATCATGAAGCGCATTTCAATGAACTGGTGAAGCAGGCTGAAGAAAAGGGATGTAAATTGAAATTCGTAGCGAGCTATGAAGATGGTAAAGCCTCGGTTGGATTAGAGCATATCGACCCGAAGCATGATCTTTACCATTTGTACGGAAAAGATAATGTCGTCCTTTTTTATACAGACAGGTATAAAGAACAGCCGCTGGTTGTAAAAGGAGCGGGAGCAGGAGCGGAAGTAACCGCAAGCGGGGTATTTGCGGATATAATAAGAGCAAGCAAATAAAGAATAAAAAGCAAAAAATAAGGAAAGAGAAAGTAGTGTGACAATGAGTCATTAAATCACTGAATCCTTCCCCTCTATCGGAGGGGAAGATAGATGGGGAGGCTATGAAACGCATAAAAATAAAATCACCCGGCACTGTTGCCAATCTTGTCTGCGGATTCGATATCCTCGGGCTTGCATTGAATGAACCCAGCGATATCATGGAATTGGTATTGCTGGATCAACCCGGGCTCATTATTCACAATCAGGATGGATTCGGTCTTCCGACAGAACCTGAAAATAATGTAGCAGGAGTTGTGTTGCTCGCCATCATGGAAAGAATGGGAAATAAGCATGGCTTTGAATTGACCATAGAGAAGAAGATCAAACCTGGAAGCGGTATTGGTTCCAGCGCAGCCAGTGCGGCAGGAGCAGCTGTTGCAGCTAATAATTTGCTCGGTAATATATTTTCAACAGATGAACTGGTACAGTTCGCAATGATAGGAGAGAAACTGGCTTCGGGAGTCAAACATGCAGACAATATTGCTCCCTGTATTCTCGGGGGTGTTAGTTTGATACGCTCTATTCACCCATTGGATATTGTTGCTGTTTCTTCTCCGGATATGTTTGTAACGGTCGTTCATCCACAGATCGAAGTGCGTACAGCAGATGCAAGACAGATATTGAGGCAACAGGTTTTATTAAAAGATGCGATCAGGCAATGGGGGAATATCGCGGGACTGGTCACCGGCCTGATGAAAGGCGACTATGATCTGATCGGTCGTTCGTTGGAAGACGTGATCATCGAACCGGTGCGGAGTATCCTGATCCCCGCTTTTGATGAATTGAAAACGGCTTGCAAAGAAGCCGGTGCATTGGGTGGGGGTATTTCCGGCTCGGGACCATCGGTATTTATGTTGAGTAGAGAACAAGCAACAGCGCAAAAAGTAGAAACAGTAATGAAGGATGTTTATACAAGGATCGGGATCGATTTTAATGTATATGTTACTACGATCAATAAGAAAGGAGTTGAGATAATTGAATGAAATATTACAGTACCAATAAAAATTCGCCCCTGGTTGATTTCAGGGAAGCAACCGTCAAAGGCCAGGCGCCGGATAAGGGATTGTATTTTCCAGAGTTTATTCCAGAAGCCGATAAAGATCTCATCAAAAACATTGAACAGCTTTCCAATGAAGAGATCGCTTTCCGGGTGATCCGTCCTTATGTTGGCGATTTGATCCCGGAAGCAGACTTATATAATATCGTCAGCGAGACACTTAATTTTCCCATTCCTCTTGTTCAGCTCGATGATGCTATATTCTCATTGGAATTATTTCATGGACCAACACTTGCATTTAAAGATGTAGGGGCAAGATTTATGAGTCGTTGTTTGCGTTGCAGTACCGGCCAGGCCGCTCGAAGCGGTCAGACCGGTACTGCGGTCACTGTCCTTGTCGCCACTTCCGGGGATACCGGCGGAGCCGTTGCCGATGGCTTCTATGGAGTGGAGGGAATTGATGTGGCGATCCTCTATCCTTCAGGAAAAGTAAGCCCTGTCCAGGAAAAGCAACTCACCACTTACGGGAAAAATATACAAGCACTGGAGGTCGACGGTAATTTTGATGATTGCCAGCAATTGGTGAAACAGGCATTCGCTGATGCGGATATCAATAAAAAAATATTCCTGACCTCGGCGAACTCGATCAATGTGGCGAGATGGTTGCCGCAACAATTTTTTTATTTTTTGGCGTACAAACAATGGCCGGATAAAGACAACCCACCGGTAATTGCTGTACCGAGTGGGAATTTCGGCAATATTGCTTCCGGTATACTGGCTACGCGTTCGGGTTTACCCGTCAGGCATTTTATCGCGGCCTGTAATGAGAATGATGTGGTAAGTGATTTTCTCGCAACAAAAATATTCACTTCCCGTAAAGCGATACCAACGCTATCCAATGCGATGGATGTGGGTGATCCCAGTAATTTTGTCCGGGTGATGGAATTATTCGGTAACGACTTTGAAGCGTTGAAAAAAGCCCTTTCATCCTCAACAGTAAGTGATATGATCACTATTGCATCAATAAAAGAATTATATGATCGATACAATTACCTGGCCGATCCGCATGGGGCTGTGGGATATCGTTCACTCCGGAACTGGCTTGACAAAAATCCATCAGCAAAAGGGATCTTCCTGGAAACAGCACACCCGGTCAAATTCCCCGATGTCGTGGAAAAATCAACCGGTCAGCAAGTATCCCTGCCCGCCTCACTGGGAACAATGATGCGAAAGGAGAAGAAGACTATCTTTATCAAACCCATATTTGCTGAACTAAAAGAATATTTACTGAACCGTTCCCGGCAATGAGCACTGCAAAAAATTATTTACAAAAGAACAGAGCTGCTTTATTCGACTGGATCGTTATACTCACCAGTTTTTTGCTGAGCTTTGCATTTCCTTCCCTGAGCGAACTTATACAGTCCCGCGGTTTTTTCAACTGGATCCTCGCTTCCTTATTATTTTATATTGTTGGTGCCGCATTAAAAGACCTGCCCCTGAGCTACCGGCTTTCTCATTCGGCGAAAACGGTAAGACCTGTTCCCTATCTTATTTTCCTTATTGCCGGGCATTGGTTCATAATAATGTTGCTTGTCATACTTTCTGAATCTGCGATACGGCATTTGTTTCACCTGCCGCCATTGACGGACAAAAATTCAGGTAGCGGGGAAATAATTGTTGCATCCATTGTCACCGCGACCATTGTTACCTGGCTGGTCTACCGGACCAAGAGCGATCGGAAGAAAAAGAGGAACTACTCACCCGATTTCCTTTTCTGGATGGAAATGGTGGCCGATATATTATTAATAGCCGGCGTATCGATATTTTCCTTTGTGTTCTGGGAAAAAGGCGCTCTTGCCATGGTGGGCAAAGCTTCCACGCAGACCATGAGTGATATCTGGTTCCTCTTTGTATTCCTGGCAATTCTTTTTGTATTCTTTTACCTTCCCTTACGTTATCTCTTTTTCATTGAAGACAGGGAAGGAGGAAGGAACCGGCGGCGGCTCCTGCTCATATTTACATTTGTGCTCGTCAAAGCTTTGCTTGATATACTGGGAAATTAAAATATCCCACGCGGAGGCCACAGAGATCGCAGAGCAAAGGCAGTAAGATCAATTGCTGCGTTCCCTGCTCGCTCTGCGAGAAAACTAAATAATACAGTTAACAATTCCATTACTGGACAGTTTATTAATTTGCACTTGTATGCAGGACATTGAACCCTTTTATAACTGGCGTCATATTTATATCAGCGAGGAAGACCAGCGTTCGCCTTTCTATGGAAGGACCTACTCCGAATTTGAATTTTCCCAGACCGTCTACAATTATTATATCCATCCACAATGGGATGATTTTGGTAGTCGCACACTTTACCTGAAAGTATTACTGGCCGATTACGAAGAGAAATACGCCGTGATCGAGTTGATCGGGGAATGGAATGATGCGATCGAGAACGATATCATGGAACTCAAACGGGAGGTATTGGAAAAATTCATGGCGGAGGGAATATCGAAATTCATCCTGATCGCCGAGAACGTTCTCAATTTTCATAGTGATGGTAAGGATTATTATGAAGAATTATACGAAGATGTATCGGATAATAATGGCTGGGTGGTATGTCTCAATATGCCCGAACAGACCCAGTATGATTTCAAACGCTCACACCTGAACCGCTATGTCGAATTGATGGAGCTGGACAACTGGCGGACCTATAAACCTTTTCATTTATTCAAGAAGATCGACGGCGAACTCTCTGCCCGTATCGGCATCTAGTATCAAGTATCCAGCATCCGGTATCCAGCATCAAGTATCCAGCAACTTTTCTCTCTTTTTTGGCCTTCCGGTAGTAACTTTGCCGAAACCCGATTTCTACCTACAATTGATATTATGAAATGGTCTGAACTGTTCACTTCCTCGATCGGCAAAAAATGGGTGATGGCGTTGACTGGCCTGTTTCTTATCACGTTTTTAGTTGTACATGCCGCTATCAATGCCTGTATCTGGGCCAATGATCACGGTAAAATGTTTGGCGAAGCAGCGCATTTTATGGGCGGCACCGTAGTGATCAGGATCATTGAAGTGGGGTTGATGGCCGGGTTTGTTCTCCATATCGTACAAGGGTTGATGCTCGAATTCCAGAATCGCAGCAAACGAAAAAAAGGGTATGCGGTGGCAATGGGCAATAAAGGCAGCAAATGGTATAGCCGCAGCATGGGATTGCTGGGTACACTGATATTGATCTTCCTGGTCATCCATCTTTCTCATTTCTGGATCCCCAACCGGAGTAACCAGGGCTGGTTGCTGGGCGAAGAATTGAATTTATATGAAAGAATGAAAGTGACCTTCCAGGAAGAATGGATCGTTATTGTATATATATTAGGTTGTATCTCGTTAGCCTGGCACCTGGTGCATGGATTCCAGAGTGCGTTCAGAACAGTGGGTGTCAACAATAAAAAGTATTTGCGTTTGTTGAATGCGATCGGCATATGGTTTTCGATCATCATACCGTTGGCGTTTGCATTGATGCCGTTGAGTTTTTATTTCGGATGGCTGGAATAATCCTGAGACGTGAAGCATGAGGCGTGAGAGCCCCGGCCGGGCGACATTTTGGTAGATAAGGCATTGGTTTGTTTCATGAGCGCTGTAGGCGCGGCATTTTTGATGAGTAATGTTCTGAACCCTGAAGAGTGTGACGCAACAGCCGATGCCATGAAAGACCACAGCTGGTAAAACGATAATCACAGAGATCACAGAAATCATAGTAAGAGATCACAGAAATCATAATCTATGTTGGATTCAAAAATTCCTTCCGGTCCGTTAGATAAGAAATGGACAGATTATAAAGGCCACTGCAAACTGGTGAACCCTGCCAATAAGCGCAAGCTCGAGATCATTATCGTAGGAACGGGCCTGGCCGGGGCTTCTGCCGCTGCTTCACTCGGTGAGCTGGGTTATAAAGTAAAAGCATTTTGTTTCCAGGATTCTCCCCGTCGTGCGCATTCGATCGCAGCACAGGGAGGTATTAATGCCGCCAAGAATTACCAGAATGATGGTGATTCTGTATTCCGTTTGTTTTATGATACTGTGAAAGGTGGTGACTACCGCGCCAGGGAAGGCAATGTGCATCGCCTCGCTGAAGTAAGTGTGAATATAATTGATCAATGTGTGGCGCAGGGCGTTCCTTTTGCAAGAGAGTATGGTGGATTGTTGAATAACCGTTCCTTTGGTGGTACACAGGTTAAAAGAACATTCTATGCGGCCGGTCAAACGGGTCAGCAATTATTGATAGGCGCTTACCAGGCATTGGAAAGGCAGGTAGCATTGGGCAATGTGCAAATGTACAGTCGCCATGAAATGCTGGATGTGGTGATGATCGATGGAAAAGCAAGAGGAATTATCTGTCGTAACCTCGTGAATGGCGAACTGGAAAGACATTTCGGTCATGCGGTATTGTTATGCAGTGGTGGTTATGGGAATGTATTCTACTTATCGACAAATGCTATGGGTAGCAATGTTACTGCAGCATGGAAAGCGCATAAAAAGGGAGCCATGTTTGGCAATCCTTGTTTTACACAGATCCACCCGACATGTATACCTGTTAGCGGCGATCACCAGTCGAAACTGACACTGATGTCCGAATCATTGCGGAATGACGGACGTATCTGGGTGCCCAAACAAAAGAACGATCCCCGGAAAGCGAATGATATCCCGGAAGAAGAAAGAGATTATTATCTCGAAAGAAGATACCCTGCGTTCGGTAATCTTGTGCCGCGTGACGTGGCATCAAGGGCCGCCAAAGAAAGATGTGATGCGGGTTATGGCGTGGGTACGACCAAACAGGCCGTGTACCTCGATTTTAAATATAACCTCATCAATAAATACGGAAGAACGGAAGCGACCAAACAAGGTATTGAGAATCCTGATACCGAAACATTGATCCGTTTGGGTAAGGAAGTTGTGAAAGAGGAGTATGGTAACCTGTTCGACATGTATGAAAAGATAACGGGGGAGAACCCATATGATGTGCCGATGAGGATCTATCCTGCGGTTCACTATACGATGGGGGGATTGTGGGTGGATTATGAATTGATGACAAATGTAAAAGGTCTTTATTCATTGGGTGAAGCCAATTTCAGCGATCATGGCGCTAACCGCCTTGGTGCTTCGGCATTGATGCAGGGATTAGCGGATGGATATTTTGTGATCCCTTACACGATCGGTAATTACCTCGCGGATGAAATTTCAACCAAGCCGATCCCCACAACACATGAAGCGTTTGAGCAAACAGAAAAAGCCGTTGCTGAACGTATCAATACCCTGATGAATATTAAAGGAAAGCAAACCGTGGAGAGTTTTCATAAACGTTTGGGCAAGATCATGTGGGAAAAATGCGGTATGGCCCGGAATGCACAGGGATTACAGGAAGCTATTACGGAGATACAGGCATTGAAAAAAGAATTCTGGAGTGATGTACGCATACCCGGTTCGATCAACGAGATGAACCCTGAGCTCGACAAAGCCGGTCGTGTAGCGGATTTTATCGAATTAGGCGAACTGATGTGCAAGGATGCCCTGAACCGGAATGAAAGCTGTGGCGGTCATTTCCGTGAGGAGAGCCAGACTTCAGAAGGAGAAGCCGAAAGAAAGGATGCTGAATTCGCGTATGTATCTGCGTGGGAATACAAGGGCGAGAGTAATTGGGAATTGCATAAGGAAGAATTGAAGTTTGAAGTGGCGAAACCGAGCCAACGTTCTTATAAATAACCGGAGTCGTGAAAACAACGGAATTCGGACGTGTTTTCATCGAGAGAAATGTGAATTAAACATTGGAAGAGTAAACAAATTATGGCAATTTGTCAATTCGAAAATTTGCCAATGCAGTTTCAATCTGACAATGTTATTCTGAATAAGACAATCGAATTTTCGTTGCTGGCAATTGAATATGTTGAATTATTAGAATCGAAGCGAAAGTATGTTATAGCCCGACAGTTGCTAAGATCAGCCACTTCAATAGGCGCTAATGTACATGAGGCACAGAACGCTGAAAGCAAAGCAGATTTTATACATAAATTCAAAATAGCTGCAAAGGAAGTTGAAGAAACAAAGTATTGGTTGGTTCTCTGTGATGGATCAGAAAATTACCCTGGTTGCCGGGTTTTGTCGGATAAATTACATGAGATCGATAAAATAATTACTAAAATAATTTCAACAAGTAAGACAAAGTAATTGTCGAATTGCGAAATTGTCAAATTGACGAATATGGAACATTACAATATGAATCTGACCTTGAAAGTATGGCGTCAGAAAAATGCGAACGATAGGGGTGGCTTTGAAACGTACAACGTAAAAGATATTTCTTCAGAGATGTCGTTCCTCGAAATGTTCGACGTGTTAAATGAAGAACTGATCCGCGAAGGAAAAGAACCCATCGCTTTCGACCACGATTGCCGTGAAGGTATCTGTGGTATGTGCTCGATGTATATCAATGGCCGTCCGCACGGACCCTGGCATGCGAATACCACCTGCCAGTTGCATATGCGGGCTTATAAGGATGGAGATACGATCGTGGTAGAACCCTGGAGAGCTAATTCATTCCCTGTTATCAAGGACCTGGTAGTAGATCGCACCGCATTTGACCGTATCATCCAGGCCGGAGGTTATATTTCCGTCAACACCGGTAATGCTGTGGACGCCAACGCAATGCCTGTTGAAAAAGATAAGGCAGATGAAGCATTTGCGGCGGCGGCCTGTATCGGTTGTGGGGCCTGTGTTGCGGCTTGTAAGAATTCTTCAGCCTTATTATTTGTTTCTGCGAAAGTCAATCATCTTGGTCTATTGCCACAAGGAAAAGCAGAGAGCAAGAAAAGGGCATTGAATATGGTGGCCCAGATGGACAAGGAAGGATTCGGTTCCTGTACCAATACAGGTGCCTGCGAAGCTGTTTGTCCCAAAGAGATCTCTATCGAGAATATTGCAAGGTTGAACAGGGAATATATGCTGGCCGGAGCTGTATCCGATAAATAAGGATCAGAAGAACAGCCTTGTTACTTTAAATCCCAACGACCAAATCGCATCAGCGCCGGATTCCTTCATTAATATGATGTTTGGCCCAATACTGGTTCGCTTGCTTACAAAATAATATCCATCGAGTTTTGCACCGAGATTGAATTGTGTATTTCCATTGTAGAATCCCAGGGCAGGACCTGCTGTCAGGTTTATATTCAATTTTCTTTTTAAACGAGGGGCATAGGATATCCCGCCGAACGCATGCACAAATAAATAAGCGGGGTATTTATAATCATAGCTACTGACGGTTTCCTTTTTACCGGGATAATAAGCCAGGCCCCCGTTGTAAGAAAATAGCAATTGTTTTCCCGGTTGTAGCTTACCATACCATTGTCTTGCGGATGTATATTCCGCAGCAACTCCCAAAAAATGCGTCGATGAAAATTCACCTATGGGCAATTGTACGCCCAATGAGACAGCACTGCATTTTTCATCAACCAGTTTTAGCGGCTGCGAAAAAACGGAAAGAGAGATAAGGCTGCAACCAAGAAAGGACCTGAGTTTTTTTGACATAGTCGCAGCAATTTATAACAGATCAGCGGAGGACCACAAAGGTTCCTTTCCGATCCTGTCTTTTTCCATCGCGGTTATCAACAGCGCTAACGATCCATACATAAACGCCGCTATCCTGGGTGATGCCATTGATCTTGCCATTCCACCCGGCGCCCAATTGTGAAGTGGAAAATATTTTTTCACCCCAGCGGTTATAGATACTGAAGTTTAACAGGGTATATTCTCCAGATATCAATGGACGGAACAGGTCGTTCTTTCCGTCATTATTGGGTGTAAAACCTGAAGGAACATAAATACCGGGTGGAAGATTTACTTTGACCAGTACGGAATCGGAGTCTTTACAACCCGCATCATTGGTAACCGTGACCTTGTACATCGTAGTGATCACCGGGCTGGCAATAGGATTAGGGATCGATGCATTGGACAATCCTGTAGAAGGCGTCCATGTAAAATTGCTGCCACCACCGGTTACATTCAATTGTGCCATTTCACCTATTTCTATTTCCCGGCCACCCGTAGCATGTATATCCAGCATCTCCAGGTTTATCGGGACTGTGAGTGTTTTATCGAGACAGGCCGTGGTAGTTTTTGCTATCAGCTTTACATTATACAGACCACCTCCGGATGGAAAACTATGAATAGGGTTGGTCGATGCGGATACAGTGGCATCGCCAAAATCCCAGGAATAACTGACCAGCGCTGAATCGGGAGCAAACTTCGATGTATTGGTAAAACGCACATAACCCGAATCGCATTTGGCTATAAAATCAAAGGAAAGGGTCATTGCAAGTCCTTTGGGCATAATATCTTTTGACCGTTCAATAGATGCACATCCACTGGCAGAAGTTATTTTTAAACGAACCTTGTACACATCATTCCCTGCAGGAAAACTATGAACCGGGTTTTGTCCTGTTCCTGTAGTGAGGTCTCCGAAATCCCAATCCCATGTTACCGAACCCGGTATTGAAGTAAACCCATTGAACTGGACCTTGCCCGTACAACTATCCAGGATAGTATACGTGAAGCCATTGCTGCCATCATAGGAAAGATCGTTGATAAAAGCGGGTAAGCCTGCATAAGAACCACCCGGCACCAGCTCGATCTGATTGGATACAAAATTACAACCCGATCCTTTTGTATCGGGATTACGGATAGCGGCAAGAAAACCGGAGATTGTTGCAAGATATATTTTCAGATCCGGCGCCAGTTGAATACCATAATAGTTTTCGGTCGTATTGATCGTCACTTTGGAAGCAATGATACCTGCCACTGTCGGCAGGGTGGGTTCAACCTGGTCTAGTTTCCGCTGGTTCGATCGTAAGAGGTATAACAATTTTGAATTGGGTGAATATTCGCAGCCGATCGCTTCTGTTCCCGGGATATTGATCGTACGGGCATTCGAAATACTGCCCGTGGCATTATCAAAGTCATATAACTGGAAAAAATTTAAAAGCCCGCCATCATCGGGAGTATGTGTCTGGCATAATTGTTTTCCATCGGGACTTACTTTCAGCATGCCAACACCGGCGATAAGCTCTATTCCCAGGTCGGCCCCGACAACTGATAACACGGGAGAAGCGGCATGCAATCCCCCGCAATCGATCAGCCATGATCTGTATTCATTTGCATTGGCATCGTTGGTGATCAGCCAGACACTGGTTCCGTCGGCCGCCCTGGCAGCTGTCATTCGTTCCGAACAGGATAAGGTAAGCAATACATTTTTGGTGACGACCTCTCCATTTCCATTATCCCTCGACATATCAACGATCGAATAGTTATAACCGTTAGCAAAGGAATTTTCAAAGGCGTCAGTAGTAAAAATATAATACAGGGTGGGGTTCCCGGGCCAGGGAACGATGATACTGGATTGCAGGGCCGAGATATGGCTGGCCAGCCCGGTACCATTCAGCATCACCTGGTGATTACGATTGTATACCGTAATGCCATTGGTATAAAAAAGAAGATTGCCGTTCTTATCGCAGATGGTCGCACAGCCTTCCTTGGTATCCATCGCACTATTATGAAGTGATGTAGGTGCAGGCTGGGTAAAACTTATCCCCCCCTTAGAGCCGAAGTACCAAATCTTATTTTCCTGCCCAAGGGCAAATTGAAAAGATAATAGGAGGAATATGACTATATACCTGTTTTTTGGCATGGCTGGTTGGAACTACTCTGTTTTAAGACATTATAACCCCAAATTTGCTGCTTTTCGACGGAATTAACAGCATGGGATAACTTTCGTGCAATAAAAAGGACGAATTTTACGATTTTGAGTTAAACTCACTGTTTTTGAGCTGGTTAGCAAGGATATTGTGTATCGGATCCCTGGCACTGTCACCCCTGTGGAGCAATGCTCAAATACCTGTCGGCAATCCCGTCACCAGCAATCTCCGGCAAAAGACTTTTACGGTCAATGCCGACAGTCTCGTGATCGATACCATCAGTATCGTTCCTAATAGTTTTACCGTCGCCAATATCGCAGCCACCGATTACCGCCTCGATTTTGTAAAAGCGATACTCTACTGGAAAAAAAGACCCGACTCCAATTCGACCATTACTGTTACTTACCGTGTATTTCCTTTTCGCCTGGATCCTGTGGCACAGCGTATGAGCTACGATAGTGTCATGAATAATTTTTATGTCAAACCTTTTGAATTCAACAATGGTCTCACTAATGCGCAGAAAGGCATTTTTGATTTCGGAACATTAAAAGCCGAAGGAAGTTTCGGGCGACAGATCGGGTTTGGTAACCGGCAGGACCCGGTATTAAATTCTACCCTCAACATGCAGCTAAGTGGTATGCTGGGCGATAGTATCGAGATACAGGCTGCCATTACCGATAATAATATTCCGATTCAACCCGATGGCAATACGCAACAACTAAATGAATTCGACCAGGTATACCTCCAGTTTAAAAAAAGGAGCTGGCAACTGAGTCTTGGAGATATCGATATACGACAGAAACAGGGTTATTTCCTGAATTTTTATAAACGATTGCAGGGAATATCGTTCCAGACAACGAACAGGCTCTCAAAGAACGTTCTGTCTAAAACACTGGTGAGCGGTTCGATAGCAAAAGGAAAATTCACACGTAACATTGTCCAGGCGCTGGAAGGTAACCAGGGACCTTATCGCCTTCGTGGCGCCAACAATGAATTCTTCTTTATTGTGCTGGCCAATACGGAAAGAGTATTTATCGATGGTGAGCTATTGCAAAGAGGAGAGGACCAGGATTACGTGATCAATTATAATTCGGCGGAGATAACGTTCACGCCAAGACGAATGATCACCAAGGATAGCAGGATACAGGTGGAATTTGAATATGCCGACAGGAATTTCGTGAATGCAAATCTCTATCTCGCACAGGAATTCGAGATCGGCCCCAAACTGAAAATGCGGATCGGTGCATTCAATAACGGTGATGCGAAGAATTCACCGGTCAACCAGGTGCTCGACACCAAACAAAAACAATTTCTCTCCGGGATAGGTGACAGTATACAGAAAGCATTGTATCCATCTGCCGTGCTCGATACTTTTGCAGTGGGTAAGATCTTATATGAAAAAAAATACACGGTTTCGCTGGATTCTTTTTACCAGTATTCTACAGATCCGCTATTAGCGAAATATAGTTTGTCTTTCACGGATGTTGGCATTGGCAAGGGTGATTATATGCCCGATTTTAATGGCGCGAATGGTAAAGTGTATAAATATATAGAACCAATAGCTGGTGTCAAACAGGGTCAATTTGAACCGGTGCAGGTGTTGGTCACTCCGAAGAAACAACAGATCGTCAATCTCGGGATCGATTATGCCATCAGTAAAACCACGTTGCTGAAAGCAGAAGTGGCAACGAGCAGTAATGATGTCAACACTTTTTCTTCCAAAGACAATGGCGATGACAGGGGTTGGGCTGGAAAATTCCAGTTGACCAATGAGAAATTACTGCGGGCCGCAAGAAAGCTACAACTCAATACCGGCCTGGATTACGAGTATGTGCAGGGAAAGTTCAAGCCACTGGAGCGATTAAGGAATGTCGAGTTTTCCAGGGACTGGGGCCTGCCATTTTCTTTATTGCCGGCAGATGAACAGATCATACGTGCGAATGCAGAACTGCGGGACAAGGCCAATCACTCTTTGTCCTATGGATTCATCAATTACCATCGTAGCGATAAATACAATGGTATCCAGAACTCACTCATCCATATGGCAGCCTGGAAAGGATGGATACTGAATAACCAGTTTGTCATTACGAATTTCAATACGCTGAATGATAAAGGCGTTTTCCTCCGCCCGATCATCGATATCAGTAAAGAACTGAAACAATTCAGTAACTGGCGACTGGGTTTCAAATATTCCCTGGAACAAAGCGAAGCCAGGCACAAAGCAACGGATACGCTGACACCACTGGCATTTTCGTTTGATAGTTATAGCGTTTACCTGAAATCGAATGAAGCTAAGAGGAATAAATATGCCGTTACATTCTTCACCCGTTCGGATAAATACCCTGTAAGCAAGGAACTGGTTCGGGGGGATCGTAGTCTTAACCTTAACCTGCAAGCGGAATTACTAGCCAGCCCCAAACGACAGTTTTACCTGAACACCACTTTCCGGAAATTAAGAGTCTATAATAATGCGGTGTCCAAGCAAAAAGAGGACAAAACAATATTGGGCCGTGCCGAATACGTGATGAACGAATGGAAAGGATTGCTCAATGGGAACATTTTATATGAAGTGGGAGCAGGGCAGGAGCAACGACGCGACTTTGCTTATCTCGAAGTGCCGGCCGGAACGGGTCAGTATGCATGGATCGATTATAACAATGATGGGGCACAGCAGTTGAATGAATTCGAATTAGCTGCATTTCCCGACCAGGCTAAGTTCCTGCGGATCTTTACACCAACTAATGAATTCATCAAAGCAAATTTTATCACGTTCAATTATAGTTTGAATATAAATCCCCGCTCAATGCTGACGGGCTCTGACCTGAAAGGCATACAAAAATTGCTGGCCCGGTTCAATTTTGTTACTTCTTTCCAGACCACAAAGAAGTCGATCGCCAAAGGCGAATTTGAATTCAACCCTTTTAAGTATTCTATAAGCGATACGGCGCTGGTGACATTGAATACGACCATTCTGAATACGGTATCCTATAACCGTTTTCATAGTAAATGGGGAATCGATCTCAGCAATCTCCGCAACAATGGGAAATCATTACTGACCTATGGTTATGAGAGCCGCAAGCTGAACGATTGGCTGATCAAATGGCGGTGGAATATCAGTCGTTCTTTTTCATTGACGCTTAACGGGAAGAAAGGAGAGAATGCGTTATTCACTCCACAGTTTGCCAACCGGAATTACCAGTTGACGAATTATTCGGCTGAGCCCTTCCTGACATTTATCCAAAAGACCTCGTTCCGGTTGGTCACGAGTTATAAGTATGATACAAAAAGGAATTTACCGGTATATGGCGGGGAACGATCAGTTTCCAATTCCGTCAACCTGGAAGCAAAATATAATATCCTGCAGAGCAGTTCCCTGATCGGGAAATTCACCTTCAATGATATCCAGTATAAATTCCCTGCGAATACGACCGTCAGCTATATCATGCTGGATGGTTTATTACCCGGCAAGAACTATCTATGGTCACTTGGATTGAGCAAACGCCTGTTGAATAACCTGGAACTGAATTTTCAATACGACGGCAGGAAGTCGGGAACGGCGAGAACGGTTCATATTGGGCGTGCCGCAATCACGGCGCTGTTTTAAGAACAGTGGCTTCTTTCTTTGAACATTGAAAATTGAACATTGAATATCGAGTATCGAGTATCGAGTATTCTTTAAGCATGCTGAATATTCAACACTCAATGATCAGTTTTCAATGAGGTCATATTATTGATTAGACATTAAATCTAAAATGCATCACATCCCCATCCTTCACAATATATTCCTTCCCCTCGATCCGCAACTTGCCCACTTCACGGGCAGCAGCTTCTGATCCGTATTTTACAAAATCATCATAACCGATTACTTCAGCTTTGATAAATCCTTTTTCAAAATCGGTATGGATCACGCCGGCAGCCTGTGGTGCTTTCCAGCCTTCGTGGATCGTCCAGGCACGTACTTCCTGTACGCCTGCGGTGAAATAAGTGTAAAGATTGAGCAATTTATAAGCAGAGTGGATCAGCCTGTCCAGTGCAGGTTCTGTCATTTTATATTCTTCCATGAACAATTGCCTGTCATCCGGATTTTCCATCTCGGCGATCTGCGCTTCGATATTATTGTTCATGATGATCACTTCGGCTTTTTCATGCTGAACTGCTTCTTTGAGCATCTCGGAGAATTTATTGCCCGTGTGCATCGATGGCTCGTCCACATTCGCCACGTAGAGCACGGGTTTATCCGTCAACAGGAAAAGATCGGCGATCGCGACTTTCTCTTCTTTATCAAGATCCAGTTCGCGGATACTTTTTCCTTTTTCCAGTTGTTCCTTGCAACGGATCAATACTTCCAATTCGGTTTTCAGCTTTGGATCGATCTTGATCCCTTTTTCCGTTTTCTGGATCTTTTTCTCCACGCTGTCAAGATCTTTCAATTGCAGTTCGGTATCGATGATCTCTTTATCACTTACAGGATTGATAGCTCCTTCGTCACGCAATACATTCTCATCTTCAAAACATCTTACGACATGAATGATGGCATCCACTTCGCGGATATTTCCCAGGAATTTATTTCCCAGTCCTTCACCCTTGCTGGCGCCTTTTACAAGGCCCGCGATATCCACGATCTCGATCTGGGTGGGTACGATACGGTTGGGGATGACCAACTCAGCCAGTTTATTCAGGCGGGGATCGGGTACATCCACCAATCCTACATTCGGATCGATGGTACAGAAACGATAATTACTTGCCTGTGCTTTGGCACTATTGCTCACTGCATTGAATAAGGTCGATTTTCCTACATTGGGAAGTCCTACGATACCTGCCTGTAACGCCATGAAAAGTTTATAGTTTGGAGTTTATAGTTTATTGTTTGGGTCGATCAAAGCGTAAAACGCTTTAAGGGCCGCAAAGATACGTGAATTTGACTACTGTATTTCAGTGTAAAATGAGATTGACTGCAAATAGTTTCTTACATGTTACCACTTGCACGTTAGACATTCCTGCACTCCAAAAGATTCCCTAACTTTCAGACTCCCAACCATAAACAATAAACTATTAACCATAAACATTCGCCATGGCTTTAAGCAGGATATGGACCGCCTTCATTGTTATTGCTCTCCTGGTTGCTGCAGGAAAATTTTTTATAGAACCCGGCCAGGGTAGGATATTTACCAACCTGGTAGCAGGCTCAGGTAATAAGGATACAGCTTATACACAGGTTACCGATTCTGCCGGTTTGCCCGCTTCGGTTCACAGCCAGTTCGCGGCCAATCAAAAAACAGTTCTATGGGGTAAGAATAAAGTTTCAAAAGATACATCAGGCCATTACACTGTCTATCGCTTATTACCCACTAATGGCGTTTTTGAAACATCGAAATCTGCCGTTATCGACCTTTGTATCCCATTGATCGGGATCATGGCTTTGTTCATGGGATTTATGAGTATCGCCGAAAAAGCAGGCGGGATACGTTTCCTGGCCCGGATCATCGGTCCTTTTTTCTCAAAGATATTCCCGGAAGTTCCAAAGAACCATCCTTCAATGGGGCATATGGTGATGAATTTTTCAGCCAACTTATTAGGTTTGGATAATGCCGCCACACCTTTTGGTATCAAAGCTATGGAAAGCCTCCAGGAGATCAACCCGGATAAATCAAGAGCATCGAATGCACAGTTGATGTTCCTCTGCCTGCATGCATCAGGTCTTACATTGATACCGACATTGATCATTGCTGACAGAGTCTCTTTGCATGCTGCCAATGCAACCAGTGTTTTTCTTCCGTGTATGATAGCAACTTTTGCCGCCACGGTTGCTGCATTGACTATTGTTTCGATCAAACAAGGCATTCGTTTATTCCAACCCGTGATCCTTTTATGGGTGATGGGTATCACTGCTGTAATACTGGCACTGATCCTTTATATCCGGACCCTGGATCCGGGGCCTATGCAATATTTTTCCGGGACTTTAAGTAACGGGATCATTTTATTGGTATTCCTCCTGATCGTTCTGGGAGGTGTCTATAAGAAGATCAACATTTTTGATGCATTTGTAGAAGGAGCGAAGGGTGGCTTTGAAACGGCCGTCCGTATCATTCCTTACCTGGTAGGACTACTGGTAGCAATAAGCTTATTCCGCAACAGTGGAGCTTTTGATTTTGTACTGGATGGGATCAAAGGCCTCATCGCAATTTTCAATGGAGATACAAGAGTAGCGGATGCATTGCCAACGGCATTGGTAAAACCATTGAGCGGGAGCGGGGCCCGTGCCCTGATGATTGATACGCTTAATGCGCATGGCACCGATTCCTTTGCCGGCGACCTGGCTTCTGTATTCCGGGGCTCTTCCGATACTACCTTCTATATTGTAGCTGTTTATTTCGGGGCGGTCGGTATTAAGAACTCACGGTATGCTGTACCCGCGATGCTGATGGCGGACCTGGTCGGGATCATTACAGCGATTGCGGTGTCGTATATCTTCTTTGGATAAATAGTATTACTGTACGCATAAAAAAAGTCCCTTGTATCAAACAAGGGACTTTTTATTGCTTTCTTACCAGTTATTAATAAGTCGCGTAGAATGTATAGGTTCTTGTTCCTTTGGCACTTCCCCTGTAGAGGAATGTATAGTTACGTTTTGGCGTCAGAACGCTTATCGATTGTTTCAAGATCAGGTTCTGCGTACCTGTTTCCCGGATATACAAGGTATCCGTCGTTAACCGGGAAGGGTAAGGGATGAAATCTGTAACATCCGTGATAGCCACATTGGTAAAAATGTTTGCATTCCGGTTGTAGGAGAATACATCCACATTAGGGATTGCCGCATTGTTAGTACTGTAAACAAAGTTGGCAAAGCGCAGGCGGCAGGTAGTATCATCGGGGATAACGATATTATCCTTTACCGTTTTTTGTTTGGGAGAAGTGATCGTGTCAAACAGGAACACCGTATAATGGCTCGCCGCATTCAGGTTCTCAGCGAAATTATAAGCCACCTGTGTAGTAGTGGGTAATGTATCTCTTACGAGAAAGGAACGCAAGCCGCCATTCACATTAAAACCAACACCTGTACCGGATACGGGATAGATACTTCCTGATCCAAGGGTAGTACCGGTAACCTGGTTCCCGTCAACATACACATAGTTCCGTGTTGCATTAACCGTGGCAACAGCAACCTGTACCACCGCTTTATTAGTGAGGTTGGTATTCCAGACGCCTATCGGATCCCGGTCCATTTTATTGCACGAGACAGCCAGTGTACAAGCCACTCCCAGTCCCGCGATTATTATTTTTAAATTGCTCATTGTAATAATTTTTCTTGTTAATAATTTATGGCAATGCAAACCAGTTCTTGTACGTATTGTATTCCGGGTACTGGTAAGCACCGATCCTTGTCAGCTCAGGAATATCATAGAGATATTCAGAGTTGAAACGGGGACGCATACGATAGGTCAGTTGCCCCAGGTTGGTAGAGATCAGGTTAGATCCTGAAGGAGGAGTAAATCCTGCATAGATCTTTTTGCCGGTAGCCGGATCAATATCGGTATAGTGGTACTTACGCATATCCACCCATGTTTCCAGTGCACCCCATACGAACAGGGCTATATATTTCTGGTTCATGATATGTGTTAGTGTCAGTGCATTCGCATTTGCCGGCATCACTAATGGGTTAGCCAGGTAAGCTGCTTTCGATGCAGGCGTGATCTGTTTACCTGCAGGAACACCGCCGGGATATTGTGTTGTCAGCATATCGAAATTCGAACTGATACCATTGGTATATGCCGTTAGCGCTGCAGCTTTGTTTCCTTTCTTGAATTGTGCTTCCGCAATGATGAACTGCATTTCAGCAGCTGTCATCATTGGCCATGGACTTGTATTGCCATAGAGATAACGACAACTGTCATTCCAACTCGTAGGAGGTGTTGCAGTAGATGGCGGGTACACAGGATAAGTTGTGGTACCAACTACAGTTTGCGGTGCATATCTCCAGAAGCTTTTCGGGTAATCGTTGGTCATTGTTGAATTTCCTAACCAGGGAAGTAATCCTTTAAACGTACCATTCAGGTTCTCGCCAAGCATATACCAGCAGCGCGGATCTGTCAATCCAGTGAAACAGGTTGTATCATCACCATTCATCAAACGTGCAACATAAGAACCCTGGCGGTATGTATTGAAGTTACCACGACCAGGCCCCCAATAGTTGATCTGGCCATTGATAGGAGGACCAACTACTTTTACGGTAGGGTTATCTGTATTGGTTTGTTGGGCAAGACTTGCATACTTGATCGCTGAATCAGCCCAGCCGCTTGAAACGAAAGCAGTTTTGTTACTTAAACAGTTATAAGAACGTGCAATGATACCATAAGCGAATTTCTTCCATTTATCCCTGTCACCTCCGTTGAAGAAAGCATCACCGATCGCCAGGTTAGCCTGGCTTACTTTACCATCTGTCCTGTTCAGGTTATCGATCGCACGAAGTGCAACGGCACGACAGCTATCCAGTATCTCAGGTTGATCTTGGTAATGGAAAGAACTCAAACCTTTTTGCCATGCTTCTCTTAAAATACCTACTTCATACTCGAGTGTCAGCTCCAGCCAACCCCATGCACGGATGGTCTGGGCGGCACCTACATAATCCCATTTTTCTTCTTCGGTACCCCATTCGATGATCTTGTTTACATTATTGCCTTGGCCATAGTATACGGTTGCCCAAACAGAACCTCCATTATCTACAGCACCACCTAACATGCTCATCTGTCCCCATGTATCAGCGGACGTGTTGATGCCCCAATACTGGATATATCGCCCGACGAAGGTTCCATCCACGATTACCCCATAGGTAGTTCCCGCCGAAGAAGAGAACCAGGTAAAGCCTCCGATCACTCCGGGCAAGATATTTTCGACAGGTTGCCGTATAGCAGCGTTCGGATTAAGGTAGGCATCATCAATTTTTTTCTTGCAGGAGGATAAAGCGACCATACAGATCGATCCTGCAACTATCATTGATTTTACAAATTTATTTTTCATACAAATAATTTAGTTATTAGCTATTCAATTTAAGATTACAGGCCTATTTTAAATCCAAAACTCAGACTCAATGGAGTAGGAGCACTACCCAGGTCAAGCCCATAACCGCCCACACCTCTTGTTCCCGGGTTGTTAGCGTTTACAGCAGCATCGGCACCTGTATAATTTGACAATACAATAAGGTCGTTGCCTGTAATGAAAGCACTCATTGTTTTTATGCCTTTTATTAAGGGCTTGCCGAACTTATAACTTAATGTAATATCCCTTAAACGGAACCAGCTGATATCATGTTCGATGAATTCTTCATCCGGAAGCGTTGTATAATAAGTGCTCTGGTAGTAAGGAACAACCACGATCGTATTGACAGTCGGATTGGTAGAGTTCTGGTTACCATCAGCCAATACACCCTGGATCACACGTGGAGTCAAACGATCAGATGTCCTGGTGCTCTTACCGATACCGGTCAGCACCTGGTCTGTACCATTATAAATATCACCGCCGATCCGAAGGTCCCAAAGAAAATTGAGGCTCCAGTTCTTATAACGGAAGGTGTTCAATGTTCCCAATGTAAAATCAGGTGTTCTTTCCCCGATAAAACGGTTATCACCAGCTGCAGTTACCATCGGTAAGCCGGTAGTGGGAGAGATCAGTATCTGGCCGGCATTATTACGCTGGTAAATAGAACCGGTGATAGCGCCTGTTTGTTTATGACGGATCAAACCACCTCTTACATTAGAGATATATGTATCTGAATTGTAGAAATCGTTCAACGGACCGATAGACTCAGGCAATGTCAATACTTCGCTCCACATATGGTTGAAGTTGAAATTGATATTCCAGCTGAAATCTTTCTTTTTGATCGGCGTAAGACCGATAACCAGTTCCAGTCCTTCATTACGAAGCGATGCAGCATTCGATGTATTTAACACATATCCTGTTCCATAACTTGCACGATAGCCCTGTGCGATCTGGTCAGTACATAATACATTATAATAAGAGAAGTCAAGAGTTACATTGCTCTTGAACAGTCTCATCTCTGTTCCGATCTCGAATGTGCGTTGTTTTTCAGGACGCAGATCCGGGTTGGTACCATTGAAGCCATAGGTATAAGCCGGAACGATCGAACTACTCAGGTTATTAACAAACACAGACTGGTTGGTATACGGGTCATTCAACCTTGCCGTATTGGCCATTGAAGCTCTCAACTTCCAGTAATTGAGGATATTGCTTTTCTTGATGGTTGGAAAGATATCCGACATGATCAGGCTTAAGCTTGCTCCGGGATAATGATAATTCCTGTTCTTCTTTGGCAGCGGAGAAGATTCTTCAAAACGAAGAGAATAAGTTAAGAATGCGAGATTCTTAAACCCGATTGAAACCTCCCCGAAATAGGCCAGTGAGCGGAAGATAAGCAGGTTGGGCTGGCCAAAATAATTTCTCAGCAGGCGCTGTCTTGAAGAAACAAGTGTATTGCTGCTATCCCATGGATCCAATGGACCTGAAAGCTGCTTACCACCTTTCCAAAGTCGTCCCCCGGAAACAGAGTCTACAACACCAGAACCATATACGCCAAATACTTCAGTCTGGAAATCCTGCCACATCGTGCCCACCATTAATCTTGTATCGAATTTGCCGATCTTCTTTTTGGCAGTAGCGGTCATTGTGTGGTTATATCCTTTATAGGTTCTGTAGTAATTGTCCTGCGTACCTTTTTGAGTATTAACCAGGAGGAATGACTGCGGGTGAATGAAATTATATCCATCGTTGGTGTAATAATCGTACCCGAACCTTCCGGCAATGGAAAGCCATGAGAAAGGATTTATATCGACACTGGCATTAGCGATCCAGCGGCTCAGTTTATCACCGGCCACATTATTATTGGCGCTCCATAATGGATTATCATAATCAGAATTATAGTTGGCATTGAACAGTGTCAGCTTTCCGCCATAGTCGTCTTCAAAATTGCGGATATCATTGTTCGCCGGCCATTGGTACAGTGCCATCATAAAAGAGCTGGCACCTTTGATCGGTTTGAAATTATCTGCGTTAGTATAGCTGATGGAAGGACTGATCGTGATCTTCTTACCAATCTTCGTGGTATTACTGAATTTAAATGTATACTTCTTGTATTCATTGTTTGGGATCACACCACTGCTCTTGAAGTACTGGCCGGAGAGCCGGAAAGTAACAGGGCCTTTACCATACTCCAGGCCGATATTATGCGTTTGTGCAAAACCGGTACGGAAAAAATGGTGAAGATTGTCGAACAGGGTAGTCCCTGCTGCCCATTTAGGACCGAAGGACGTAAACTGGCCGGTAAGTGGCGGAGCGGTCGGAACACCATTACTTGTACCCGGGCCATATTCATTATTCAGTTCTCCGAAACGTGTATTACGCATCATCCGGAAGTTATTGTCATAGGTCACACTGAACTTCCCGTTCGAACTGGTTCCTTTCTTGGTAGTAATAACGATCGCACCATTACTGGCCTGGCTTCCGTAAAGCGCTGTAGCTTCGGGCCCTTTCAGTACAGTGATGCTTTCGATATCGTTAGGGTTCAGGTCGGCCGCACGGTTCGTGTTATCTACGTTACGGTTAGCACCATCTGATGCAAGACCAACGCCTGCTCCACCATATGAATTCGAGTTGAACGAATTATTATCAACGATAACACCATCCACGATGAACAATGGCTGGTTGGTACCGCTGGTAGAGTTGAAACCTCTTAATACAATACCACTTCCCGCACCGGCAGCACCGCTGGTAGGCGTTACAGTCAAACCCGCGATACGACCTTGTAAGCCGTTCACAAAATTCTCCCGTTGCGTTTCGGCAACTTCGGCTCCGGCGATGGTCTGTGCCGCAAAACCCAATTCCCGTTTATTCCGTTTTATATCCAGGGCTGTTACCACGACTTCACCCATGGTGTTGTCAGAGGCTTTCAGGCTTATACCTACAGTATTGCCTGTACCGGGATTTACTTCCTGGGTTGTATAACCTACATAAGTTATTTCCAGGGTTTCGTTGGGGTTCATCTTAATAGAGAATTTACCATTCGCATCCGTTTGCACGATACGCCTGGTGCCTTTAACCCTAACCGTTACACCACTGAGCGGTGCCTTATTGTCCTCTGAAAGGATTGTTCCGGTGACGGTTCTTTCCTGTGCATGCACGGTGGCAGGCAACAGTAACAACCCCATCGACAGAACAAAGAACAATTGGAGAATTTTTCTCATAGCTGTTGTTTTTTGATATATAATTAAATAAGCAGTTCCTACTTTGATTTATACTGTGATTTATATGATTCGTATGATTTGCTATCATATTTTACTTACCTCATTTACCTGACGGTTCGCAGGTTTAAATAACTTTCACCCCCGCATCGATATAGGGTTTCAATGTGGGATCATCCGGTGATAATTCCGTTATCAAAAGGTCGATCTCTTCAAAACCACAGACCTTGATCGGCTGCACCGAGTTCATTTTTTCAGCAATACTCAGGCATACCACTTTCTTTGATGACTCGATCATTGCTTTTTTTAACTGTACAACTTCCCAGTCATTATCGGTGATCCCATGTTCCGCATCGATCGCGTTGGTACCGAGGAAACAGATATCCGCCTTCATCTGCCGGATCTTGGCAATGGCCTCAGAGCCAACAGTGATCTTGGAGTTCTTTGAAATTTTATCTCCGATCAAAATAACCTCGATATTCGGATGATGCATATACTCCAGGATAGCCGGGATACTACCTGAAATAAATGTTGCTTTCAACTGGGGCGGTAGAGAGCGGGCCATTTCCATAATGGTGGTTCCTCCACTGGTCAGCACGAACATACCATTAGTAATAAGCTTGATGGCTTTCTGGGCAATGGTCTGTTTTTGATTCTGGGAGTAAACACCGTTGGTCGGGAAATAGACCTGGTTGAATGAATGCGAAAGCGCACCGCCATGTACTTTGATCACTTTCCCTTCTTCGGCCAGTTCCTGCAGGTCACGACGGATCGTATCTTCCGATACATTGATCTCGGTACACAGCGAGGAAGAAAGGACCTTATTGTGCAGGTTCACCTGGTGCAGTATATAAGCCTGCCTTTCCTTTTTAAGCATTCGTCAGTTTTGTCTGGCTAATGTAATTCAATTTCCCGCACAAAAACGCAGAATCCTGAAAAAATTTGCAGAATGTGGAAAGCGAGGGGAAAGAACGATGGGAATGGATTATTGTTTATGGTCGATGGTTGGGGTCGTTTAAATGCAATAGCCTGAACATTTTGTAAAGGTTCACTATATGCCAGTCATTTAATACTGGTTATTTATTAAGTGCAGGTTTTTTGCAGGTTTTATTAATATATATGTTGAAAAACGAAAGGGACCTGCAAAAAAATATTAGGCGGATGCAAATAATGAACGTAGCTTTTAGACAATATCGTCTCACCTTTACAGCTCTCCTTCAGATTCACCTTCCCGGAATTAAAGGCCGGGACTATCAGGATCAGGGTTGCAAAACAAACCACTGATCAATGATGGCACAAGAAAACTGCCCCCCAACCGGTAATGATGCCAACCTGGCAACATTCGATATCGATCAATTGAATGATTTGCTGCAACACAAAAGCATGTTACTAACGGCTGCATTGCTGTCAAACCTGGTCAATCGTCCATATATCAATTCCCTGCTGCAGGATGTCGAGCTGATCAAAGCTGAGCTGGAACAAAGAAAGCAAAAGGAAAAGACGCCTGGTTCCGGTAGCAGCTTAGGAGGATAAACAAAAACCCCGTTCCGCAAAAGCAGAACGGGATCATTATGTTATCGTTCAAAGAATATTGCGGATAGCAATTTATTTTCCAAAGGTGAAGCGGGCCGTAAAACCGATGGCCGCGGGCTCGAAATTGATATCATCCACGATATTCAACTCCGGCTTCCAGTCGAGGGAAAGATTCAGCGGTATATTATTGAATTTATAGTCGAGACCGATAACACCCTGCGCACCGAAGTTGGCATTGGTCACGGTCTTCTGTGTATTGGTGTTGACCTCTTTTACAAAACCGACATAACCACCGGCACCGTAGAAATAATTCAATCCGGCCGCAGAAAGGGGTTTATGAAATTCCACCAGTGCACCCAGTGCCAAAGGATCACCAAAGGTGAACAAACCTTCAATGGCTACACGGGGACTAATGAATTGTTTCAATGAAATGGAATTATTCTGCATCGCATTGGAACTACTGAGCCGAACACCCAATGCGGTTCTGTACCCCGGGCCCGGGGACGCCACTTCGTCCTGGGCAAAAGAGCTGGTCGCTGACAAGATACCGGCTGCCAGCAAGCATACAGTGATGATTTTCTTCATGGTGATTTTTGTTTTATGCTGGGGTAACGCAAATCGATGACCAGAAAGTCTAAAGGAAATGCTAATTGAAGAAATGTGCGAATGTGAAAATGTGTTAAATGTGAAAATGATTGTTGAGACATTTCCACATATCCCCATTTCTAATTTTCAAATTTTAATAGAGTTCGTATTTAGTCTTCGGTCTCCGTTCATCCAGCCACTGGAAATTCCCGAGCCGCATCTCAGATGGGGATTTCTGGCGGATCGGCCATATCGTACCGGTGACACTACTGCGGAAAACGACTTTTTGTAATTCCTGTTTGATAAAATAGATATCAATGATATCCGATTTGGATTGGTTGATCCCTGTATAAGCGCTGTCGTCATCCTGAATATAATAGATACATTCGGCAAAGCCTTTGGCCCGCACTGAATCAAGATCACCATTGGTGAAATAACCATCCATTCTTGTACTCTTGACCTGGTTAAATACTTCAGGCTCGATCATATTCACCATAAAACTGTTCTCGAATACTTTGATCCTGTCCGCCTTTTTATTCTTTGTAAAAACAAAAATCGTATCCCCCGTGATCTGTGTCTTTTCTTTGGCCCATACCACGGGATTTTGAAAGAGACGGAAAGTAGAATCCTTAAAGGAATAGAAAAGGCTATCGGCAACAGATTGCAAAGAGTCGGAGAATATCCGCACATGGCGATAGGCCTCGAAATAGCGATTAGTACTGTCTTTATTGTCTTTGTTCAGATCGACTACTTTGGTTCCTTTCACGGTATCCTTACTCAGCGTCGAGTCTTTTTGTCCGTACAGATCGGTAAGACGGGCTGAAAAAAGCGTATCCGCTGTTATATAGATGGAGTCCTCGTCCTGCTTGATGATCATCAGTGGTTTGCTGGTAGCGAGTATGCGGTCTCTTTTATTATCCCTGAATACATTGCCGGCAATGATCGTGGTATGTTGCACCGTATCGACGATGACCACATTCCCCCTGGCATGACTGATGCCCGTACTATCATCAATCGCGATCTGGTCGGCAATGATCGTCAGCTTACCATCTTTGATAACCGGTCTTCCACCAAATTCTGCTTTACCGGTCTGTATATTATAATAACCATCGCTTGTCTCGATCGTACGACCGCTGCTGTCCGTAATTAGTGTATAGGCGATAAAACGTGCGATCTGCGATTGTGTATTATATATTAAGGAGTCGGTCTTGATATTATAAGCCGGGTCCTTCAGTTCTACTTTTTGTTTGAACACGACATCGTGTAGTCCTGCATAATAATAGCCTTCGCGGCTGGTCAGCACCGATTTTTTATTGATAACCGTGCCTCCATGTTTGTAGATCCCGATATCGGTGGTCATATCATACTCGAGATCGGGGGTGGTCAGTGTGCCTTTTCCATCCGTCAGTTTTACACCACCATCCAGTAAGGCCAGTTTTTTATCGATAAAATAACGGAGATGGCTTGCATAGATATTCGCCGTATCCGAATCGTTGATATGCACTTTACCCCAGGCCTCGAATGTGCGGGTATTGTTATTGATCACGCAGCTATCGCAATAGAAATAGGAAGTATTTTGTTTTAACCGGACATTTCCCGCCAGTATCTGCAACTGTGTCGAGTCATTGATCTTCCTGAATTCGAGTTTGCGTACACCGGGTAATATCTCTACCAGTAATGTACTATCGCCGGGCTGGGCAGGTGTGATGGTGGCGGAACCGGGTGGAATAACCTGTGCAAATAAAACAGAAGGGGCCAGCGTCCCTGCGAGCAAAAGACAATAAAATAATTTAGCGATTCGCATTATTGATTTAGCCGGATAGTATCCTTGGGTGCTGGCGAAGTTATCGGCCCCGTTTTATCTTTTTTGCCAAAGATTGACAAATTAACGTAGCGTTTAGGATGGATACGAAGATCATCCACGAGTATCTCTACACCTAATATGGCTTTCTCTAAATTATTGTAAAGCGCCCTGTCATTGATCAGTGCGCCCAATGTGCCATCTTTACTATTGATCCTTGTGATCATTGATTTCATCTCAGCCAGCATCGTATTGAAAGAGTCGATGGTTGGTTGTATTTCCAGCTTTGCTAATTTCTCCGAAGCAATTTTTGCATTGCCGATGGTCGCATTGATATTCTCTGTGTTTTTCTTGAGCTCTGCGGTCAGCTCAGCTGCATTGTTCAATGTTTTACCCAATGGACCTGTTTCCATATTCAATAATCCATTCAATGAACTGGAAGCCCTGTTCAGGTTTTCCATGGTCTGCATGATATTCCGTTTGTTCTCGATGCTGAATATCGCGTTAGCGCCGCTCAATGTGCTGGTCAATGAATCGAGTACATCTCTTACTTTGGCAAGGGTAGGGTTCAGCTGTGCTTTTACATCACCGAGGATACCGTTGTCTACACGGGTGCGGAGGGTATCACCAATTTTCATGTATTCGGTGGAATTCCCTTTTTCAATAACGATATAAGAAGCTCCCACCAGTCCTGATGAAATAAATGCCACGGAATTCTTTGGAATATTCACATCCCTTGTAAGGCTGATCGTAACGACGATACCTGATACATCTTTATCCAGTTCTTTTTTATCGTACACGGAGCCGATCGGGAGACCATTGATCTTTACCTCGTTTGATTTTTCCAGGGAGCCGAGATCGCTGAAAACGGCATATATCTTCTTGGTTTTATTGAAAAGGTTCTTTCCTTTCAGCCAGTTAAAGCCGAGGATAAGAATCGTGAGTGCGGTAATGGTAAGAATGCCAACCTTTGTTTCGTTACTGATCTTCATTCGGTTTCTTTTGTGATGGCCGGGGCCTAACAGGCGGCAAATTAACCAATTATTTCTAAACGGCTTGCTACCAGTCTACACCTCACCCCCAAGGTATATCTGGTTTCAGAATTGAACATCATTCAAAATCCCCACATGGAGGGGGGATTTTGGGAAAGCTATTTGTTCCGAAGCGAGATGTAAATGGGGGTGAGGCTGAGTTCAGAATCCCTTCTTCTCCTTCTCCGCCTCTTCCTTATCCTTTGACTTGGATTCCTGCTTCTCTTTGTATTTACGGAAAGCCGTTACGATATTCCGCACGATCTCCTGTTGACCTGCTTCGCTGATGAGGTATTCTTCTTCTTCCTTATTGGAGATAAAACCGATCTCGATCAATATACTGGGCATGGCCGTGGCCTGGAGTACCCAGATACCTTTATCGTTCCGTTGTTTCACACCGCGGTCAACACGACCAACACTGTTGAATTCTTCCTGGATATAATCAGCGAGGGTCAGACTTTTACGGAAATAATTCTGCGCATAGATCAACATCCTTACTTTCTCATTCGGATCGTTGGGATCGGGCAGGGTGAGGGTAGTGGTTGAATCGATCTCGCCATAATAATCATCCATATTCTTCTTGACCGAATTCACTTTTGAATCGTTCTTGCTGATGGCCCAGAGATAGGTCTCCGTTCCTTTTGGTTTATTCTCTACCCAAACATTCTCGTACTCGTATTTATAACTGGTCTTTTTGTAGGTCTTTTTTCCTTTTTTATAGGTTGTTGTGTACGGTGTTTTGCTGACGACTCTTCTTTCATACCACCCCCCCGGGCGTTTGCCTGCAGAGTTGCAGTGAATGGCAATAAAAAGATCGCCACCCGATTCGTTGGCAAGATTGGCACGGTACAACAATCCTTGTTCGATACTGGTCTTATTCCCGGGAACGATATCTGTTTTCCGTGTATACACAATCTTCATATCCGGGAAAAGTCTGGCCAGTGTATCGCCAAGTCGTAAGGACACCTGCAACGAAATATTTGCTTCTGTTTCGACCATGCCTCTTGCACCGGGGTCAAGACCACCATGACCAGGATCGATGATCAGTGTCTGGAGAGGTTTTTTCTTTCCTTCCTGGCAGAAAGCATTTAAAAAGAAAGCAGATGTGAAAAGAATCGTTGCTGTAAGAAATAGTTTTCGCATTCGATGTTCAGTTTAACAGGATGGGTGCTTATGATCTGCAAACTAAGCACAGAGCCCTTATTTAACAAGTTTCTTTTATCTACGGTATGTGAACAAACCGCTGTATTCCGGTAATGACATAATTTTTGAAATGCATATTGTCCCGTAGGGACATTTCCTGGGTAACAAAAACATGCCAGACCTCCTCATCGTTCCATGGGAACGATTCGTGCTGAATTTTATGCGCTGAATTGCACGAGATGTCGGACATTGGGCGAAATTTTTTGAATCGATCTACGTTGCTGAAAAGATGATCCAATCCCAAGCCTCCCCACTTACTACTTGCCACTCGCCACTTGCTTCTCTTTCCTTTCGATCATCTCAAGAAATTGCCGCGTACTGGCTGCAGCATGGAAGCCTGCTTTGTTATTATCGGTCTTATCATCTTTTATATCCTCACTTTGTTTTTCTTCCAGCCAGTTGGAATATTTTTTTAATGCTTTTACGATACAGGAAGCGATTTCGGATTGTCCATGTTCGCTGTTCAGGTATTTTTCTTCTTCAGGATTGGAAATAAAACCTGTTTCCACCAATACGCTTGGCATGGCAGTGGCCTGTAATACCCAGATGCCGACGGGACGTTGTTTTACATCCCGGTCAACCCGGCCCACTTTCACGAACTCATCCTGTACATAACTGGCCAGTGTTGCGCTGCGTTTGAAATATTGTTTGGTCTTCAATAAGGAGACAGCCATGAACTCGGGTGAGTTCGGATCGATATCGCCATAACTTTCTTTATAATTGGCTTCGGTCAGCATCGATGCATTTTCTCTAACGGCAAGCTCCTTATCATCTGTCTTACCAGCGCCCCAGATATAGGTCTCGGTTCCTGTTGCCACGCTTGGCACTGTATAATAGCGATACTGCGGAACCTGTTTTGTTTTCTTTTTCCTGTTCTTTCCCTTGCCTGTATAATAAGTGACGGTCTTATAACCGGTAAGCTCTGATCGGCGTTGTGAAGGAGCGGAGTTCACATGGATACATAAGAACAGGTCGCCTTTGTTCTCGTTGGCAAAATCCGCACGTGCGTGTAACGCAGGATAACTATCTGTTTTACGGGTATACAATACTTTTACACCGGGAAATTCTTTTTCGATCAATGCACCTACTTTTAATGAAACATCCAGGCAGATATCTTTTTCCCAGGAATACTGTCCGCGGGCACCGGCATCACTACCACCATGACCGGGATCGATAACAATGGTGCGTAAGACCTTTTGTTTATGAGGTCTTTCAATAAACGATACGAGAATGGTGCAGGTGAGAAAACAAACTAGAATAAAAGAGATCCTTTTGATCATGGCTTATACTTTATGGCTACGAAATAGATTGGTTGGACGGATTCGCTGCAGCATCATTTCTTAAATATTTCTTCATATTTGGGAAATGGCCCCGGTTTATATCTCATTTCACAAAATGTTTGTACTCAATCCCCTCCATCGAAGCAGGAAAGACCATAGTTTTGTGACCTACCGGATGAAACAACTGTACAAATTTAGACCAAATTGTTTTTTTTATGGGCTGCTGGTGGCTGCGATGTTATGCACAGTAACGTGGAAAACAGCGGCTTCCGGTATTCATGCCGTGGATTTTCGCAGTCCTTTAACAGTAGAGCAAAGAGATACGATCAAACCGCTGGTCAAAACCGATACATCATCGATCAAAGCGATTGGTTTTTCCGATACACTAAAACTCGCGGGGCGGGACACAAGCACTAAGCCCAAAACAGATACATTCACTATTAAATATTCAAAAGATTCGCTTGAAGCACCATTGAAATATGCTGCTGAAGATTCAGCTGTCGTATTGATAAAGGATAAGAAGATCATTCTCTATGGCAAGACAAAGACCGAGTATAAAGATATCACCCTCACAGCCCCGGAAGTAGAAGTGGATCAGCAGACACAGGTCGTAACCGCTGTAAACCGGAAAGACAGCACAGGCCTCGTAACCGAAGCCGCACATTTCAAGAGTGGCGATAATGAATTCACCAGTGATACGATCCGCTATAATTTCAAAACACAGGTGGGAATCACTAAAAATACGTATACCCAGCAGGGTGAGTTCATGGTGATCGGTGACGTGGCCAAAAAAGTAAATGAGAACACGACCTTTGTAAAAGGGGCAAGATTTTCAACCTGCCTGCTGGATGAACCGCATTTTGATATCCGGACGAACAAAATGAAAGTGATCAACCAGAAGCTGGCGGTCTCCGGCCCTGCACATTTTGAATTCGAAGGAGTGCCGGTGCCGATCTATATTCCCTTCGGTTTTTATCCTTTGAGCCAGGGTCGGCATTCGGGATTGTTGCCACCACAGTTTACCACGAACGAACAATTCGGTTTGGGACTCGAGGGGCTGGGTTATTATAAAGTATTAAGCCAGTACTGGGATGCCAAGATCTATGGCAATATCTATTCGTATGGTGGCTGGTCGGTCAATATCAACCCAACCTACCGTAAGCGTTACCGTTATAGTGGTGTGTTCAATCTCAGCATGCAATCCACCAAGCAGAACTTCAAAGGCGATCCTGATTACCTGAAGAACAAAAGCTTTTTTGTTACCTGGAGTCATACTGCGGACGGCAAAGCGAGACCCGGTACTACGTTCAGCGCTAACGTGAATGCCGGTTCCACCAAGTACAACCAGTTATTACCAAATGGTAACCAGCGAAATTTTCAAAACCAGTTAGGATCTTCTATCACCTATTCCAAAACATGGGCGGGTAAACCGTATAGCCTGAGCCTGAGCGCCAATCATAACCAGAACAATGCAACAAGATTGATCAATATCAGTTTGCCGGATGCAAGTTTTACCGTGAGCACACAGTATCCTTTTCAACGAAAAGCAGCAAAACAGATCGGTGCGGCCCGCTGGTATGAAAAACTCGGTATCGGGTATAATGGTACCTTCCGTAACCAGGTTTCTTTTTACGATACGGCCTTCCGGTTCCGCAAGCTGATCGATACACTGCAATGGGGTGCCCAACATAGTTTCCCTATCAGTCTATCCCTGCCACCGATCCTGAATGGAGCGGTCATTCTATCGCCGAATGTCGCATACTCACAGGTATGGATAGCCCAGAAATTGCGTCGCAAATGGAACGCGGGTACACAAAAAGTAGATACCACGGTCACCAAAGGTTTTTTTACAGATCATCAACTGACATTCTCGTTGGGATTGAACACGGCCATCTTCGGAACCTATCAATTCAAAAGATCAAGGATCGTTGCGATACGGCATGTGATCAGGCCATCGCTTAGTTTTAATTATAAACCTGATCTTTCAAAAAATCATTTTTATTCCGAACAAATAGATGCTACAGGATACAAACTGCGATTTTCCGAGTTCGAAGGAGCGATGTATTCCGGTTTTGGAGAGGGTAAGACAGGTGGTATCGGTTTCAATGTCGACAATAACCTGGAAATGAAATGGCGATCGAGAAAAGATACAGCGAATGGTGGCATCAAAATCATTAAACTGGTCGATGGCTATGGTTTTTCTACCGGGTATAATTTCCTGCGTGATTCGATGAAGCTGGACCCGGTCTCGCTTTATCTCCGGGCAACATTATTCGGGAAGGTCAGCATCACGGCCAATACTACATTGGATCCCTACCAGACAGATGCAAGAGGAGCCGATATCAATAAATATGCATGGGCCGGGCCGGGTAAATTCAAACTGGGGCGACTGACCTATGGAAGTCTCTCAATGAGCACCAGTTTCAGCAGCAAGCCAAAGGATGCAAAGAAAGCCGCGGACAGGAAAGCGATGACACAACGAAGACTGAACGATCCCGATTTGGTGGGTGATCAGCAACGATTGCTGGATTATATGCAGCAGAACCCATCGGAGTTTGTCGATTTTAATATTCCCTGGCAGGTATCCTTGAGTTATTCATTGTTCTTCTCCACCAGGTTAAAAGATGATCTCAGCGGTTTCAAAAAAGATTTCAATTCCAATGTCAGTTTTAATGGAAGTTTTAACCTGACACCAAAATGGAACTTCAGCATGAATGGCTATTATGATTTCGATACAAGACAATTGCAGACCTTCCAGATGTCGATCAACCGGGAAATGCATTGCTGGCAGATGTCGATCAATGTAACGCCGGTAGGTCTATACCGCTCTTTCAGTTTCTCCATCAGTCCCAAGTCATCGGTATTGCAGGATCTAAGGATCAACCGGTCGAGGTCTTTTACGAATTTTTGATGTTTGCTGACGCAAACCGGAAGAAATAACCACAGAGAGCACAGAGGGAATACACCCAGAGGGCACAGTTTATTTATCAAAGAATAAAAAATCCTCTAGCTGCGAAGACTCCGCAATGATAAGGCTTCTCAGGAGTGAAAATATCTAACTGTGTGCTCTGTGAAACAACTCTATATTCTCTGTGGTAAAACAGTTGGCGCCAGCAAACACTAGAGTTTTGGAGCGTTAGCGACATAGTATTCGCTCATCACCCCAAAAACTTCTTCTCTTAATTGTTCAGTGGTCTTTCCCTCCACTGGTATCTCGGGTAAAAAATGCATATGCAGGCGAGTCGGCATAAAATAAAAGCTCTTATCCAGGGGCAATGCTTTTTTCGTATTGAAAATAATGGCGGGAATGATAGGAGTGTTGGTATTGGTGGCCAGCCGGAATGCACCATCATGAAATTTTTTCAACGGTTCATTGGTGCGATTCCTTGTTCCTTCCGGGTAGATCGCCATATGCATCCCTTTCTTCAGAACCGCTTTCATTTTTTCAAAACTCTCTTTGCGGCTTTTCTCACTTTTCCTGTTGACGAGTACGGCGCCTTTCATATAATAAAACCCGAACAAGGGTACTTTGGTAAAACTCGATTTGGCGATCGTCTTATTGGCCCCGGGTATAAAAGGAGTTGAAAGGGGGATATCCATTAGTGAATTATGATTGCAGCTAACAATATAAGTGGTGCCCTTTTTAAAATGTTCTTTTCCTTTCAAACGGATCGGGCAACCAACAAGGTGAAGCCAGATGAACATCCATACTCTTGAAACGAGGCAGAAGAGATGTTGCCCAACCGGGTCAGGCACCAACCATGTAAGCATCGCGGGGATAAAGAAGATAAAGAAGGTGATAATAAAGCTGATCATTCCCCAGAGAGCCCAGATGCGGGCGAAAATGTTCTTAAATGCAGTCATTTGTATTTGTTGTTGTCGTTGGTCAATCTACCATAACTCAGAAACTCATCTTCAAATTTTCAAATCTTCAAATCGACCAATCAATAGGGTCGATGCCGTGGCGGACAAGATATTCATTTGTTTTGGAAAAATGTTTGCAACCAAAAAATCCTGCATGTGCCGAAAGAGGCGAGGGGTGTACCGAACGAAGGATAAGATGTTTGGATTGGTTGATCAATGAAGATTTTTCCTGCGCGAATTTTCCCCAGAGGATAAAGACCACATGCTCTTTCTCATCGGAGATCTTTTTAATAACTGTATTGGTGAACCCGGCCCAGCCTATCTTGGCATGACTCATCGGTTCACCTGCCCGCACGGTCAGCGAGGCATTCAATAAGAACACTCCCTGTTCGGCCCAATGCGTAAGATTGCCGTGATGGGGAATGGGCACCCCGATATCCGATTCGAGTTCTTTAAAGATATTCACCAGCGATGGAGGTGGTGGTACACCATAGGCTACGGAAAAACAAAGTCCATGTGCCTGTCCGGGTCCATGATAAGGATCCTGCCCGAGTATCACGGCTTTTACTTTATCGAAGGGAGTTGTATTGAATGCATTGAAGATCTGGCTGCCGGGTGGATAGATGGTCTTGCCCTGGCTTTTTTCGGTCTTGATATGTAAAGGGATCTGCTGGAAATAAGGCTTGTTGAATTCATCTTTCAGCACTTCCTTCCAGCTTTCTTCGATCTTTACATCCATTGGATTTTACTTTGGCTGCAAGCTAAAAAAAAATTACTTTTGCGGCTCTTCTTTTATAGATGACCCGGTAGCTCAGCTGAATAGAGCAGCTGCCTTCTAAGCAGCAGGTCATTGGTTTGAATCCAATCCGGGTCACAAATGCCTTTCGCGATAGCGGGAGGCATTTTTATTGGTGAGCGGTGCAAGCTTGCTTGCAAAAGCGAAACAATGAAAATGCCTAGCTCTGCTAACAGCAGAGCAAAGGCTTGGGTAAGCCCCACTAAAAGGATCATGAAATAATCCAATCCGGGTCACAAGTCCCTGGCGATAGCCGGGGATTTTTATTTTTTACCGCGAAGATGCAAAGTTTGCGCAAAGAGGCTAAGGTTTGCACCCTTTGCGATCCCTTACTGTCTTTGCGGTTAAAAAGATTAGAAGTTCAGCAGTTGCAGTTTGGCCGCAGATTGTTATGATCCTTAAGATGATCTGCGAAAATAATAACCATCATAAAGATCAGCGGCCGGATATTTACTATTCACTATTGACCATTCACCAACTACATTCCCGGGAACCGAAACCCTTCGAGATAAACATTCACCTTCATCTCCGGCAACTCTTTTTTGCTATAAGCGTAGAGGAACCCGATATATTTTCCATCGGTCCATGATTTGATCTTCCAGTGATCTTTTTCCTTGTCCTCCCAGTAATCGATGATACCGCGGGTGTTTTCATTATTGGCGAGGCGATGACCTTTCCCATAACCAACAGCAGACTTGATATCAAAACTTACTTTTAAATAATCCACGTAAGAGATCATCAGGTCTTCGGCATTCTGCAGGTCATCTACAGGATTCCTGAGTTTGATACAAATGACACCATAGGTCACATCACTCACCGTACATTCACCGGTATAGACCTTTGAAGAATCTTCGCTGTAATCCACATCGTATTTGGATTCGCAGTAACTATAGAAGGAACAGGCTGAATTGCTGATTGGGTATTTCCGGAGACTTTGTCCCTGTACTGTACCAGCGATCACTAAAATAATAGGCAGCAGGATGGCTTTCATCAGAGTAAATTTTAATAAAGGTAAGTCGTAAAGACCGAAAGTCCCTAAGTCGGGAAGTCCGGAAGGCCAGGCCGAAAGAAACAAAACCTTAGATGTAACGGGTATAGCTTCTCGTCTTTTGGACTTTTCTGACTTCCGGACTTTATCATTTACTTTGCGCTCTAACGACTTCCCATGACCAATCAATTCAATTACGGAACCGAGCAACTGACGATCGACAAGGTTCTTGCCGTTGCATCCGGAAAAATTAAAGGCTCACTGAATGATGCAGCTATTAAAAAGATAAAACAAAGTCAGCAGGAGGTACAAGCCATCGTTGACCAGGGTCGCACGGTCTATGGTGTCAATACCGGTTTCGGGATCCTGGCAAATACCCCTATTTCAAAAGAAGATACAGCCACGCTTCAATATAAAATATTACAGAGTCATAGTGTGGGAGTGGGCGATCCTATTCCTGTTGAAGTGGCGAAGCTCATGCTTATCACAAAGGTCCACGCACTGGCGCAGGGTTATAGTGGTGTGCAGCTTTCGACAATTGAAAGGATCATCTGGCATATCGATAACGATGTTATACCTGTTGTGCCTGAGAAAGGTAGTGTGGGTGCTTCGGGTGACCTGGCACCACTTTCTCATTTGTTTCTTCCGCTCATCGGTCTTGGAGAAGTATTTTACCAGGACAAAAGAACCAGTACAAAAGATGCGCATGATAAATACGGTCTTTCTCCCATTGAATTAGGGCCCAAAGAAGGATTGGCATTGATCAACGGCACCCAGTTCATTTTATCCTTCGCGGTGAAAGCGGTGCAACGGATGCATAATTGTCTCGAAGCAGCCGATATCATCGGCGCAATGAGTCTCGAAGCTCTGACCGGTACCAAAGCACCTTTTGATGAACGCTTGCATGCGCTTCGTCCTTTCCACGGAAATAAACTGGTGGCACAACGGCTTCGTTTATTATTGAAAGATTCGGATATCATGCAGAGTCATGTCGACTGCGGACGTGTACAGGACCCTTATTCATTGCGTTGCATGCCGCAGGTGCATGGGGCTTCAAGAAATGCATGGCTGCATTTAAAAGAGCTTACCGAAACAGAACTGAACGCGGTAACAGACAACCCTATCATCTTTAATGCCGACGATACGATCAGCGGTGGCAATTTCCACGGACAACCGCTGGCATTGCCATTGGATTATTGTTGTTTTGCGGCGTCCGAACTAGGCAATATCTCCGATCGCCGTTGTTATTTATTACTGGAAGGCAAATGGGGGTTGCCGATGTTGCTGATGAAAGATGTGGGGTTGAACAGTGGTTTTATGATCCCGCAATACACAACTGCCGCATTGGTAACAGAGAATAAGACATTATGTTTCCCTTCCAGCGCTGATAGTATTCCCACATCACTCGGGCAGGAAGATCATGTGAGCATGGGCAGTATCAGTGGAAGAAAACTGAATCGTGTGCTCGATAATCTCGAATATATCATGGCGATCGAATTATTATCGGCCTGCCAGGCGATCGAATTCCGCCGTCCGTTAAAGAGCAGTGCCTTACTCGAATTTGCGCATGAGCATGTGCGCAACTATGTAGGCTTCGCAGAAGAAGACAGGATCTTTGCTGACGATATCAATAAAGTTGCAGCGATGATCAAGGATTTTTCGTTCGTGGAGAGGGTAAATGAGTTTGCAAAGGGCAACAAAGTGGAGTTGAATATGGGGTTTGAAGGCTTTAATGTCTGATGTTTTTCCCATTTTTTTCTGTTGTTTCCACCATGGTTCTGTCCCTGAACCATTGAATATTTGCGCAGCAAGCCTCTGTGTCTTGTCATATTCTTTGTGATTTGTCATGCCGAGGAACGAGGCATCTTTGAACGACATTCAGAACAGAATCGCTAACACTATGGCACCATTATCGCAGCATTGCTTCTAAACAATTGTAATGTCAAAGGTTGGACCTGTTATCATAATCGATGACGATCGAGATGACCAGGAGATATTGGTCGAAGCATTCAGGGATATTGCATTGCCTAATGAACTGAAATTCTTTGAAAATACAGATAAAGCTTTTGACTATCTGATGGTCACCAGCGATCGACCATTCATTATTATCAGCGATGTTAATCTTCCCAAAGAGAATGGCATCGCGTTCAAACAACGGATAGACGATAACCCCTACCTGAGGCAAAAAAGCATCCCTTTTGTTTTCCTGACCACCTATGTCGAACGTCGCGCAGTAGATAAGGCATACAAGGAATTATCGATCCAGGGTTATTTTCAAAAAAGAGATAAATATGAAGAATTGAAAAAGCAATTAGCACTGATAACGGAATACTGGGCCGTTTGTCGTCATCCGAATTCGGAATAGCGGTTAACCGAAAGGGTAAAAGCTAGATCTTCACAGCAGCCCCTAATGCCAATTTCATCATCACATGCAACGACTTCTCCCTTTCTTCCGGTGATATCATCGTATGATTAACGATATTATCCGATACGGTCAGCAGGCAGGCAGCTGTCTTATTAAAATATTTCGCGTTGGCAAAGAGAGCAAATGCTTCCATTTCCGCAGCCAGCAAATTATTACTTGTAGCGATCTCCGGCAGACCAGGTGTAGAACGATAGAAAGGATCGCTTGAATGGATCGGTCCGGTCATCACCGGGATATTCATCTCTTTCGCTGTTTCATTAATAAGAGCATAAGCATTTCCCTGGTGATAGAAATGATCGCCGGGAAAATTAAAAGCCGACTTTGCATAGGTGGATTCACTAAAAGCTCTTTCTGTATTGATCAGGTCATAGACCCTGATCTCCGGGAGATAAGCCCCGCAGGTTCCGATTCGCATGATGCATTCTACACTATACTCATTATATAGCTCATAAGAATAGATACCGATCGAGGGACAACCCATACCACTGGCGCCGACGGTGAGGGTCTTGCCACTATAATCCCCGGTAAAATAAAATGCATTCCGGGTGCTGTTGACCAGCCGGGCATTGACCAGGAAATTATCGGAAATGAACTTGGCCCGGAGCGGATCACCGGCTAATAATACCACCGGGGCGATCTCACCGGCTTTGGCGCTGATATGAAGGCTCATAGTAAATGTTTCTTCTACAAGTTATTATATTTTATGAGAGATTAACGACTTTTGTGGAAGGAAGAAGTTAAGAGTTATGAGTTACGAGTAGGGGTTACATCTTATGCGATAAGAACTCTTCAATATTCAGACTCCAACCCGTAACCTTCAACCCACAACCCGTAACTGTATTTTAAATTCACGTTCATGTCACAAGTTAAAACCCGCAACTACGACCCCGTTAAATACAAAACCCCAACCGGCACCCAACTCTCTTGCAAAGGCTGGATACAGGAAGCCGCCCTCCGGATGTTACTCAACAATCTCGATCCCGAAGTGGCCGAGCGACCCGACTTTCCAGCACATTGGGATCCTAAGCTTAGAATTCCACGTGGACAAGTTGTCGCG
>JADMIO010833424.1_pt1 | contig 101409 bp, 90 predicted proteins | sample 8958161 | NCBI WGS metagenome assembly JADMIO01 (sample SAMN16585339, study PRJNA669376) | soil metagenome | isolation source: Crop rotation soil | place: USA: Cullars Rotation, Alabama | collected 2011 | reverse complement strand
CTTTCCCCGGGAGACTGAACCCGCCCCGCGCTAAGGCCCCGGCCCTTGCCGAGCCTCCACAGGACTGGCGAAAGTGTGTATCCGTATAGCCGGTCCAGGATGCGCCGCGCCTCCTGAGCCCTGACCAGATCCTGGTCGACGTCGCGCGGATTGTCCAGTGCCTTTTGGATCGCTTCCTTGGTGATCTCGTGAAAGGCGATGCGCTTCACCGGTACGCCCTTCTTCGGTTTCAGGACCTCGAGCAGATGCCAGCTGATGCTCTCGCCCTCGCGATCTTCGTCAGTCGCGAGCACGAGCGTGTCGGCGCCCTGCAGGGCTGCCCTCAGCCGCTTGACCTGGTCCTGCTTTTCCTTGGGAACAACGTATTTCGGATCGAAGTTGTCGTCGATGTCGACGGAGTAGTCCGCCCACCACTTGCCCTGCATCTCTTTGGGGAGCTCGCTCTTATTCTCCGCGAGGTCCCGCACATGGCCGATGCTCGCCTGGACATCGTAATCTGACCCCAGGAAGCCCTTTATCGTCCTGGCCTTGGCCGGAGATTCAACAATTACAAGCTTCTTACCCATGTTCTGATTCAAAAATATGCTGGCGAATATGCGATCCCCGCTCTTCTACGAGTCATCGGCTGCCCTGTCGCATTCGCTCAGGGCCAACGCATCCTACCGATGCCTTTGACGGCCTGTCAACCCGTTTTGTCGCATTGGACGCGAGCAATCGACCGCATGTTTCTCGATTTGTAACGAAACATAACGGTTCGCGGGAAACCTGGGGCGGGCGCACCTCGTTTTAACTAACTGGACTCATGCGACGACTCCTCCTGCTGTCAGCCATCTTCGCTCTTGTCTGCCCTGCCCTGGCCGACGAGAGCTACGTTGGGTTGTTTCTGGCAGACTCGCCGATCGGCTACACCCAAACGAAAACAACCAAGATCAAGCTGAACGGCAAGCCCGCACAGAAGTCCGAGTCCAAAACGATCATGTCCACAAAGCTGCTCGGGCAAGACGTGTCCATGCGGATTGACACGACCTCGCTGCTGGATGCGTCCGGGAAGATCATCCGCTCGACCTTTCGAATGGAAAGCTCGGGGCGCACGCAGCAAACGATCGCCAACTTTAGTGGCCGCACGATAAGCCTGACCATCGACAACTCCGGAACAAAATCCACCAAGACGCTCACAATTCCCAAGGGGGCCCGCGTCGTGGACGACGCCGTGGGCACCCTGATCATGGATGGCGCGAAGCAAGGGACCAGCCGCACCTACTATGTCCTCGACGGCATGACCGCCCAGCTCCTGAAGAACACCGTCACCCTCAAGGGACGGGCAAAGACCAAGGTGCGAGGAAAAGTCGTCGAGGCCAATCAGCTCGAGTTGAACGACACCCGGTCGATTACTCTGCTCTATCTCAGCTCCAAGGGCGACTTCATCAAAGGCGAGGGTCCCGCCGGACTCACCATGATCCCGCTGAAGAAATCCGAGGCGCTCGCCCTGCTCACGAAGCAGCACGAGGTCCACGACTTCGCCACCGAAACCAAGATCGTCCCCACCCACCCAATCGATGGGATCGACGACCTGAAAGCCCTCACCCTCAAGATCAGCGGCGTCCAAACCGCAAACTTGCCCAGCGACGAGCACCAGACCGCGACCAAGAGCGGAAGCGAAGCCCTGATCGTCCAGATTCACCCGGTCGATTTCCAGCCGGACTCGGTCACCATCGAAGAGGCGGACAAACAGCAGCCCGACTGGATCAAACCTGGACTCTACATCCCCTCCGACGAGAAGGCGTTCACCGATCTGGCCCAAGGAATCGTGGGCGATAATGTAACGGTTTCCGAAGCTGCCAAACGGGTTCAATCATACGTCTATCACTTGATGAAGCCCAATGCGGGCATCGGCGTCCTCCGAAACGCTTCGGAGATTTTAAGAACGAAAGAAGGCGTATGTCGGGACTATGCGATCCTCACAGCGACTCTTCTAAGAGCGGCAAAGGTGCCGGCAAGACTGGTCAGTGGGCTGGTCTACGCTCAGGGTGGCTACTACTATCACGCCTGGGCGGAAGTATGGGATGGGAAAAACTGGGTCGGCGTTGACTCCACGAGAACGTTAGGCAAACTCACGCCTGGTTACATCGAACTGGCCGAAGGTAACGTAGAAGAAGCTTACAACTTTACGTTGCTGAATAAGGTCAAGGTGGAGCTCCTGAATGCCACAAAGGGATAAGAAGAATCTCATAAAGCTCCCTGTGCTCAAGCCAACGACGGGCACCGCCTTGAGCTGGATCCTTTTCGTCGTATTCGGCCTCACCATCGGATTGCTCTTCGCAAAGGGCACGCCCGACTTCTTGCGGTGGATTTCCAACCGGACCTCCGGTCCAAGCGATGAGCTCAAAGGGATCGAGATGGCGCAGGCAGCGTCCTTCCTTCTCGGCTTCCTTCTTGGCGCCGGCCTCGCCAATCTCGTAATGGGCGTCTTCTACCGGATCGGCGACCGCTGGGATCACATGGATAGCGGCGATAAGGTCACGCTCTTCCTCGGTGTGTTGGTCGGCCTCGTTGGATCGGTGCCGTTCCTCTTCTTCCTGAACAGCCTTTCCAACCTGCAGTATGCGCCTCTCGCAATGCTGGTTTTGACGGTCGCGTTCACATCCCTGTCCGTGTACGTGTTGAACTCGATGGCCGAGATCTTCCCGTGGAGCAAGGGCCGTGGCCGCGGACGCCGGCGTGGAGTCAAGGTCCTCGACACGAACGTGATCATCGACGGCCGGATCTACGATGTTGCGCGGACAGGCTTCCTCGAGGGCCAGCTTTATGTCCCCGGCTTCGTCCTGGAAGAGTTGCAGTACATAGCCGACAGCCACGATCCCCTTCGAAGGCAGCGCGGACGGCGCGGCCTGGATGTGCTGCGTCTCATGCAGGCCGACTTCCAGCTCGAAGTCAAGGTCCATGACCGTCTGGCTCCTGAAATCGGTGACGAAGTCGATGCGAGGCTGGTCCGTCTCGCCGTTGCCCTGGGCGCGGACCTTGTCACCAACGACCATAACCTTAACCGTGTCGCGGCTCTCCAGCACATCCGCGTGCTGAACATCAACGATTTGGCCCTGGGCCTGCGACCGAACGTGCTTCCGCAGGAGTCGCTCAATATCTCGATCATCCGGGAAGGCAACCAGCCCGGGCAGGGCGTTGGCTACCTTGACGACGGCACCATGGTGGTCGTGGAGAGCGGGAAGCAGCACTTGGGAGAGACCCACGACGTCATCGTCACCCAGGTCATCCAAACCGAGCGTGGCAAGATGATCTTCGCCGAGATGCAGCCGGACGACCATTACGACTCGAACGGCCACGGCCATCATCCTCAGAGCCACGATCTTGGTTCCGGAAAGAAGAAGATCAATCCACGCAAAGGATCGTATTGAAGGTCGTTGCCGCCATACTCGCCGCCGGCCGCGGTCAGCGGTTCGGCGCCGATAAGACACAGATTCTGTTGAGGGGAAAGCCCCTTTGGCTCTACAGCTATGAGACCTATCTAAATCACCCTGAAGTTACCGGGGTAGGTCTGGTTTGCTCCCCCGATAATCTGGACCAGATGCAGTTGGCATCTCAAAACGCCAGGTTCTTGACGGTTGGTGGGGACACCCGTCAGGAGAGCAGCAAAGCAGCTCTGGAGCACTGCAAGGATGCAGAGATAGTTCTGATCCACGATGCCGCGCGCCCGTTCGTTTCTCCTAGGGTCATTTCCGACGTCATCAAAGCTGCCGCCGAGCACGGCGCCGCCGCTCCGGGTATCCCGGTAACTGACACGATCAAGCTCCGCGATTCCGAAGGAATCCGCACGTTGGATCGTTCGTCCCTCATTGCCATGCAGACGCCCCAAGGAGCCCGGCGCGAGATTCTGGAAGAAGCCTTCAGGCAAGCCGACTCCGTCTTTACCGATGAAATGGCTATGATCGAGGCGACGGGCGTGAGCCCGAGCATCGTAGAAGGAGACACGGTCAACTTCAAGATCACCACGCCCGAAGACTTGATTCGAGCCGCCGCATATCTGGGAACGCCCGAAACCCGCACCGGCATGGGGTACGACGTCCATGCCTTTTCCACCGACGAGTCCCGTCCCCTCATGCTGGGAGGCGTCGCCTTTCCCGGCCGTCCGGGTCTGGAAGGTCACTCCGACGCGGACGCCCTTCTCCACGCGATAGTCGATTCGCTCCTGGGATCGATCGGCCTCGGAGACATCGGCACCCACTTTCCGAACACCGACTTGCGCTGGAAGGATGAGCCGTCTCTCACTTTTCTCGCCCATGCGGGAAGGTTGCTAAAGGAGAACGGTTGGCGTATCCTGAATATTGACGCAACGGTCATCGCCGAAACACCGAAGGTCATGAAACAGTCAGAGGCGATACGCAAGACGATTTCACACGCACTTGACCTCGATCATGCTCGCATTAGCGTCAAAGCCACAACCAACGAAAAGCTGGGCTCAATAGGCCGTGGCGAAGGCATTGCCGCTCTTGCGATCTCGACGGTCACGCAAACGATTTAACTCCGCGCAACGGCGCGGAGAATTACAATAAGGAGGCAGCATCAATGGAAGTGCTCGTCAGAAATGCCGAGGGCAATGTCAGCAAAAAAGACCGGGAGTACGCTGCCAAAAAACTTGGTCGTCTCGATCGGTTCTTCAACTCCGCCCAAAAAGTGGAGATGGTGCACCGCGAGGAAAAACTTGGGCATAGGATTGAGATCACGGTTTTCGCCGATGGTTTCACGATAAGGGGGGAGGAGAGCGACAGCAGCCTGCACGCGGCCATCGATAAGGTCAGCGACAAGCTGGAAACCAGACTTCGCAAGCTGAAGGGGCGCATTGTAACCAGCCATCGACGGCGCGGACATCCCGTCCCCGCCGCGCTCGAGGAGGTCGACGAGGGCCACGACGAGACCTCCAACGGGCATATCTCGATCAAGGAAAGGAAGCAGTTCCTCCTCAAACCGATGTCAACCGATGAGGCCGCGCTCCAAATGGAGATGGTCGGGCACCCGTTCTTCGTCTTCAAGAACGAGACGACGGGCCAGGTCGCCGTTCTTTACAAGCGCAAAGACTGCAAATACGGGCTGATCGAGCCCGAACCGTAAGCGGCCGATTTTCTTGGCGGCCCGGATCACGCGAACCGGGCCGCCATCGGTCACAATCCAAGTTGATGAAGAGGGTTGTGTCCGTGAGCCTCGGCTCTTCCAAGCGAAACAAGAAGCACGAGGTCGAGATCCTCGGCGAGCAATTCGAGATTGAGCGCACGGGCACGGACGGAGACCTCGACAAGTTCGCGCAGATGTTCACCGACCTGGACGGAAAGGTGGACGCCCTCGGCGTGGGCGGCGCCGACATCTACGTGGTGGTCGGCAAGAGGCGATACGCGTTCCGCCAGATCGTCAAGCTCGTTTCCGGGGCGAGGAAGACCCCTGTTGTAGACGGCAGCGGCCTTAAGCACACCCTCGAGCGTGAGACGATCGACACGCTCCAGAAGGACGGCACCGTCGATTTCTCCAAGGAAACCGTGCTGCTTGTCTCTGCCGTCGACCGCTTCGGGATGGCGCAGGCGCTCGTGGACCAGGGTGGGAGGGTCATCTTCGGCGACCTACTCTTTGCCATCGGGCTCCCCATCCAGATCCGAAGCTACCGCTGGGTCCGCGCGATCGGCGCAACTTCCCTTCCCATCATCTGCCGACTGCCGTTCAAGTGGTTCTATCCGACCGGCGAGAAGCAGGAAAAGCGGACCCCGAAGTATCCCAAAGTCTTCGCCGAAGCGACACTCATCGCAGGCGACTGGCACTACATTCGTCGCTACGCGCCAGATGATTTGAAGGGCAAAACGATTCTGACTCAGACTCTGCGGAAGGCCGACCTGGATTGGCTGAAGACCACCGGGGCGAGGCGCGCTATCACCACCACCCCGGTGATGGGCGGCGAGACCTTTGCAACCAATGTGATGGAGGGCGTGATCGTCGCACTCCTCGGTAAGGGTCCGGAACAGCTCACGGAAGCGGACTATCTGGCGACTCTGAGGAAGTTGGACTGGAAGCCGAACGTGATTCCGTTGAACGATTGAGACCGTCCGGCAGCCACCATCCGTCGTCTAGCCCATGACACTTTTTACTTGTGCCTAAGCATTTCGGCTCTGAAGCATTGGAATAGGCTCCGGAAAGGATTAGGAGTTCTGGCATGGGGTCGCCCGAACAAAAGGCTGGTGAGGAAATGGATTCTAAGACTATTAAACTCTGCATGTATTTCGTGGTATTGGTCGGCTGTAAGGCCAATCAGAACCAAACCGGTGTGGCCAACACCGTCAAGTACGTCGTGCAAACGCTTCCTGGAGATCAACGACTCGAGGTCACGGTCAATAACCGATTTTCGCCAGAGCCAGGCAATACTTGGACATTAAAGAGCAAAAATGAGACACTCACGTTCAGTTCGTTCGACATGCATGCGATCAGGCTCGCGGACCCGCACAGAGCCACGTCCCTTGAATTCCTTGCCAGGTCGTACTATTCTATGTCCTACCAGCGCATATTTCGCTCCACCGAAGGATGGCAGGCAGCAGTCGGCAGTAACGATTCGGATGCAAGCCACGCTGTTTATGCGACCTCTGGAATGCTTAAGCATGGGGATCTGTGGATCCTGGTGCAGTACTCTCACGTCGGACTACCCGATCTAATCAATCTAGGATGGAGAGAGGACCTTTTAGGGGCGATCAAGGAAATAGCTGCTGTATTAGATTCGGTCCGCATACCGCCTGGGGCGGGAACAGAATAGGACTTCCAAATGGTTGACCGGCACCGCCGAAGCCTTGCTTGGCCATTCCTCGCTACTGTGGGCTGCGTCGGGTTAGCCATTGCGTTGCTCTCGTTAACTTCCATTACCCCACCCTGGTACAAGAGAATGGAGTTAGGTCGGAACGCACAATTGAGGGGTCAACGAGGAGTGTATGTTCTCAGGCTGTTTATTAGCCCTCTTGCCCGAAACAAGTTTTCGGACTCTTCTGACGGAACTTCAGTTACAACGATGATGGGTGATGTTCGAGCAGAGGTCGATAATCACGGGAACCGAGAACTTTGGAGGGCGGGAGGCGTTTCTATCGAGTTTGGTGTGGGTTCTAAGCGAATCATTGATTTGCTCTGACGTATCTTCGTTGGACGCAAGGCGACCGTACTCAGCGCCCGTTTCCGGCGACTGGGTCCGCCCATCCCGCAAACGCTCCCCCAGCGGTACGGCGGAGCCGTAATAGTTAATTAGCCTGGGGTCAGCGAGCGAAGCGAGTGCCACCCCAGGCACCGACACAGCAGAACCCAACTCCCGCGACTGGGTCTACCCAACCAACGAAGCCCCTCAGCGGTACGGCGGAGCCGTAATAGCCCATTAGCCTGGGGTCAGCGAGCGAAGCGAGCGCCACCCCAGGTGCGACCACCCAAACTCCGTTCGCCCGAGGTTCGGAAAGGACGGAGCGCGTCAGCGCGAAGGCCGTAACCGAACCCTCGGGCGAAGGGGCCCCTATCCCGCGACTGGGTCCACCCGGCCCGCGAAAGCTCCCCAGCGATACCGCGGAGCCGTAATAGTTGATGAGCCTGGGGTCAGCGAGCGAAGCGAGTGCCACCCCGGGTACCGCCACTGCAGAACCCAACTCCCGCGACTGGGTCCACCCAACCAACGAAGCTCTCCAGCGGTACGGCGGAGCCGTAATAGTTAATTAGCCTGGGGTCAGCGAGCGAAGCGAGCGCCACGCCAGGTACCGCAACCGCAGAACCCAACTCCCGCGACTGGGTCCACCCGGCCCGCGAAAGCTCCACAGCGGTACGGCGGAGCCGTAATAGCCCATTAGACTGGGGTCAGCGAGCGAAGCGAGCGCCACCCCAGGTAGCGTCAACCACCCAAACTCAGTTCGCCCGAGGTTCGGATAGGACGGAGCGCGTCAGCGCGAAGGCCGTAACCGAACCTTGGGCGAAGAGGCCCCTATCCCGGGACTGGGTCTACCCAACCAACGAAGCCCCCCAGCAGTACGGCGGAGCCGTAATAGCCCATTAGCCTGGGGTCAGCGAGCGAAGCGAGCGCCGCGCCAGGTACCGCAACCGCAGAACCCAACTCCGCGACTGGGTCCACCCGGCCCGCGAAAGCTCCACAGCGGTACGGCGGAGCCGTAATAGCCCATTAGACTGGGGTCAGCGAGCGAAGCGAGCGCCACCCCAGGTAGCGTCAACCACCCAAACTCAGTTCGCCCGAGGTTCGGATAGGACGGAGCGCGTCAGCGCGAAGGCCGTAACCGAACCTTGGGCGAAGAGGCCCCTATCCCGGGACTGGGTCTACCCAACCAACGAAGCCCCCCAGCAGTACGGCGGAGCCGTAATAGCCCATTAGCCCACGGCTCCGCCAAAAGGGAACCCGGTTGGTTTGAATGCCAATGCCGAGACGCGTGCAAAGCTCCACGTGGCTCGTTTGCACGGTCTCCGCTTCCTGAAGGATCTTGACGAGCTGCTCCTCGGAACATATCGATTTCTTCACGTCAGGACGGGGCGGCTCATCTTAAGGCGTCTTCTTTTTTGGGAGGCGGACCATCCCTCTAATGGCTGGAACCGACTGCTGACAAGGTAGACGCAATGAGATCCCTTTCATAAAAGAATATTGGGAAATCCATCCAAATAACTAGTGAATACAACCCCATAACCCGGTGGCCTACAAAACAGACCGTGCTCACCGGAGTTTCGTAGATTACGCCAGAGCTGCTATTGTCCCAAACGAACTCTTCGAATGTCCAGTCATTCACGATGTACCGTAAATGCACCGACCGCCAACCAGCGTCGAGTACAGGCGACCGAGTAGCAAGAGCGTCAATCGATACGGCCGCGCCGTTAGAGTACTTGAAAGATCGAACAGTCAAGCGCTTTGGAGCAAAGACTTTTGGAAGGTACACGTCGGCGCTAACAGTCTGTCCCAAACGTGAAGAGTAGGGAGACTGCGTAAACGCCTGCAGTTCCGGCCCTGGAGTCGGTCTTAACCTTACGATTTTAGTGGCGGCATTCTGGCGGTCATAGAGAAACAGCAATATAACTGCTACCACCATAGCGATTAGCACCCCAAGAATCACTTTCTTATGCATGCTTAACGCAACTTCCCCAACAATTGTTTTTATCCTGGCGAGCCAAAAGCCACTAGCTCGGTCTAACGCCGGGTTTCACTCTTCCCTGAACGGTTTCCCCTATTCTTGAAATCGGTTGGTGCGCGCATCGAGGCTCACTAGTTGCAACTAAGGACCGGACATCATCAAGACCGGAAAAGCACCCTGGACCGCGCCTGTAGACAGATGCCAGACGAATGAATGCTACCCCCGCGCGTCTATGACCTCAGGCGACTTAAAATGTCGGTGTAAGCACCTTTTCCGCTTACCGCAAAAGACAAGGCTTCAAGTTCTACTATCGACTTATGTGAACTGCCGTCCAACACTGTCAAAGTCGGTAATGAAGCCTTATATCGAGTTCCGAACACGATAATAGAGTCGTTCACTCGCCTCATTTCGAACACGCTTTGCCATTCTCCTAAACTCTGTAACTCCCACCCACTTGCCGCCGACAGAATGCCAACCCTTCCCCGCGACACTTCGGAAGCTGAGCGGCTACGCTTTGAATAGTGCACGAGCGCGGTTGACCCGTTGAGGTCAAGATAGGGATTATCGAATGGACGAAAGGAAACTTCCTTGAATGAGCTATTAGTGAGCGCGTCCACAACGTCCGCCTTGTCCAGTGCAGCTACCGCCGTGCGCACTGCATTGCCCCAACGCTTAGAGCGCCGAGGGTTGAAATCTACATGAGCTTCACCTGTGTTCTCCCACTTGTCTGTCGCCAGATTGAGTTGACTGATCGTAAATGCTACGGATTCGGCGTTAGTTCCCTCGCTCTTAACAGTGTAGACTTTCGTCGGTAGCCTGAAGGAGAGGACGTCAGCAATCCGGCTCAACGGAGGCAGGGCAACGACTTCCTGCTTCTCAAAATCAACAAGGCCGGCAAACCTTGCGCCACGATCACTCCAGAGGGGAGCAATAAGGAGTTGCCTGGAGTCCGCCGACAACAACATCTTCACGGCAGCCGGCATACCAACAGTATTCTTCGCTGAAGGCGCATTTTCGTCGAATGACAGTCTGTTAATGTATACGGCAGGATCTAGAATGAGGGTCAAGTTCACTGTCTTACCAACTTGGTTGACTTTGCCATCGTGAATGCCGATCCTCGATAGTTGCCATGGGCCAGCGCCAGATATTGTGAGTAATGCCAATACTGTCCGGAGAATCATCTGAGACAATCCTTTGCACTCGCCGCGCAGTCATCATAGTTCGGGAAGTGCCTGAGAGATCCCCAATTCATGTGCGCCTCACCCCTAACAGCTGCGATCGATTTGCGGGCAAGCGTAATATGGAGCTTTGCGCAAAGTATAGCGGACCTCACTTGAGTTTGGCGAGTACCTCTGAAGCCGAAACTCGCCAGACTCCGTCCGTTGCGCACATGAATATCGTCTTATCATCTTCAGAAAGCGCTATTTGACCTAGGGCTGGGGCGCGGGCCTCTCCGCTTGCGTCGAACTGGACGGCGAGGACCGGTACAGTCAGTCTGGAGCGGAGATCGACGAGGAAGAGGTATCCGGTAGCAAATCTCGGCCCTTGTTCCAGCCTAATTTGTCCTACATTCAGAAGCGATGCTGGATCCACTTGCCTACTCTTTCCAAGCGATCCTATGGTCCAAAAGCCACCAAAAAACAAGATGTGCCGTGAGTCCACCACGCATATGTCGTTATGGCCGCGCATTATGCAGGCCAAGCCAACTCCCTCGACTTCCGGCGTGACAACATCTTCGTCTGGGATCCACGAATGCCCCTCTGATCTAAGCACTCGAATGAACGGGGCACTCATGGGCTGCTCGGAAATGATAAGGACTTTGCCATCTCGCGAGAAGCCAACGCCATCCCACTGGTCGAAGAATGGTTTAGAATACCGTGACTGGAGCCCTGCAAAAGACAGACCAGGACCGACTCTTAAGACCGATTGGGCTCGAGCCAGGATGAGTTGACGGTAGGATGGCACTGGCTGCCGGCCATTCTCAAGCGTGAACTCTTCGGACGCCGGCGTGATGACGAGTCCATCTTCCTCAGAATAGTACGTTGGCAGAAAGCCCTGAGGTACGACGAAAGACTTCGCCTTCGAACCATCGTTTCGGACAATATCCACACGGCCGTCACGATAGCAGACCCCAACTCCATCCTTTTGGACCTCGAAAAGAGAGGATATGGCTTCAGCTGGATACCATGGCCCAGCCGCCAAGCAGTGCAACAACGCTATTCCCGCTATCATCATGCCTTCTCTATTCTGCCGCACTCGAGCAACCACTGAGACTACGGCGTTGCGCGAAGCCACAAACATCCTTGAGCGCACACTCGGAGAGGGATAGTTCTCTTCAGAATGGCGTGAGCGGTTACGCTACGCGCTCGCGGCTGCGTCGTTACACCGGAGAGGTCTAACTCACAGCTCAGCCTGCCCCCCACCGAGGGGGCAGCCTTTCGCGTCTCCCGCCGAATGCGCGGCGAGCAATCCCGATAGCGCAGACCTACCGGACGTCATACCCCTTATCATCAGATGTGGTCAGCGAGCGCCACCCCAGGTGCGACCACCCAAACTCCGTTTGCCCGAGGTTCGGAAAGGACGGAGCGCGTCAGCGGGAGGGCCGTAACCGAACCTCGGGCGAAACCGCGGCCTCGTTCTTATATTCCTTCAACCAATAAACCAACAGAACGCTGAAGATCACCAACAAGGACCACGAGCTCACCTTCATCAGCGACACGGGCTCCCACACCGCCATCTGGTGCGGATATACGTACACCCCCATCCGTGAACACAGGTTCTCGCCCAAATACACGAAGCACCCGATCAGGAAGAACGCGAGCAGCATCGGCATCCGCCGCCTCACTCCGGGCAGAGTCGTAAACTCCACCCTGGTCCGCCAGAACACGGCGAGCACGGCCAAGACCGCCAGCCACCGGTAATCCCCGATCACGCGTCCGGTGTAGAAGTTCACGTAGATCGCGGCGACCACCACCAAGCTCAACCAGCGACGCGGCCAGCTGCTCATCTTCAAATCGAATCGCCGCCACGCCTGGATGATGTAACTCGCTACGCTCGCGTACATGAATCCGGAGAACACGGGAACGCCATACACCTTCGTGATCGATGGCTCCGGGTACACCCACGACCCGTGGTTGACCTTGTAGATCTCCAGACAAAGGCCGGCCACGTGGAACACGCAAATGGTAAACAGCTCGGCCGGAGTCTCCCAAGCCGAGGCGATCATCCATAGCTGGATGCCGATACCGGCGATCAGCAGGACCTCATACCGGCCCATGTCGAGAGGCAGCGTCAGGAGCATCAGCGAAAAGATGGAGAGCGGAAACGCGCAGGCAAGGACGTTCTTGATCGCGAACGCGCGCAGCTCGGACACGCTGATCATTCCTCTTATCAACCTGGGCAAGGGGCTACTCGTTCCGCGGTCCTAGCCGTTGTCCCGCATGAACGCTTTCCGGTTCTCGCGCACTTCCTCGATCAGCCGGGCAACCATGTCCGCATCGGCGATATTGAATAGGCACGGATCGTAGATGAACCCCTGCGGGGATAGGTACGCGTAGGGACGCCTGGTGACGCTTCCCGCCGTGCGGCTGATGGTAATGGTGCCGCTGCCGTCGGCCTTGACGATCCGCTGCACATCTCCGATATCGGCCAGGTCGACGGAGACGACGTCCCGCGTCTGGCCCTGGCTGACCAGAATCAGCCGCCGATCCGTAATTGCGTAGGCGCTTCTGTTAGCCAACCGCTCGATCGTCTTCCGCGTCCAGAAGTACATCGCAATGAGCGGCAGAGGGATAAGTCCTGCCGCGACAGCCAGGGGCTCCCCAGAAACCAGCGCGATGAATAACCCGGCAAACACCGCTCCGGCGATTGCCAGCGAGATGGCAACAGAGTTCTGAATAACGGGAATCGGTACGCCCGTCCAAACGACCTTCTCGCCTGGCTGAAGCTCAGCCGCCATATCGCCGCTAACGGGGACGATCACAACCTGACGACGCGGCAGACGCCCGATAGGTTGCCGTGCGTCAGGGTTAGAAGCGCCACACGAGTTTCAAAATGAATCGCTTCTCGAAGTTCCTCGAGTTGGGATCGCCCAGGTATCCAACCACGTCAAGGTCCGGACGAAGCGCATGGCGGACCGCCAGATAGGACCCGTTGTGCCGGTTCTTCTGGACCAGTCTGCCGAACACCGTAGTGTTCGGCAGAACCTGGTAAGACCCCTCGACCACGTTCTGCTGCATGAGCAACCCGTGCTGCACCGTCTCTGAGCTGATCGAGATCCAGCCCCGGGGCACCGACCACTCCAGGAACGGAGCGAGGCGCGCATAGGTCTCGCCTGCATACTCGCCGAAGGAGTACGACACGCCATAGCTCCTCCCGCCTCCCTCGTTCTTGCGAAATCCCAGGTACCAGGCGTGGTCGTGGAACTGCTCGAACCTTCCCCAGGTACCGCTGGCGAACGCCGTTACGCCATAAGAGGTCCCCACCTCTAGTCCGAGGGAGCCGTTCTCCCGGAAGAACGTCCCGTCGAAGTGATGCATCTGCTCCCCCCAAGCGGTCAGAGACAAGCTCCTGACGACACCGGTGGAGTAATCCCTGGACCAGCCGAGCCGCCCGTCGAATCCCCGTTCATCTACGAACGGGACGAATCCGTCCAGAGCCAGGAAGTCATTATCGATGGAGTGATAGCCGAGCCTCGCCGTCCAAGGTCGATTCGACCAGGTCGCGGAACCGCCAAAGCTCGAACCTATCGAGCCGTCCGTCCATGACCGTCCGCCTTCTGCGTGTAAACCCAAGCGGCCAACCTGGGCCTGGGCGGACAGTGCGCCGACTTCGTTCTTCTGGCCAGGAGCGGCGCGGCTCACGAACTGCCCCTGGATCTGACCAGCCTTACCGATCTGCTGGCGGAGGGTCGCAACCGAGTCGTTTCGCTTCCCCGCTTCCGGAACGTCCTCTGTCGACATCAGCCCAACGTTCGTCGACCGTCCGAGCTTGCCGTAGAACTTCCCCCCGAAGTCGAAGTCGTCGATCCGCACACTTACAAAGGGCGAGTAATACTCGGACGGAGACGTGTAACTGCCGATTCCCTCCAGAAAGAACGGCCTGCGTTCCTCCCGCAACCTCTCCGCATAGGAGAAGTCGATGCTCGCCAAGCCCTGGGCTACGTTCGCGAAATCGGGATTGTACGATCCCAGGAGCTTCAGATCGGGGTTGACCGAATAGCGCAGGTCGACTCCGGCTCGTCCCGCAGTGCCGTTTCGATCGCTCCCCGTGTATCCGTACGCTTCGCCCGACCAGCGCTCCCCCAGGACCTGCTTGACCACCGAACGCTGCCGTTGATAAGTGACGGGTATCTCAACCTTGTTAGTGTTGGGAATATGGTGAAAGGGAGAGCCAAACCAGATCATTCGAAGGTCTGTCGGCAGAAACGGCCACAAATGTTGGCCCAACAAAACCGGCCGACCTGAGCGACCCAATCCCGTGCAGGTGAATCTCTATGCTTAACCTTAGAAAAGCTGTTTGGCTCCCTCTACTTTTGATCGCGGGCTGTGCCGGCTCGGATGCTCCCGCCAACAACGGCGGCGGAGGGGGTCAGCAGAAGGTTGCTGTCTCCATGACCAATCAGGACACGTTCTCGCCCCAGGTCGCGAACGCGTCCGCCGGACAGACGGTGGAGTGGACCAACAACGACGCCGATCATCACTCGGTCAAGCCGGATGTCGCCACCCCCAACATGGACTCCGACCCGCAGTTTCCCCCCGGCCTTGCCCCTGGTGAGAAGTTCTCGTTCACCGTGCCGGCCAACACCCCGGCCGGCACGAAGTTCTTCTATCACTGCCGGTTCCACGGTGGAGCCGGAAACGGCACCGCGCTCGGCCCCGGAATGTCGGGAGAGATCCTGGTGCAGTAACCCAACAAACAAAGAAACGCCCGTAGTCGCGACGGCTACTACGGGCGTTGAAGATCAGCTTAGCGCTTCATGCTGAGTAGGTCCTGCAGCATCTCGTCGACCGTGGTGACGACGCGGGTGTTCGCCTGGAAGCCGCGCTGCGTCACGATCAGGTCGGTGAACTCGGAACCGATGTCGACGTTCGACTGCTCCAGGAATCCGGAGTTCACTCCGCCGCGACCACCTGCCTGAGGAGCGCCGACTACGGCTATACCCGAGTTGTCCGTCTGTCGCCATTCATTGCTTCCAACCCGCTCCAGACCAGCCGGGTTCGGGAAGATCGCCATGGCAACCTGGCCCAGGGGACGGGTCAAGCCGTTGGTGAAGATGCCGACGACCGTCCCGTCGTTCGCAATGGAGTAGCTCTGCAGGGATCCGGGAGGGAAGCCGTTCTGGCTGCTTGCCTGAACCTGGCTGTCCGTGCTGAGGCCGCTGATGTGGCTGAAGTCGATGTTCACGTCGAACTGGCTCGGACCGGGTTGAACTGTGATCTTGCCGAGCGCCGTCGGGTTTGTCAGTTTGCCCGTCTTGTCGAAGATAAGCTTCGCGTTGCCCGTCGTGGTCGAGCTGCCGATGACAGTCGTGCCCTCAGAGGCTGACCAATCGTAAGTAAAGCCGCCGGTGGTGGTGTCGTCCTGCCGGTTGTCGAACTTCAGGGTTATGTCGTGGGGGCTGCCAAGCGCGTCATAAATTCGCACGGTGGTCGTCCACGAATCCGTCGAAGGAGCGTTACCCTTCAGGTTGCCGGCCATCGTGATGTTGCTCGTCACCTGGACCGCGCTGAGCTGACCAACCGGAACGTTGATGCCGGAGCTCGCATCGAGCGGCTTCGTGCTGTCGATCACGCCGTTGCTGTCCGCCGTCCATCCCATCACCCGCTGGCCGGTGGCTCGCTGAACGAGGTCGCCGTTCGCGTCGAGGTCGAATGCGCCGTCTCGGGTGTAGAACGTCGAGTCGCCATTGCTGACCATGAAGTAGCCGTTGCCCTGGATAGCCAGATCGCCCGGGCGGTTGGTAGCGCTGAGCGATCCCTGCTCATTGTTGGTATCCGTACCAGATACCAACACGCCCAAGCCGAACTGGATCGGGTTCGTTCCGCCTAGCCCCTGACCGGGCCGGGAAGCGCCCCGAATCGTCTGCGCGATCATGTCCTGGAAGGTGACGCGCGAGCTCTTGAAAGCCGTGGTATTGACGTTTGCCAAGTTGTTGCCGATGACGTTCATGCGCGTCTGCTGCGCCTTAATGCTGGCTACTCCAGCAAGCAATGCCTGTAACATATGTAGTTCATTCCTCCGTGTCTAAGGCCTTTAGGCGGCCCATTCCCTTTCTTGGCGGAGGCGGCCGATCCGTTCGGGATCTAACCCTGCATTCGAGGCGCAACCTCGGTCCTGCATCTCCATTCCGCCTGTCGTTGTAAGTCGTGTGCTTTTGAATCTGTGAAGCCAAACTGTCTGGTTTCCGCTTTCTGCTTTACGCCTTACGCTTTACGCTTTACGCTTTTCGCTTTTCGCTTTTCGCTTTTCGCTTTTCGCTTTTCGCTTTTCGCTTTGAGCGGTTTACCGTTTACCGTTTACCGTTTACCGTTTACCGTTTACCGTTTACCGTTCACCGTTCACTCTCCCCCTCACACCACCACCGCGCTGTCGATATTCGTGAACACGTTGTCCTTCAAGTTCGCCTTGTCCACCGCCGTGATCACTGTCCGGTTCTTGATCGAGACCACGAGGGCCACGTCGTCGACCATCACGAGCGATTCCTTGGCGCCCTTTTCGGCCGCCTTGTTCACTCCGTTCATCACGCGCTCCCACTCGGCCTTGCCAAGCTCGATGTTCCGGCTCTGCAGCCTCGTCTGAGCGTGACCGCTGACTTTTAGCTGATCCTGGAGGATCGAGCCGAAGTCAGGACCGGAGCCCGTTCGCTGGAGACCCTGTTGGGTCGGCGTCGAACCTCGGATCAGGTCGGCAATGCGCGTGTTTTGAATGCGGTTATCCATCTCGGTTAGGTGGTCGTCGTTGTGGTCGGAACCGGGGTCTCCTCAACGCTGATGATGTTGCCCATCTTCACGTTTGTCAGAGAACCGTCCGCCAGCTTCAGGTTAAGGACGTATTCGCCGTTGTCCAGCGTCATCTTTTGCACGACGCCTTTCACGACTGTGTTTGCCCCGGCGCCTGTGTCGGTGAAGTTCTGGACCGCCGTGACCGTCTTGCCCATGAGCTGCGTTGCCTGGGCCACGTTCATCGACTGCCGCAAGCTGTCGATACCCTGCACCGTTCCGAGCTGTGCCATCTGAGCGAAGAAGTCTCGGTCCGTCATCGGTTCGAGAGGGTTCTGGGTCGCCAGCTGAACGGTCAGAAGCTGCAGGAATGTCTGCATGTCCAGGGTGCTCCCTGGAACCGAACTTCCCTTCTGTCCTGGATTGGTTGAAGTTGCCGAAGTTGTCGAATCAACTGTCATGAGTTCCTCCTAGATCCACAGGTCGACACCCGAAGTCGCGAGCTGAGCGCGCGGCTCGGCTTCCGCCTTGCCGCCTCGGTCGTTCTGGTGAAAGGTCGTGTGCGGACGGCCGCGATGCGGGTCCTGCTGTTGAAATGCCTGGCGCTGGGCGTCGGCTCCGAGCTGGGACTGACCGCTGACCGTGATCGAGTTCAGATTCAGACCCCGATTCTCGAGAGCGATTCCTAGCTGAGGCTGGTGGGTCGTCAACGCTTCCCGCACCTGGCTGTTCTCAGTCATCACCTGCGCGTCGACGGCGCCGTTGACCTGCTTCACAACCAGCGTGATGCTGCCGAGCTCCTTCGGATCGAGGTGAATGGTCACCCCGCCGCGGGGCTTGGCCGCCGCCAGATACTCGATCCGGTCGGCGACCTGGTTGATCACGTGGTCCACGTCGCGCCGCGTCAGCTCTTTCGGAGCCGTGTCGGCGGACTGAGTAGCCTTCGGCGAGTCGGTGAGCGGAATCGGTTGCTCCATCCGCTTGGCCGAGTCGCCCGTCTTGGCGTCCTTCTTGTCGCTGACCGGCACGATCTCCTCGACCTCGCCGGTCTGGGAAACGACAGCCGTCACAACCTGGTCTGTAGAAGCCTGCTTGGGATCGATCGGAAGCTGCGCGGTCTGAATCGCCTGATTCTGCTGAAGCGCCGGTTTGACCGGTGCGATCTGCACCGGAGCTGCCTGCGTCGTCGGACTAGCCTCCGGAGCCGGACTCTCGGCGACCTGCTGGATCTCGATCGATCCGCCAGCGCTATGCTTGGAAGAGATCTTCTGAAGCAGATCGTCGACGTTGACAGTCGGCTTACCTGAGTTCTGAATCAAAGTGTCCAGGGCTGCCTTCGCCTGGGGCACGACGGCGGCGCCGTTCAGCTTATCGCCCGAAAGGAGATCGTTGAGCACGGCAAGCGCGGGGTCCTTGACCTCTGCGGCGCCAGCTTGCTGCGGCGCAATCAGTGTGGTAAGACTCTTGAAGTCGGGAAGGTCCAGCTTGACGTTACCAATCTGGAGCTCGATCTTCGTGGATGAGTCGGCCTTGATCGTCGGCGCGCCCGAGGTTAGGGCCTGGGCGACAGCCTGAATGTTTTGAACGGTGGCCGCAACGCCTTGCGCCAGCTGCACGATCTGCGAGAGCGGATCGTTTGCTTGGAGGAGGAAGTCCGGCTTTTTCGACTGAGCATTCGGCTCTACTGTCTTCTGCTCTTCCTCCGACGGGGCGAGTGCTACGCCCGGCGGCGGCTCTGGGCCTGGCGGCGCTTGTGCTTGTAGCAGGAGTGCCGCGAAATCTCCGCCTTGGGAGATCCCGCTTGGAACCTGCTTTGCGCCTCCGCCCATCAGCATGGTTAGGATCGACTGGATGTCCATAGTTTCGTCCAATAGGATCATCGGCACGGAATCCCCAAATATTTACCGGTCTCACGAGTAACCTGCGCACATGATCACACTTTGCCTTGCCGCCGTCCTTTCAAGTGCCCAGTCCGAGGATCTGTCAACGATCGACAAGGCCGTAGCCGCCGTCTACGACGTCATTTCTGGGCCGGCCGGCCAGAAGCGCGACTGGGACCGCTTCAGGGGACTCTTCGCGTCGGAAGGCCGCATGTGGGCAGTGGTCAAGTCGAAAGCGGGCGCACCGCGATTGATCCCTATCACCGTGGAGGACTACGTGACCAAGTCGGGTCCCTACCTGGAGAAGAACGGCTTCTTCGAGAAGGAGGTCTCGCGGCGAATGGAGCAATACGGGAACATCGCCCAGGTGTTCAGCACCTACGAGTCCCGGACCAAGCCGGACGACAAGAAGCCGTTCGAGCGAGGGATCAACAGCATTCAGCTCTACTTCGACGGCAAGCGCTGGTCCGTCGTCTCGATCTACTGGCAGGGCGAGGACTCAACCACTCCTTTGCCGGCAAAGTACCTGAAGAGAGGCTAGATACCTCGCCTCAGGCGCTTCGCACGATCTTGCTGAACTCCTCGGAGTCCAAGCTCGAACCGCCGACCAATCCTCCATCGATGTTGGGCTGGTGGAATAGCTCGCGGGAGTTCGACGCCTTGACGCTTCCGCCGTAGAGGATCCGGATCATCGACGCCACGTCCTCGTCCAGGATCTCCCCCAAGAACCGGCGGATCAGACCGCAGACGCGATTCGCCTCACCCGACTCACAAGTGTTCCCGGTGCCGATAGCCCAGACCGGCTCGTAGGCGACGCTGAAGAAATAAAGCTCGGCCGGATCGAGACCGGCGAGCGCTCCACGCAGTTGAGCCTCGATCACGCTCTCGGTCTGGTTGGCGTTCCGCTCATCAGCCGTCTCGCCCACGCAGAGGATGGGGTTGATCGAGTGGAACAGCAGCGACTTGAGCTTCAGGTTGACCGTATGATCGGTCTCCTTAAAGTAGCAGAGCGTTTCCGGATCAGTCTCGAGCTTGCCGAACCGGCCGCGCTTCTCCGAGTGGCCGACGATGCAATAGGTCACGTCGCACTCGGCGAGCATCGGCGCGCTCACTTGACCGGTGTAGGCGCCGCTGTTCTCCCAGAACGTGTCCTGGGCGCCCACCTTGATATGGGTGTCTTTCACGAGCTCTCGCACGCGCCCGATGGACATGTAGGGCGGGCAGATAACGACATCGACGTCGCTCCGTGCATCGACATGCTTCACGAACGCTTGCACGTTGGCCGTAGCCTCCGCGTTCGTCATGTTCATTTTCCAGTTGCCGACGACGAGCTTCGTCTCCATCCCCTACCCCCTCACAATGTTAGGTTCAACCTCAATCTTTACTTTATCGCGAACGGCGTTCGTAATGATGCAATACAAGTCGGCTTTGTGTGACATATCCTCGGCCAGCTTCATTTGTTCGTCGGTGGCCCCGGCCTCGAGTGTGATCGTGGGGCGGATCGTCACGGACTTGAAGGTGAACTGAGGGCCGTTCTGCTCGACATAGCCGGTGGACTCGACCGTCATGTCGGTAACAGGGATCTTGCGATTGGCGGCGATGATCCCAAACGTCATCGCATAGCAACTCGTGACCGCCTGCGTCAGCAGCTCCTCGGGATTCGTGCCGTCTCCGGTTCCCTGGAACTCGACGCCCACCGCCAGCTTGCTGGTGATCTTGCTGTGCCCGCCGGTGGTCGATCCGCTGCCTTCCTTCCCTCCGGTCCATTGGACGGTGACCGGATACTCGTGTGTCGATGCCATGCGCTGATTCTACTTCGGCAAGCTCCTTGGGTTTGTTCTTCAGAATTCCGGGTTGCCGGTTCTCCATCCCTATTCGATTGTCAAAGAGCTAGCTTCTTCCGATTATAGCAGACTGGCGTTGCCCTGATTCCGCCTATGGGTTTGGCGTTGGTATTGTTTCGGTCTGTTTTTCTGAGCCCAGGTTCAAGAGTGGGGGGTCTGTTTTGGGTTTGTTTCTTTTCAGGGACATTGCGGGGAGTGAGTTTGTTCGGGTTTGAAAAGGGGTGGATCTTTCCGATGCGGCGGTGTTCTGCTCGCTCTAGACATAGGGCTCCATGCCGGTAAAACTACCGGTAGCTTAATATCTCCGCGATATTACACTTTAGAGCATTCCGCTGCTTATTATTGCGGCGATGTTACACGACCTCATCGTCCTGTCGAGCTGTGACGGAGCCGGCAGAATGGTTTCGGTTGCAGACCGCTACAGCTTGAGGACACCGACCCGAGCCGCTGGGTAGACGTCACGGCCGACTGCCACGAGCCGCCCAGCGTGGTGGCCAGAGTTGAGTTGGGATTCTCGAGGCATCACCGACTGACGCTGAGCGAGCCGTTCGACTTCGATTACTGGCACGACGGCAGGTTCTTCATCTTGGACTGGAAGACGGCTCTGGCGGGGCGCAGGCGAGAGCGGACGCACTAGAGCGAACCACAGCCTACACCCCTCTGGGCCTGGTCTGGGGGCGCTCAGGAGTTAGGCATTCGAGTTGAAGAGGGCGCAAAATTCATGTTGCCGTTACCGTTCTCTCGCGGGTTCTTTGTAAAGTGACTGTAACGGGTCGCACGGACAAAGCTCTCCCCAAGGTTTCGTGTGATCCCGTTGCTTACTTAGTACCCAGGCCAGTTTCGGGACTGCCGGTTCTAGGCTCGGCAAATGCACAAAGAAGAAATCTGATCCTCTGGAAACATCCGTTAATGCGCCGATAATGGTACTGGACGGAATGCAGTATGAAGGCTCTCCTCATCGAAGATGATTACGACGATGCAGCCCTGCTTAGGCATTTCCTCAAGCGGGAAAAAAGCGTCGAGATACTTGCTACTGCTTCAGCTGAAGAGGCAATCGAGTGCTTAGCTGGCCTTCTCGCAAACGAGGAGGCAATGCCTGATGTGTTGATCTGCGACCTCGGCTTGCCGGGCATGAGTGGGCAGCAACTCGTAAAACTCTTGCGAACGAGCAGTTATCTGGACGGAATCCCCATCGTTGGTTACTCCGGCACGCAGAGTCCGCTGTCCATCAGACAGTTCTTTGAGGCCGGAGGCACACTGTTTGTTGAGAAATCTCCAGACGGTTGGCTCCAGATCGCTCGGCAGATCGCCCAGATCGCCGCATAGTGTTCAGCTCCTCATTAGACTGATCCGCTTCATTCCTACGTTAGCAGTGGAAGGAGCCTTTATGGCGCGCTCCTAGTGATAGAATCGAGGCGGTGGACTTTCGGGCGGCGACCTACAACGAGAAAGCAAATCTATGGAGAATGTATGGCTACCTGCCCGTTATGGGAGAGCTGTACATTGAGCCGGTCGAACCCAATGAAGCAGCACATGCCATAAGGATCAATGTTGACCCAGATTCGCACTGGTGGCTCCTTGAATGCCTGAGAATGGATGAAACCCTTTTGGTCCTCAAGGGAAGAACAGTTCTGCGCGCAAAGGTCGACGCCAGACGGATTATGGTTGAAGACCGCACAGAGGAATAGCCCATTGGAACGCATCTCCCTGCTGATGGTGAGGTGGTATTGGTCTGCCCCCCGAAATGAGTAGCGCCTGAACCAGTAGAGTCTCCGTCTCTTTGGAGGAGACAAATGAAGAAATCGAAGTTCAGCGAGGATCAGATCGTAAAGATCCTTCAGGAAGCGGAAAACGGGCAGATTCCCCACACCGAGCTCTGCAAGAAGCACGGGGTCAACATCAACACCTTCTACATTTGGCGCCGCAAGTACAGCGGGCTGCAGACCGACGATCTGAGGCGGCTTCGCGAGCTGGAGGCCGAGAACGCCGCGCTCAAAGGGATCGTGGCAGACCAGGCGCTGGAGATCGACGCGACGAGAAAGCTGCTGCGAAAAAATGGGTTTCCGCCCCCGAACGCCGGGCGGGGGCGGAATTCTTGAAGCGCGAAGGATTGTCATCTCGGCGCTCCGAGCTTGTGATGGGCATCTCCGCCTCCAGCCTGCGATACAAGCCTGCTCCGGATGAGAACGGGCCGCTTGAGGCACGCCTGCACGAGGTGGCTAGGCCAGGTCTTGGATACCGTGGAGCCTGGGCAACGCTCAAGGACGAGTTCTCGCCGCTGAACGTAAAGCGTGTGCACCGGCTCTGGCGCGAGCTGCGGCTCAGCCAGCCGGTGAGGCGCAAGAAGAAGCGATCGGGCTCGGCGATGCCGGACGCGCCTAGCCGTCCGAACGAGCTCTGGAGCCTGGACTTCTGCTGGGATTCGTGCCTGAACGGCAGCAAGCTCAAGGTGCTCGCGGTGGTCGATGAGTTCACGAGGGAGTGCCTGGTGCTCGAAGTCCACACCAGCTTGAAGGCGGTCAGCGTAAGACGCATTCTCAGCCGGCTGTTCGCAGAGCGTGGCGCTCCGAAGTATCTGCGCAGCGACAACGGCCCCGAGTTTGTTGCCCATTCGCTTACCGTGTGGCTGCGGATATCCGGAACCCAGAGCAAGTTCATCAAACCCGGTTCTCCGTGGATGAATGGGAAGGTGGAGAGCTTCAATTCCCGGCTGAGAGCCGAGTTCCTGAACGCCGAGGTCTTCCACAACCTGGCCGACGCGCAAGTGAAGCTCAGGCTGTTCCAGCGGTTCTACAACGAGGAGCGTCCCCACAGCTCTCTCGGCTATTTGACTCCCGCGAGATACGCGGAAGGATTTGCATGCAAAATGGAGGCGGAACTCTACGGGTAACAGTGCTACTCAACATGGGGGCAGGCCAGTATGCGTTTTTCTCCGAAAACATTTACGGGATGGGAACCAGACGAAAACGGCAAGGAAGTGTCATTTTCTGTGTGCTGATCATGGTAACAGCCATAACGGCGGTGCTGCTGGTGACGGCCGAGGTGTCTATCACGGCCACCCGGGATGAGGCCCGCCGCACCAACAAGCTCATTGCAAGGGAAGCAATCAACGGGGCGATTTCGCAGTTCCTTTCCGATCAAGAGCTGAGCAATGTGAGCTTGCCCTTTTCCACGACGATCACGGTGAACTCGCTCGCGTGCATCCTAAGTGTCACCGACAACTCGCCGAGTCTGGCCAAGACTCTCAAGATCGTTGCGAGCGCCAGCTACAACGGACTCACGGTCAATGAAACTAGGATTGTGGGCAGCCGACAAAAGCCGAGCCCGTTCTACTATGCAATCGCGATCGATAAAGACACGAACCTCACCGGCACCGTTACCACCGGTTCGAGCGGCTCGAACGGCCATATCTACGCCAACGGCAACCTCTCCATTCCAGCTGCACTGTCAGCTATTAACGGTGATGCCGAAGCAACGGGCTCGATCGCTCCAAGCTCGCTGTCTGTAACCGGCACTACTTGGAGTGCAGCCACTCAGCTTAGCTTCCCGAGCATTACGCGCTCCGATTACAGCGGAGCCGCCAGCGCGATACTTCTGAGTGGCAACATTAACGGGTACACCTTTCTCAACCTCATACCGGGTAGTTATCCCGTCGCGTATTGGAACGGAGATGGCCAGCTCAAAGGGACAATTGCCGGTCGCGGCACCTTCTATTTCGCGGGCAATCTCGACATAAAGGGAGACATCACTTACCTGAACGCGATCGCGCGCGTGGTGGTGATCTGCGAAGGAAATCTTACGATCGACAACAATACGAACTTCGTCGGAACCTACTTTTGCCGCGGAAAAATCAGGATGAAGGGCCACAAGTCGCTCAGCGTTACCCGCGGCAACTTAATTGGTGGAGATATAGACTGTGATGACGACCTCACGATCGTTTCCGACTCGGCCTTCTATGACGATCCCAGAGAAGCCGTGAAACACCACGCTCCCGGATTTTGGCCGTAATTCTTTGGCCCTCTATTTGACCGAATGGAGCTATTGCACCTTTCTGCAAGTAATAGTTTAGGATATGATTAGCGGTGGCCTTGCAGGAAGTGTGCGTCTTAGTCTATGGCGAGGGCAGTCAGCTCGATCAACTCAGCGCAATGTTCACCCAACAAAGGTGCTATGTCGTGCGTGCCCTGGGACTTTCCGATATTCACCCGTGTCGGTCCCGGCTACCATTTGACGCGGCATTCATAGCGGTAAGTTTGGAACAGGACGAGATGCGTAAAGTGATCGCCACGGTCAAAGACGGTAAGCCCTTGGTCCGGCTCGTTCTAGTCGGATCTGCAAGACCACCTGTGCCTGCCCAAACGTTCCAGAGCTTTATCGAGCTGACTTCAGAAAACCTGGAGATCGTAGCTTTGTTTTGGGCGAACTGTCAGTACCCGTCGGCCAGTGATCTAGATCTATGAACCACCGGAGAGATCCAGGGGACGCCACTCTGTATGTTGGAGCACTGCATCGCCTTGTAAGAGCTGTTGCCGAACAAGTATTCGCTCGCGGAGAAAGAGCAAGTCCGAATAGGTTGCCCTTGGTCGAAAGGATTGCAAGCAATCTCCCGGCGTGTGACCCTTAGGAGTTGCTGCTCTTATCTGGGTCGGGCTTGCGAACTTTCATAGTGCGGCGGCGATCGTCATGAATGACGAGGTAACCGTGGGCGACAAAGGTTTGAGTGAACGGGTCCGGGTTGTCCTCGCCAAGGTAGAACTCAAACTCAAGCTGATCGCCGTAGAGCCTGATGAGAGTTTCGGCAAACCGCTTGGCGGAGGCATCATTCATAGACCAGTCCAATACGGTACAGGATTGGAAGGGGCGCTATGACGCCTCAGGCCGATTATTGTTGTCTTTTACGCTTCCTTACTATGGGTGTGATTGTATTCTTCGGAAGCGGGTGCCCGCTTGACATTCAGCGTAAAGAAGATGGTGGTGCCTACACCAACGGAGCTCTCCGCCCAAATGCGCCCACCATGCCGTCTCACGATTTTTCGACAGGTGGCCAGGCCAATGCCCGATCCGGGATATTCTGGCGCTGTGTGCAAGCGTAAGAACGGCTCGAAAACTCGGTCCGCTTGCGCGGGGTCAAAGCCGGTCCCGTTGTCTTCAACGAAGAAGACTGTCTGTCCATCTAGAGTTTTGGCACCAAACTGGATCGACATTGCTCGAGTAGGAGCGGCATACTTGACCGAGTTCTGGAAAAGATTGCGGAGCAAGTTTCGTAGCAAGCTCGGATCGCCGAACGCTTTGAGATCAGGCTCAATAATTACGCTCGGCGTCACGCCGCGCAGTTCGGCAATGATATCTCCAGCAAATTCGGACAACGGAACGAGCACCATTCGGGTGTCATTGCGAGCGACTCGTGAGAGCTGGAGTAGGGCGTCGATGAGTTCGGACATTCGGCCAGAGTTTTGAACAATACGACCAAGGAGCCCCTGTTGCTCGGCGTCCACCTTGTCGGCAAGCTCTTCCTGAAGGATGTTGGCAAAGGCGGCAATAGATCGTAGCGGCGCCCTCAGATCATGAGAAACCGAGTAGGAGAAAGATTCCATCTCGCGATACGATTCTTGAAGCTCGGCGGTCCGTTGTTGAACTTGCTCCTCAAGTTCATCTGCCCGGCGCGCGTCAGCTTGTCGCATGCGCGAGAAAGTGCGGATCAGGCGTTCGACCATCGCAAAGAACCCAACCAAAGCAGCAATGCCGCCGACGGTGCTTGCCCAGAATGAGGCTTTGAAGGTGGCAACGCTGGCGTCGGTTTGCCTTGAGCGCCGCTCCATCAGTCGGTTTTCTTCCGCGCGGCAGGCCGTGAGGACTTCTTGAATGCGAGCCATGAGAAGCTTGCCTTTCGAAGACTTGGTCCGTTCCAGGAACTGCACGCCCTCCTTTCGGCGGCGAGCCAAGCCCTGACGCATCGCGCTCACTTTTTCGGTGAAGACGAAATCGAGTTGCTATAGACGCTCTTGTTGCGATGGATTGTCGAGCGTAAGGCTCTTGAGGTCGTGAACACGACGGCCAGCATCTTCGATCGCCAACTCCATTTGCTTGGCGAAGTCCTCGTCGCCGGTTATGACAAACCCGCGCACAGCACTCTCAGCCGCGCTGAGCGCAGCAGCAGTCCGTTCAGTGGCAAGGAGGACAGTGCTCGTGTGCTGCTGCTTGTCGGCGTTGGCAAGGATCCGGTTAACATTACCAAAGGAGACGGCGGCACTCAGGATGAACAGTCCAAGAAGGGACAAGAACCCCAGGACAAGCCCAGCTTCGGTGATCCCACTCACCCTGCCATTAGAGCCTGCGTGTGCCATGGTTGTTAAGCACCCGATGGCATCCAGTTGTACTGATCAGCATCGGAAGAATATTTTGAATTACGATCCAAAGTGCCTGATGGTTGGCCTTATTTCGAAGATTTATATGTGAGTGGCTTACAAATGGGTCGCCTTCCCTCGCTAATGTTCTTGCAACTCTAACAACCAGAAAGGTCCCAAATAGGGACCTTTCTCCTCCACCTGGCTCACCGGTGAGCCAGCAGTGATGCGCACATTCAGTCTAGCGCAGCCTTGCCTGATTGAGCCCAGTGAGAATGCTGGAGTTTGAAAAGGTCGCACGCGAATGTCGCTCACGATGTTGAAGGCGGTTTCGTCTGTTCGCGATACACTTTCGGTGTGGTTAATCGTATCGAATACTCGATCCGTCCCTTGCATGCCTTTGATCAAGACCGTATGGAGGACCAGCTCAATGAGATCGGCAGTGACGGCTGGCAGCTTTGTGCGTCAGTGGGTGATCTGTTGATCTTCGGCAGGGCTGCAACGAAGACCTCACGTCCAACACCATCCATAGGGCCAGAGCGATTGGATCTGCTTACTCCGCGCCAGCTGGACATGGTCAAGCTCTTGAGTCAGGGCCTCGGGAATCGGCAGATCGCCGATGCGATGGGCATCAAAGATCAGAGCGTCAAGAACCATGTCAGCCAAGTGCTGATTCGGCTAGGGCTCGAGAATCGGACCCAGTTAGCCTTGTTGTACTTCCAAGCCACCGAAGGAAAGCCCTGACCCTTTGCGATGAACTGCATAGAAAGGTTGTGGCGTTTTGCGCAATACCAGACCTCGCCCTTAGTCGGTCGCGTGACGATATTTCTCTCTGTCACCGCCTGGGGTCGCTCGAAAGGGCTAGGTTGTGGGAGACAGAAGTTCGACTGGCGACCCTTACAAATGGCGGTTACGCGTTCATGACCGCTTTCATGAAGTACCTCCTTGGGGCTCAGCGCTTGTGGCTGGGCCTTCTTTTTTGCCAATCTCGCGCTTTGGTGCTGGGTATTTGTGTCATACTGCCTGCTAGTCGGTGAACGCATCGGCTCCCAAGGACAAACGGGCGTCGCTTACAGCCCAACTGCGGCGCCCACGTAGCTTTCGGAATAGTTGAGTCGTGCAGGTCAATCATACTGGCTGTGTGAGTTGTCCCCTGCCTTTGCTTGCCTTGGCAATCTCCAACAATCGCTCTGGAGAGCCCGGGCTGGCGGCCTTTCTCAAAGCGTGCAAAGCACACATCGAAGCTAGCGAAAGCCCCTCTTCGTCTATCTTGCCCCCGCGATCTAGTTACCGATCGAGCGAGGCTTGGCCTTCGCTTGAACCATTGCTCGGTGACCTCGTGAAGCGCGGCTGGAAGAAGCGGGATCGCTCCTTCTCACCAGGTCTGTCGCTTTCCTATGGGAACTGCGAGATCACCTTCGGCAAGGCCGGAGCTGGAACGACGATATGCGTCGAACACAACTCTCTGGCCGGACGGACTCTCCGCGATGACCGTTCAGTTTTTCTGGAGCAGGTGGAACAAAGCGATCCGGACTTCTCGTCCCTCATGGGTGAAGGGTTTGCCAATGAGATTCTCTTTCCCGCCGGTGTGTCCGACAAGTTCTTTTTCATCACCGGCGATTACCTAACCACGCGGCCCAGTCGCGCACCGCTCACGGTCACCGCATATGCTAGGGTTCACGACAAGGTCAAGAGGCTTTGGAAAGCAACCTTGGTGTCGGGTCTGCAGCCTGGCAGCGGCACGCTCGCTCGGTACTTCAGGTTTCGTGGCTGGAAGCTAGGCATGACGCCGGCCGGAGGCGGTCCGGATCTCAAATCTCGTAGAGGGCTTGCCTACGAGAGCGACAATAGCGGAGATGGCGGGCGAGATCTTGGATTCATCGCTCCATCGGGCCGGACTAAGATTGATCGACAGGTGATGGACCGCCCGACCTGCATCACGATTCCTGAAGAACGGTGGATCAAGGCTCACCCCCGCTCGGGTAAACGCTCGCGCGCCTGACCTTCATCCCCAGAGAGAGAGCGGTCCTGCGGAGCGAGTCTGTGAAGATTGGCAGGTGCCAGCCACACAGTGCCGACTTCTGCACTCGCTACGCAGCAGATTAAGCGCAATAGAACATCTTCCATGGCAAGAGATCTCCACCGAAGATTGTGAAGGCGCCGAGGGTCGGTTGTTAGTAGAGAGCTCGAGAGATGACTGGCTGACCCTCCGGTGGCTCAGGAATTTCACAGCTTGGTATAGAATATCGGCTATCCTCGCGCAGACGCCTCTGCTCGAACCGCTTCGAGCCTACAGCCAGATCGGACCTGCCCTTGCAGTGGTGGCTCTAAAGAGTGTCAGCGGGCGCCGCTTACTAGCTGTGTGGCAGCGCCCTGGATGTAAGAGCCGACTATGTCGGCTGCGACAAGTATGGCACCCATTTCACTAGAGGGCGTCACCTCATTGCTTTGGCGACGCCCGCTCTGTTGGAGCCGATATTCTATCGACAGTTCATTATGGGCCAAGCTCTGGCCCTTTGCACCCTCCTTTCACTTTGTCCGAGCACTCGTTCCAGGGCAGTTCAACCCCATCTAGGACTCGAAGGCCCGATACCCGCGAGATTCAAAAAGGGATTGCTCAGGCAACAAAAAGAAGATAAACGGGAGGCGATCCCTAGGGGTCTAGGGTGGACCGGAAAATGGGGACTAGTCAGGGCGATGCGGCGAAACGCCTGAGCGGGGTGCAATGGTGTCAAAATTGCAGTGTCCCGACCCACCCGCTCCTACGTATTCGTCGTACGATATAGAAGGATGTGCGCTCATCTGGCACGACTCTTGCGTGTGGGGCGAGGGAAGGTAACTATCATGAAGGCGTTCGCATTAATCGCAGCATCATTGGCTCTTGTGAGCATCGGCTTTTCGCAGGGCACGGCGGTCGACGCAGCTACCTCACAGAAGATCAACGAGGCCGTCAACACATACAAAGACGGCAAGATAGACGACGCGACCCGCTTGTTCGAGGAGCTGAACCGGACCAATCCGGACAACACCGACGTCCAGTCCTGGCTCGGCTTCCTTTACTTGCGCGGCAATCGTGCCAAGGACGCGGTTCCTCTGCTCGAAAAAGCAGCGGCCACTCGTCCGAACGATCTCGAGATCCAAGTGAACCTCGGCAATGCCTATATGAAGGTGCCGGATCGGAACAAGGCCCTCGAGCAGTACAAGAAGGTCATCGCGATCAAGCCGGATATGTATGAGGCCCTGTACAACATGGGCAACATCTATCTCGGCAACAACGATAACGAGCACGCTCGGGACACTTACCTGCAGGCGCTGAAATACAAGCCGAACGATCCGTATCTGCAGAACAACCTCGGCGTCGTGTATAGCCGCATGAGCAACCCCAGCGAGGCTGCCGCTCATTTCATGCAGGCTTCCGATGCGATGCCGAAAAACGCGACCTTCGCGAAGAACGCGGGCGTCACGTTGGTCAGCGCCGGCAAGTATTCGGTCGCGACGACCTATCTGCAGCGCGCGCTCAGCATCGAACCGAACGACGTTCCCACGATCATGAGCCTGGGCGAGAGCTACAAGCAGCTTGGCCGCTACCGAGAGGGCATCGACCACCTCGAGAAGTATCAGTCCAACGCGGGAGGCGACTCCGGCTACTGGTTCAACCTCGCCTTTATGAAGGAGAAGACCAAGGACTACGCGGGCGCCGAGGCTGCCTACACCCGCTGCCTCGAGATCAATACGAACGACAACACCGCGCTGAACAACCTCGGCCTGGTCCTTTTCAACGAGGGCAAGTACGACGAGTCCGAGAAGGTGTTCGACAAGCTCACGGGTCTGGTTCCCGGCAATACGGACTACCAGATGAATCTGGCGGCGGCGGCGATCAAGAATCGTGACTACGAGAAGGCGATCGGCATCTGGCGCGACATCCTTCGCAACAAGCCGAACCTGACCGACGTCCGAGTCAACCTGGCCAACGCACTCTGGATCACCAAGGACTTCGATGGCGCCAAGGACCAGTACAAGCAGGTTCTCAACCGCGACAAGAACAACGCCGAAGCGCTGAACGGCATGGGGCTTTATTATCTGAAGAACAACAAGCTCTCCGATGCGGAAGCTTCCTTCAGAGCCGCGATCAACTCGAACTCGAAGTACGTGCCCGGATACAACAACCTGGCCATCGTGTACGAGCGACAGAACAAGAAGGCGGAAGCCATCCGACTGCTGAAGCGAGCCCAGGCGATCGACCCGAACAACGAGGACACGAGGAACAACCTTTCGCGAATCAGCGGCTCGGGATAGAATAACCGGGTGCGCATTCACTTCGTGGTAAATCCTCACCGCGCGGACGCCGTGCGAGCTGCGAAGGAAGCTATCGAGTGGGTGCGTGAAAGAGGAGTGGAGGTCGCCGGCGAACATGACGCCAGCGACCTTCTTGGCATTCCGGCCCTGGGCACGCGCGAGCTGGCCCAGGCAGACCTGGTGGTCTGCTTCGGCGGCGACGGCACCCTGATCCGCGCCGCGGATTTCTGCTCGGAGTTTGGGACTCCGATACTCGGTGTGTATTACGGCCGGTTTGGTTTTGTCACGCAGTGCACGGCCGACGAGGTGGGAGCCTGCCTCAGTGAGTTCTTCGATGGGCGCGCGCGCTTTGAGGAGCGGATGATGCTGCAGATGGAGCTGCTCCGGGCGGGCCAAGTGATCGCGACGCTTCACGCCTTGAACGAGATGGCCCTCCAGAGGTCGGTGACGGCGAGGATGCTCGTCTTCGGCGTTCACGTCGACCGTCACTTTCTGACGAGCTATCCGGCCGACGGAATCATTCTCGCCACGCCGACCGGTTCCACCGCTTACAACCTCTCAACCGGCGGCCCGATCCTGGACCCCCAGGTACAAGCTTTGATCCTGACGGCGTTGGCTCCGCATACATTGAGCGCGCGGCCCCTGGTCTTGCGGCCCGATTCCGAGGTGCTGATCAGCCTGCAAACAGAGGGAGATGCGGTATTGTCCGCCGACGGCCAAACACGGCTTCACCTCCTAACCGGCGACCAGGTGCGCATCACGAAGTCGCCCCGGGTCACGCGGCTGATGTCGGTGGACCAGGACGACTTCCTGACCAAGCTGGGTGAGCGGTTGCTGTGGAGCCAAAGCGTCATGGGAAGGATGGAAACGGAGTAAGACCGAGTCACAGATGAGTAGCGCGACCTTGGATCGAGTTGGAACGGATTTGCTGCGCGTTGAGAACGCGGTGGTGGAGTTCGCCGCAACCGGCGGCCCGATCCGCGCGCTGGACGGCGTATCGCTGACAGTCGGCCGGGGCGAAACGGTCGCAGTGGTCGGCGAATCCGGGTGCGGCAAAACGACGCTCGCCAGGGCCGTGCTTGGCTTGCAGCCTCTTACCGACGGCAAGATCGAGCTGAACGGCGTTTCCATCGAGGGCGTGCGGCGCAACATCGCCAAGGAGGTCGGAATGGTCTGGCAAGATCCCTATGCCAGCCTCGATCCAAAGTGGCGCGTGGGCCGTTCCGTGGTGGAAGCGGCGCGGATCGTCGGAGCATCCGCCGACGCTGCCCAGATCTTCGAGGAGGTCGGACTCGATCCGAAGCAGATCACACGCTTTCCGCACCAGATGAGCGGCGGTCAGAGGCAGCGCGTGGCGATCGGCCGCGCCCTGGCTCTGCGCCCGCCATTGGTCATCTGCGACGAGCCGACCGCGGCACTGGACCTCAGCATCCGGGCCCAGATCCTGAACCTGCTGAAGAAGATCCAGGCGGACCGGGGTTGCTCATTTCTCTATATTTCCCACGACCTGATGACGGTCCGGTTCCTGGCCGATCGCGTGGCGGTCATGTACCTGGGCCGCATCGTGGAAGAGGGGCCAACCGAGGCGATCTTCTCCGACCCCCGGCACCCATACACAAAGGCGCTGCTGGACTCCGCGCCGACGCTGGATAAACTCATGCACCTGCCCGAAGAGCTGCCGGGTGAGCTGCCCGATCCCCGCGAACGGTTCGTCGGCTGCCGGTTCGCATCCCGGTGCCCGAACAAGCAACCTTTGTGCGAATCGAACGATCCAGCCCGGACCGCGGAAAACGATCGCTCGTATTTTTGTCATTTTCCTGTTCGATAAGCGATCCGAACCTGGACGCGTGCTAGTCTTAACAATTGTTTGGTTTTCTCCTTTGATGGAATCGGCATCTCACGCACGCCATACTCTTTCTGCCGAAATTAGCGAGCTCGAACACGATCTGCTCGAAATGGGCAGCCTTGCCGAAGGCATGATTTCGCGTGCCGTCGACGCCCTGATGAACCTCGACACCGCTCTGGCTCACGAGGTCCTTGAGATGGACGACGAGGTCGATCAGCGCGACCTCGACATCGAGAACCGATGTCTCAAGCTTCTTGCCCTTCAGCAGCCGATGGCGAGCGATCTGCGCGTCATTGGCACCGCGATGAAGATGATCACCGATGTCGAGCGTATTGGCGATCTGGCGGTGGACGTGGCGAAGGCTTCTTTGAAGATCGAGAAGGAGCTTGGCGAGACGGGCTATGTCGATATTCGCAAGATCGCAGGAGTGGCCCGCGCGATGTTCCGCGAGGCGCTCGAAGCCTACGTCCGGCGCGACATGGACATGGTGATGGGCGTGATCGCGAAGGACGACCAGGTCGACGAGCTGTACAGGGAGTTCCGCGGCCAGATTCACGAGCACATGCGCGAGCATCCGGAGGACGTGGTCTCGGCGAGCTGGATGCTGCTTTGCATCCACCACATCGAGCGGATCGCGGATCACGCGGTGAATATCGCCGAGCGCGTCGCGTTCATGGTGACGGGCCAGCTCAAGCAGCTATCGCCCTCGCATCGGTCGGATATGCCGAATGCGTAGCGGCGGCCAAAGCTCCTCTAGAGGCGTTCTTGAAGCGCGCAGAGTTGACGTTTTCCAAGGAAGTATTTCAGGCTCGGCGTGACCGAGAAACTCTTCGCCGAGTCTTGGGTTTTTCACGATAGGCAACTGCCTGGCCTTTGCCGGACATTAGTTTGGTTCATTTGTCTTGCCTTGCTGCTCGGTCGGTCGTGTGGCTACTCGCGGGCGGGGAAACCTTGTTCCCGAATAAGCACTATCATTGCATGTTGTATTTCCACTTGCATTTTGAAAGAACTTATACTACAATGCAGGCATCGTTACCAGGACCTCTCCCGATGAAACACGCCAATATTCGCTCTCTCGCCTTTCGCGTACTCGCGATCGCTACCGCCAGCCTGACTGCCTTTTCGGCAAGCGCGGCCGGTCTTAACGCCGCCTTTCAAGGCGTTAACGACGAGGTTTTGAAGCTGCTTCGCAAGCACGGCCCATTCACGGATAAGCCCACGCCGATCTATTACGGCAAGCACCCCGGTCGCGATCCCGTGTACCGGGCAGGCCGGTGGAACGACCGCACACTGGCCGATCTTCGGCGAGTACGGATGCAGCAGCAGTTGGAGTCTGGGGACCTAAACCTGGGTGACCTATGGGCCATCAACGATATCGCCTTGGTCCTCCAAGGCGGAGCCGGGGGCGGGGAAGGCGGTGGCGGTGGTACTGGCGGCGGCGAAGGCGGAGCCTCGGGCGGGGGCTCTGGTGGCGGTGGTGGTGCTTCAAGCGGAGGTGGTGGAGGAGCGTCTGGCAATGGAGCGGGGGGATCAGGCGGTGCTGGATCTGGTAGCGGGAGCGCTGGCGCGAACGGTACGGTCAACACCAACACTGGCAACCGACTGACGTCGCTTCCGATCGTCGCTTGGCCATGCCGGGGAGTAGGCGTCTCCTTCAATCTTTATCACAACTCCCTGGGAACCTGGGCTGGCGAAGTTGGTCAAAGCTGGTCGCATAGCTATGAAGCCAAGATCGACTATACGGCTGGTTCTTCTGCGATTGTAAGGTTTGGCGATGGCAGCCAGGTGGCGTTCACAGAGTCGTCAGGATCCTTTACTCCCCCCGTTGGAATTCACGACACGCTCGTACATAACGTTGGCGGTACCTGGACATACACCACTAAGTTCAGTGTGAAATTCGGATTCAATGTGAGTGGTTGGTTAACAACCGTCAAAGACCACAATAATAACCAAACAACAATAGCTCGCAATGCTTCGAATCAGATAATTACTGTCACGGATCCGTGCGCGAGGCAGCTAAGCTTTAGCTACGATTCATCCGGCAAGCTAAACTCGGTAACTGACCCCTTGAGCAGATCTTGGACGTTTGTTCGAAATGGGTCAGGCGACCTAAGTTCGGTGGCCTATCCGCTTTTATCCGGCACCTCTCATGCTCGTAGTTTCACATATGATGCTGGACACAACATTCTCACGGAGACAGATCTGCGGGGAAAGATTTGGACGTGTACGTACGACACTTCGGAAAGGATGATCACCTGGAAGGATCCTTTAAATAACCTGACTAGCTATTCCTACGGTGCTTCGGCAACCACCATAACGCTGCCTGGGTCCCAAACTATAGTCCATAACTACTCTAGTGGGATGCTTGCGTCAGTTGTGGACCAGGCCTCCTTCAGTATGGCTTATACGTACGATACGGATAAGAATACTTTGACCATTACGGATAGGCGCGGGAAGGTTTGGGCAATTACATATGACAGTAAAGGAAACGCTCTCACTCTAATGGACCCACTGGGGCATACCCAAACTCTAACGTACAACACCACAAACCTACCACTAACGATAACCGATCCATTGTCGCATACCACGACATTCACGTATGACGCGAACGGAAACAAACTGACTGTTACGGATCCACTCTCACGAAGCACAGCGACAATGACATATGACGCTTATGGGCTCTTGTCCACTGTCACAAACGCACTCGGCCAAACATATACTATCTCTCGCGATTCGTACAGCGATGTAACCCAAGTCACGGATCCAATGAATGGCGGACCGACCGTATCCTACGACGCCCTATCCCGTCCAATGTCAGTTACGGATGTTTACGGTGGCGTGACCGCCATCAGTTACGACGCATGGAGCCGCCCATATTCTGCGATGTTTCCGGATGGTACAGCGACAGCGTCGGCATACAACTTGGAAAACATGATTACGTCATATACAGATGCACTGAGCCATGTAACAACATGGGTATATGATGACTCCGGTCGCATCAGCTCGATCGCTAATCCCGCTGGTGAAACTGTGTCATTCGCGTATAACGCCAGCGGCTTCACCAATGCCATTACTGACCCAAAGACGCATAGCTACACTTTTGCGTACACTGCGCGTGGAGAGGTTTCTTCGGTTACTCGCCCTGATGGAATCGCAGTGGCCTATTCCTATGACGGAAATGGTGAACTGGCCGCTAGCACTAATGCGCTTGGAAACACGGTCAACTACCTGCGCGATAACGTCGGACGCGTAGCGACCGTTGATTTTCCGACAGGAACGGACACGCGTTTCAACTACGATAACGCCGGACGCTTGACTTCGATGACGGACGGTACCGGAATAACGACATGGGTATACGATTCGGCGTCCGAGCTGACGTCAATCAGCTCGCCGCAAGGCACTCTATCTTTCGCATATGACGCGGCAGGCAGAATGTCTGCCTTGACAGAGTCAGGCCTGGGGACAAGCAGCTATGCGTACAATGCCGCTGGACTATTAACGTCACTGACAAATGCATTTAGCGAGACAACAACTTGGCAGTACGACTCTATGGAGAGGCAGTGCCGTCGTACGTTAAGCTCGGGCGCTTACACCGATTTTGGGTACGACAGCATGTCCAGGGTCACATCGATTGTACATAAGAACTCGACCGGATCAGCCTTAGGGTCTGAGGCATACACGTTTGACGCCACCGGGCGCCTTGCGACAAAGATTGTATCTGGCGTTACAACAGCGTACACTTTCGACCTAGCTAACCGAATCTCGTCAGAATTGCGGCCGGGCTACTCGGCATCGTTTACTTACGACGCCAATGGTAATAGGATTACGAAGACGGTAAACGGATCGACGAGCACGTTCGCGTACGACCTTGGAGACAAGCTGCTTTCGATTAATGGCACCTCGACTACATACGGTTACGATGCTGCGGGACGTAAGACCTCTATGGTCGATACTTCTGGAGCAACCATTTATGGCTATGATTATGACGACCGGCTGGTGTCTGTAGCATTTCCAGGTGGTGGCACAAATACCTATTCATACAACGGGCTGGGTGCCAGGGTCGGGAAGTTGGACTCGACCGGGAGTTATGCCTACAAGCGTATCGGAGCTAGTCCGGGAGCGCCAGTCATTAGCGATGGTTATGCGAACTATACGCCGGGAATCAGTGAGCGGCGTTCTAGCACTAGCCACTTCTTTCATTGGGACGATTTTGGCAATCTCTCTTGGCTCTCTGACTCGACCCAATCGATGACCGATTTCCGTCAGTTCTCCTGGGACGGTTTTGTGGTCGGAAGCGTTGGCACGTCCCCTACGCCGTACGGCTACAATGGTGCAAGGGGCAACGAATCTGACCAGGATACAGGTTTTACCGGAGGAAGTTCGGGCTCAGGTGGATACGATACGAAAACTGGTGGCCCCTCTTACACATCAGTTGTTCCAACAGATGGCGGGTGGCCCGTCGAACCGATCCTCCCATTCCAGGAGTGGTACTACCCGGTTGCGAATGCCTGCGCAGGTTATGGCGACAACCTTTCGTTCGGGCTCTCGGGCGTTATCCGAAATGATCTCGGCGCCGGTGGCGTGATCAATGAGGACTCGAATGAATACAGAGGCGGCCAAGTAGCGGGCATGATCCACAATGCGCTGATGGGCAAATTGTGGGGCGAGGCAGGTTCGGCTGGCAATCTTCTAAACGGAACTAAGGTCGCTGGCATAACAAATGCCCTCAAGGGTGCCGATTATGTTACACAAGAAAACTGGGTGTGGCATCACGTTATTCCGCAATCAGTCTTGCGGATGCTGACAGACGCAGGCGAGACTGTGTCCCACGACCTTTATCAATGGGGCGGATCGAATACCGTCTTCATGCCAGAGGGTATGCATAGGGTTCTTCACGGGACCTACGTAGCTTGGTTCAGGGAGGCAATGGCGTCAGAAGGTGGCTTCACGTTGGAAACAGCTCAGAAGGTGGCCGCTATTGCCCGAAGTCTATTTGGCTTTGACTTCTTATGAGATTCTATCGGTTGAGTCCTGCCCCTGGATTCGCAGAAGCTTGGGCTAAGAACAGCTTTCGAGCCTACGGATATGCAGATCCAAAAATCTGTTGCGGAGTTCATCGTCGTAGGACTTACCCACTGCAAATCTGCTGGGCTTTCGGCTCTGCCAGACTGGCGGATCTACAGCCCGTCTCGATTGATGGTGTCATCTGCACGGAAGCGGTGGCCGCCACCATTCAGGCTCGCACGGTAGCAGTAGATGCCGGCGAAGTGCAAGTTCTATTGAGAGAGGTATGTCAGCCCCATCTTGAAGACTCGGATGATCTCGAGCAAATAATGCCCAGTCCATATCAAGGACCAACTCTAAAGGAATTGATGTCCGAGCACTATGTGGACTTGGTGGAGAGCCGATCCACGTTTGAGGTCTCATCGACGTGCCCGCATTGCGGTAGGACCTGGTTCAAGGCACTGGGTACCGAGGAGGTAGAATTCGACGAGTCCGGGAACTTTAACCCTCGTCGGCGGAAACCAGGCTTTGGACTCTTCGTCAGTCATCCGGAAGTCGGAGAGAGAGCTGCCTTTCGCATCCACGGCTTTGAGTATCTTTTCTTCACGGAGACCTTCAAGAATCTGTCTGAGGAGAAGGGCTGGCAAGGTTCCCTATTTTTGGAAATGGGTGAGTTGAAATAGCCACCCGGTCCCGGCAACCGGGCAACCAAGACGCTCGGCGGCGTGACCGAATCCTATTCGTACGATTCCGGGGACAAGCTGACCGGCGTCACATGGACGGGCGGCTCGAAGAGTTACGGCTACGACGGCTGCGGCCGGACGACATCCGTCACGACGTCGGCGGGGACGACTTCGCTGACCTACGACTACCAGAACCGCATCACGGGGATCACGTATCCCAGCACGGCGACGAACGCGTTCTCATACAACGGATTCGACACCCGGGTGTGTAAGACCGACTCCGCGGGGACCGCGACTTACAAACGCCTTGGTGCGGGCGTCACCGCGCCGGTCATCTCGGATGGATCTGCCACGTACACTCCGGGGATTTCAGAAAGGCGTGGATCGACCACCACCGACTACCACTCGGGTCTGAAGAACGCCGATTCGCAGACGGGATCGTCGCAGACGATCACGGCCTCGAGAAGCTACGACGCATTCGGCAACGTGGTCTCCTCGACGGGGACTTGGAATGGGCCCTTCGGCTACGCTGGCGAGTTCGGCTATCAGGAAGACGGCGACAGCGGACTGAAGCTACTCGGCCACCGATATCTCGATTCGAGCACCGGACGATTTTTGACAAGGGACTTAGCAAAACAAGGGCGGAATTACTTTACATACTGCGATAATAACCCTACTGGCTTCTTTGACAGTACAGGCTACGTCCCAGACATACTCAAGAAAGCTTGGGGATTCATAACCGACTCGGGCAAGACTGGTGTTATCCTATTAAGTGTCATAACCGTGGCTAAGCCGATTGCCTGTTTTCTAGAGGCAGGGTATGAGGCACACTTAGGAAGCGCTCGGCGCCAAAAGATAGACAACTTCATAGATGGGGGGACGTGGGGCGACACTGGTGATACTCAAGGGGAAGAACGCCGGGCTCGCGTAAAACAAATCAACAACTATGAAGGAACTTTATCTGACGCTGGAGGGTTTATGGCATCATGGTGGAGAGTTTTCGTAAGGCTCTGGTAAGCATTACTGTCTCTGCGCTCTGCTTACTACTGGCTGGTTGCCAAACTCGTCGTCAAACGGTAGGCTTAAGCGCCATGCCAAAGTATGGCGTCTCAGGAGTCACTTCACATCGCTCCGCCGCGCTCTTCGCACAGCGACTAGGCAAACAGTACGTTGAGAAAAAGACCGGCTCCATCAAGATATACATCCGTCTAAACATCCCGGATGACGTAGACAGGATTGTGTTGCCATCCGGCCTCAGGCCGACACGTTTGGTGTCCGCCAAAGGGACTGTCAACGCGTATACACGTTTACTGGGAACGGTCATCGTATTAATGGGTCTAGCCGATGGGCCCCGCGATAGCTTAAGTTTCGTTTACTGGACAAACTCAGGTCGCCATCAGGTGTCACTAGATCTGTTTGAATCGGTCGAAGGCGAGGACTGCTTTTCTAGTAAAGTATTGAATTCCGCGTGGCGCGCGACCTATGTCAGTGGAAAGCCTTTTGCGGACGGGCGGTCAATTGCATTACGCTATTCAGAGTGCGGCGATCCGATCCTTCCAGGATCTATAATCAACTTGCAGCCAAGCAGCCAAACTTTCTTGGAGTATAGGTTTGACGGATCAGGGAAGTGCCTCGGCAGGGTATCTGATAGTGAGCAGAGAGCTACCCATAACCCGGCAACTGAGATAAGTCGTACCAGGCTATGATAACCATCAACAAGGCAAGAATTATCGCCCTTCCATTCGTACTGGGAGCTGTCAGGAATCATGCGACGCCTTGAGCCATGTCGCCGCGCCGTCATCTCCGATGGGTCGGCACCCATGGTCCCGGGGTTTCACGGGACTTCTTGTTTCGCAGGCAACACCACTCTGCCATCGAAAGGTGCCATATTGGGTGGCATGCCTGAACGATCGTTCGGTGGAACAACGGTCATATCAGCGGACAGAGATGGCGGGTTGATGGTAGTAGAGGGAGGAGAAATTGCCGTCGGCAGACTCCTGGAGGCAGCCGGATCGCTTTTTGATGATTGACATAGGCAGTGATCTGATAGATGTGTATTTCTCCGATCATCAACCTCGATGTATCTCTGCATATTCTCTAAATATAGAGCGTTTATGCTCAGCGGTAGTCGGAGCTTTGGATGTTGGTGGGAGCACGATTTTGGGTTCGGATTACGTATCGGAAACGAGATCCCTGGACAGAATGGAACTTCAAAGGTTGTTAGAAAGGTCAGTTCCCTACGGAGACCAGGAAGGAACTGACGCTTGGATAGCCGCTACCGACGCGAGGTTAGCATTCAAAGGGCTTAACGGCGAGATAGGCCTTGATCTAGTTGTTAAAGAGCTTCTGTCTTCATCAAAGAATAACAGCATCCTCGTTCTGCGCATGGGGGATTCGAATTTCACCTATATTTATACGCGAGAGGAGTTGGCACAAACCGTCTTAGCAAGAATAAGCGCCTCGCTGCTAAGAGCAGAGGTGCGACACCGCAGATATGAAGAACTGAACCTCTTACAGCTTAAGCGCTTGCGTTCTCGATGAGCCGTTCCGAAGGACAGCGCGGCGGACCTTGCTCAGCCTCGGACAACTTCGAGGCCCATTTTCGGCGGCGGCCAAGTGGATGGATCCTGGATTAGGAGATGGGTGGTAAATATTCCGCAGATGACCCTGGGCCTCCTAACCAGAAGACTGGGAAAGGAATCTTAGAAGTAGATCCATGAATGTAACTCTAATCGGCGCGATTTCATACCTATCCATTTTGATGTACGGCTCTGCCAGAGAGGGACGCGTTCTTCCAAGTCGAGTCTCCCCGCAGCTTGCAAGCCCTCAGAAAGCGCTTGAAGTACTATTCGAATTGGCATCTGAGCTGCAGTTGGGGGAACCAACAGAATCACAGGGTGGAAGGCGTCTTATCGAGGCCTTGGCCCCGAACAGCCTTGTCTTAATGATAAACCTTAGCGATGGATCCATAATCGAGCGACTAAGAGAAGCGGCACTTAGCGAGGAAGACTTCAATCGAGTCGGGATGGTCTTGCTGGCGGCCGAGAATCCAACATGGATGTTCTGGCGCCCAGTAAGTCACCCTATCGGTGACACCCGGCTGTTGCAGATTCCTCAGCTCGTCTATCTGCCTCAGGTGTGAAAGGCAACTTGCCGCAGAATCCCGCGCAAACCGCCTCCGCGGTTCATCCCCACGGGCGATGTCCAAGGTCGTGCCCAGCGGACGGCAGTTGACGAAATCTCGGAAAGCAGTGGCGAACTAGGAGGACTACGCCAGTGTTAAGGACGGATTCGGCGAGGACGGCGACTTATGAGCGCGTTAGAGCCGGTGTCACCGCGCCAGTTATTTCAGATGGATCGGCCAGTTACACGCCGGGGATCTCGGACTACCACTCGGGTCTGAAGAGCGCGCATTCCCAGACGGGATCGTCGCAGACGATCACGGCATCGAGAAGCTACGACGCGTTCGGGAATGTGGTTACGTCCTCTGGGACTTGGAAGGGACCCTTCGGCTACGCCGGCGGATTCGGCTACCAGGAGGACGGCGACAGCGGACTCAAGTTGCTCGGGCATCGGTACATGGACTCCACCACGGGCCGGTTTTTGACCCGAGATCCTGTTATGGACGGTCACAATTGGTACAATTATTGCGCAAACAGGCCAATTTCCTTCGTGGACCCTTCCGGGAATAAGTTCGAGCAGGAATTCTATGACTGGATTCATCGCAACTGGAGCCATAGATGGGCAGATCGATATGCGCGCGATGTGGACTGGCAAGACGCTATCCATGAGGCAAAGGGCAACTACAAAATAGATGGTGCCCGATCCAATCCAGACATGGAAACAGATGAAGACCTCAAGGCCATAATCCGGAACGGTTCACCGCACGCACCACCGGACGGGGATTTACTTAACAAAGAAGGTGGAAGCCAGTCAAGTTATGCACCAATCGCTCCCAGTGTTCAGCGTTCCATGGGTTTTGATGGACTGACTTTTGACCAATGCATGCAATCTTTCGCCTACGAAGCGACGGTACGACTTTACATTACCGCCGGGGTGTTAATCGTAGTGGGCATCGGACTTATCGTGGCTCCCGAAATCACGGCACCTGCTTTAATAGCCCTTGCGTTATGATAGACGGCCTTTAGTGCGACATCGCGTTTAGATTTATTTAATGAACACTGTAGCATACCTTCACGGTCACCTAAGGGACGAACAAGCTGTGTTAAGGATATCGGTGGGGGAGTTGCGAAATTGTCACGTAAGCCTCACGACCGGGCAGTCTTCATTATATGGTGAAGACTTCGCTGGGCGTTTTCTGGCCGACGATCCGAAGTCTAAACATCTATCGAAATGTTGTCAGTCCGTTGATGTCTTGAAGTACCGGCGACAGCCACAATGCTTATATATTCATACCGATTGGTCATGCTTCTTGATCCACATGCTCGAAAGTGAGGTATCTCTAGAGTTGTTTTTGTGCCGAGATCCGGTCAGGGGACTACGGTTTGAGCGCTATTCAATGCGGGCCGCAGCAACCGAAGTCGTAGTCTTCGGACGCGGGTTGGCGGATATTTTGGACGGCAAGTAGAGGTGGCTGCGCTTCAATCGAGCCGGGCTGCGGGTCTTGAAGTTGATATTGAGGCACACAAGGCTGGAGAAAACATCCGGATCAGCATTACTTGGAGCTACCGTGGCGTCTTCGACCACGCATCTGAACAGCTACTAGTGCCGAAAACCGCGGTACACACGCTAATTTCGCTCAGTGAACTTGCCCTTGCTTCAATCCAAAGACCGATTGTCGACTTGGAAGTGCCTATTTCAATGTTTCAAGACTACGGCTGGCTACTAGTAGCCATCTCCCCGTTATCCAGTCGGACGGAGTTCATAGTTGATATCCTGGACCGAGAGGCGGGTGAAGTTTTCGGTTACGATGAGATCGTCGTGCACGCCGAATCCCTCACCAGGTTCGGCGAACAATTGCGAGCAGTAGCCGAAGATCTTTGACGAATCATATACTGTAACGACGTGCGAGAAGCTGCGGGAGTTGTGATATCTGATCGGTTCTCTCGCAGACCGCCCACCCGCTACCCCGTCTTTCGTGGGCATCCGCCACAGAACGTACCCCCAGGTTTACCTGATTGTTAACCAAGGCTCAGAATTATGCCGAAGCTGGCCAGGCAGGGGCCTCTAAGAATTTAAGGTGGGGACGCGGGAACGCAAAGAATCTCTCCAGATCGCCTCAGCCCAACTGTCCTAGCGCAAAATCCCTCATCGAATAGCGGGGCCTGACTGCACCTCGCTCAACCGGACGCGAGTCGTCCCCTCATCCCCCTCCACCGTAACTGCCAGCTCGCCCTCACGGGCGAAGGACATGATATTGAAAGACTCGCTGTGAACGTCGTCCGTAGATTTTTCCGGGCGGCTGAGGTCCAGGAAGGACCCCGTTGCGGTATGCCGAGCTTCCCAGAGCCCGAGATGAATTCACGAATTCGGCGGGCGCGGAGAGGGTTGGCTTGCGGATTCTGTCATACTCTCCGCAGATGCCCGAAGGGCTAACGCTTTCGCAATTTAAAGGGGTCTTCTTCGATATCGACGGAACGCTGGTCGATAGCCTCCCGGCGCTCATCCGAGGATTGGGCGACGCTTACGAGCGCTACAACGGCGTTCGTCCCTCAGACTCCGAAATCGAAGCCCTGATCGGCATGCCGTTGCGGGTGCAGCTTGGTTTATTCCGGGCCGTGCCTCCGACGCCCGAAGAGCTAAAAGAAATGACCGCCTACACCATCGAGAGATTTGAGGCCAACGCCCATCTCGAACGGGTCTACGAGCCGGCCGTCGAAGCTCTCCGGCTAACCCACTGCGCCGGGCTGAAGACCGCCTTGATCACAAGCAAGAGCGACGTCGAGGTCCAGCTCCTTACAGAACGATTTGAAGCCAGCAAGTATGCCGACACGGTGGTCAACGCCTCCGATGTCGTGCATCCCAAACCCGATCCCGAAGCCGCCCTATTGGCTTGCGCGCGACTGAATGTCGAGCCAGGCGAGGCGGTATTCATAGGGGATTCCGTCTTTGATATTCGATGCGCCAAGGATGCCGGTTGCGCCGCAGTTGCGGTCGCCTACGGTTCCGGAAAGCGCGAAGCCCTGATCGCAGAGCAACCGGACCTTTTGTTCGAGACACCGAACGAGCTGCTGGATTGGGCTAGGAACTCGCTTTTGACACCATCATGCCCCGAAAGAAAGTAACGCAAACAGACACTGCTCCGCAAGAGCCCACTACCGAAACCGCCGAGACAAAGCCGAAGAGAACAAGAGCCAAAGCAACCACTCCCGAACAGGAAGCTTCCAAGCCCGTCTCTCGCGCAAAGAAGCAGGCTCAGCCGGCCGCTGTAGAAGTACCCACCGCCGAGGCGCCGGCCAAGTCCGGCCGAAGGCGCCCTCCCAAGGCAGCACAGCCTGTCGTCTCCGAAGCGCCCGCCAAGGGTCGGTCCCGAAAGAAGGAAGCCGAGCCGATCGCCCCTCCCGTCGCCGCCGAGGAACCCAAGAAAAGCAGAAACCGCAGCCGCAAGAAGGAGGCGGAACCCGATCTCGATTTCCTGCAGGGCGAGGACATTTCGGTCACCTTCCGCAGCCGGCCAAAGCCGGAAGCGCCTCAGAAGTCGAGGCGGGATCGTCGCGGCAAGAAGCCCGAGCCTGAGCAGGCGGCGCAACCCGTAGCCGCGTCCGGGCACCTTAAGGAGAAGGACAACGACCTCATCGAGCTCGAGCAGCTTCTGATCGAGAGCTTCTTCCCTGTTCCCGAATGGCGGCTCCTGAAGGGCGCTGCCGCACCCAAGCAGCAAGCCGCTTCCGAGGAGCCCCACCTCGCACCGAGGAAGTCGCGCCGGCGGCGACGCAGAGGATCGGAAGAACCCGAAATTACGGCTGCCGCAGCTTTGGCTCCGCCGCCGAAGGAAGAGAAACCGAAGGGACGTCAACGCCGTGAGCCGGAGCCCAAGCCGGTTCCGGTGAAGCCGGAGAAGCCCGTTCCGCCACCCAAGCCGCTCATTCCGACGCCCGACGATGCCCCGCAAATCGTTCTGCGCAACGATATTCCGACGCTCGTGCGCAACCACCGTGTGTATGCCCCGATCTCGTTCTTCGGCAGCGCGTCGGACGAACGACGGGCCGAGACAGTGCTGGAAGAGATCAAGATGGCCGGCGAGGCAGGCGTTCACATCCACGCCCATCTCATCGAGTTCGAGGTCGATCCCGGCACGGTGGACAGCGCCGTTTCCATCGCCGGCTACCTGCTCGCGAAGACCCTTCAAGCCGACCCCGAGGCGCAGGTTCTCTTCCGCGTCGTCTTCGTCGCGCCGAACGGCTGGCAGTCGAAGTACCCCAACGCCGCCTACAGCATGCTCGGCGGCTCGCCTGGCGAACCGAGCGTGAGCGATGACAGCTTCTGGGGAGTCGCGCGCGACGCCCTAACCGCCTTTATCAAGAAGCTGCGGCAGCTCCCGAACAAGGACAACATTCTCGGCCTGCACCTCGAGCGCGGCGAATGGTTCTATGGCGCCGATTGGGGCTACGACATCTCTACCGCCGCCCGAAACAAGTTCCGCGACTGGGCCCGAACCCGCTACGGCGACGACGTGGTAGCCCTGAGAGCCGCTTGGTTCGATGGGGACGCCCAGTTCGCCACTCTCCAGATCCCCGAGTTTCCGCGGGAGGAGCACGTCGGCGAAAAGTTTGTACGCTCGAACCGGAAGGAGCGGCGCTGGGTGGACTATCATCTGTTCCTCAGCGACGCCGTGGTGGAGCGAATCGGCGACCTTGCCTACGCAGCCAAGGAAGCGAGCGAGGGCTACTTCCTCATCGGCGCAAGCTACGGCTACACCTTCGAGTGGTCCCATCCCTCGAGCGGCCACCTTTCCCTTGGAAAGCTGCTCCGCACACCGGAGATCGACTTCATCGCGGGCCCGCCCAGCTATCGAACGCGAGAGCCCGGCGGCGCGGCGCCCTTCCCTTGCCCGGTCGACAGCTTCGCACTGAACGGAAAGCTGTACATCAGCGAGGAGGACTTCAAGACTTCTATCGGCGGACGTCAGGAGCCCGATGATTTCAACCCGATCATCAAGACCCCCCAGGCGCTGGAAAGCGTCCACTGGCGCGGTTGCGGCTCAGCCCTCGCCCATGCGGCGGGCGTCTGCTGGATGGACCTGTGGGGCAATGGCTGGCTGAAGACCCCCAGCATTTGGGACCGAGCCACGAAGGTCCGCCAGGCACTGATTCGACGCATGGACTGTCCGCTCAGCGACCCCGACGTCGCCGTCTTTATCGACGAGCGCGCCTTGGCGTATCTCGTGGACCGGAAGGCGTTCGATCTCCTCGTGCAGAACGTCCGGGAGGCAATCTTGCGATCCGGCCTGAGTGCTGCGTTCTACCTCCTGAGCGACCTTCAGCACCGCGAGAAGTTCCCCGAAAGCAAGCTCTACGTCTTCCTGAACGCATGGGACGTCCGGCCAGAGCTCCGCGCCGCGATCAAGACCCGTCTTCAACGCGACAACAAGGTGCTGTTCTGGCTCTATTCGGCGGGCCTGTTCGATAGCGGCCGCGAGTCGCTAGAGCGCGCCCGCGAGGTCACCGGCATCGCCCTCAAGCCTCAGCCGTTCTACAGCCGCTCGGGAACAACGATCCTCAACCGGCGTCATCCGCTCTGCGAGGCTTTCCCCGACAAGGGGATCGTGGGCGGGGCAAAGCTCGAACCCAGCTACTTCGCAATCCCCGAGGAAGCGACCGTCCTCGGCGAGTACTCGCAGACCGGATTGCCCAGCTTCGTTGTGAGAGAGTTCTCCCATGAGGGCGAATCTCACCTGAACTGGACGTCGGTGTTTCTGGGCGAGCCAATGGTGACACCTGCCCTGCTAAGAGCCCTCGGCCAGATGGCGGGAGCCCATGTCTGGAACTACCAGGAGGACGTGGTGCACGTTCGGCCGCCGTTCCTCACCGTGCACTGCACTGGCGCGGGTCCGCGCACGCTTACCCTGCCAAGCAAGTGGGCCGCCTACAACCTGCTGACCGAGCAATGGGTCCAGATGGACTCGACGAGCGTGCGGTTCCAGGCGGTGGACGGCTCGACGCACATGTTCCTCGTTGGAATCCGGGAGGAGCTCGAAGCTATCCTGTCGGCCGATCCTGCCACTCTGCTCCAGCTCGAAACCCTGCCACCGATGCCGGAGAACACGATCCGGTTCGATGCAGCCAGTTTCGACGTGCCGATCATGAAGCTCGACGAGTGGATCGGAGGCACGGAAGGCGACGAGCTGGCAGACGATCTTCTGTTCAAGCCAAGGCTCATCGAAGAGCCGGATGGCGAGAGCGAGAAGGTTGGCCGCCGGCGAAGACGCCGCGGCCGGGGCCGCGACGGCAGCGAGGAAACGGCCGGCGCAAGGCGCGAAGGCGAGAGCTTCGACGAGGAGCTCGGCATGAGCATCGTCTTCCGGAAGCGGGACTAACAACCGATGGCGTTCAAATCGGGGATCGTCGCCATGCTCGGTAAGCCCAATGTGGGCAAGAGCACGCTGCTCAACGCGCTCGTCGGTCAGAAGGTCTCGATCGTCAGCAACAAGCCGCAGACCACCCGCCGTCGGGTCTTAGGCGTTGCCCAAGGCGACGACTACCAGATCGGCTTCGTCGACACGCCGGGCATTCACGAGCCCCACACGAGGCTGGGCCGCGCCATGGTCGAATCGGCTCGCCAGGCTCTGGATGGGGTCGACCTGGTTCTCTTCGTGGCGGACGCGTCTAAGCGGCCGGAGGAGATCGACGAGCAGATCGCCAAGCTGGTCCAGGCCAGCGAGATACCGGTCTTCCTTTGCCTGAACAAGATGGATCTGCTGCGGGCAGAGATGGTCGTCACGACGGTCGAGGCCTACACCAAGCTGTTCGGCGTCGGCGACGACGGCTATATGCTCACCACCGCAACACGACGGCACAACCTGGACAAGCTGCTCATGGCCATCCTCGAGCGAATTCCGGAGGGCGAGCCGATGTTCCCGGAGGACGAATATACAGACCAGTCCAGCCGGTTCATTGCCGCCGAGCTGATCCGGGAGAAGGTTCTGATCGCGACGAAACAGGAAGTCCCCCACGCGACCGCGGTCGTCATCGACGAGTGGACGGAAGAAGAGGGGATGCTCCACATCCGCGCCGAGATCATCGTGGAGAAGCAGGGCCAGAAGGCAATCCTTATCGGCCGACACGGAGATTTCATCAAGAAGATTGGGACGGAAGCGCGAACGGAGATCCAGGCGCTTCTGGAGCGGCCGATCTTCCTTGACTTGCACGTCAAGGTCCGCGAGGATTGGCGCATGAACCCGCGCATGCTTCAGGAGATGGAGTACACGGAGTGAGCCTGCCGGCGGTTCAGTTTCCGGCGCTCGGCGGACCGGCCCGCGCCGTGCAGTACTGCATCGAGATCGTAGGTCCGAAGACGATGCGTGCGGATGCCGTCAAGGCGGTCTTGGGCTCCCAGTGGCAATCTGCGCTGGGCCAGCCGGAAGCGTACGTCATGGCGGCGGCTGACAGCACCTGGAGGCGATTGGACTCGTCCGACACCAGCGCCGCGTACGATTCCCTGCTCCTCTGTTGGGACATGGTCTCGCCCAAGGGCACGATCAGCGAACAATCCGCACAGCACCTGTTCGGAGTCGCCGAGAACCTCGCGCGCCAGTTGGAGCGCCGAGCGATGCCGATGCCCATCCCGGCCGACGTGCCTCGCACGGTGCGGGCTCTCGAACAGATCCGCGAGTCCTTCGATATCGGCGTGAACTTATCGGTCATATCGAGCGCGGGCGGTTTTCCCGAGAAAGAGATCTGGGACTGCTGCCAGGGCTTAGGTTTGCAGTTCGGACCGACTGGCCTCTTCGAATGGCGAATCCCTGGCTGGGACTACGCGCTCCTCGGCGTCGGACCCCTCGGCGATAAGGACAGCTTCACCCTGGGGCAGGTGCAGGCGGGAGTGACCCATCCGGCCGTCGATGTTGGGTTCAGCGTGCCTCTTTCGCCGAATCCGGGTTTGGTGCTGGACACCGCCTTTGCGATTGCGGACCGGCTTGCCCAAGACCTAAACGGCGTCGCCCTGGACGAGGAAGATAAGCGGCTGGACGATCGCGCGCGAAACAATGCGCGTAAGAATCTGGGCTCGGCGTTTCAGGCGATGAACAAGGCGGGAATCGCGCCCGGCTCGAACGACGCGGTGAAGCTGTTTGGCTAGACTCCAGAACTTTCGACCGGGCTGCTCACGTTCCTTTCTTATCATGCGATGGCTCCTCGGAATGCTGATGCTAATCGGGATCGCCCACGCATGCCTGAACGACCGAGACTCGCTGGTCGAAGAGGCGAACCGGCGGCCGGATATCCTCAACGCGATCGTCGGCAGGTTTGACCGCAATCCGCCCCTCTACTATCAGATGCGGATCGACCGGGTCGCCAAAGAGCTTAAAGACAACCCCTCCAAGCTGGATCTGTACGACGACATCGCGGTCGCCTACGACCGGATCGGCAACGACGTCAAAGCCATCGAGTGGATCTCGCGCAAGAAAGAGGCGATGGACCACCTGGGCTGGTCTCATGAGGACAAGTATCGATACTGCGCGAACGCGGGCACCTTCTGGGTTCACCGCTGGTACCGGGAAGATCCCGCAAAACGGAAGCTCGCGTGGGTCAAGACGGCGGAGAGCCTGATCTCGGACGCGGTCGCTATCAAGCCGGATGCACACTTCAACCGGGAGCCGGTGCAGCTCGCATTGATCCGGATGGTTCTGGACAAAGAGAAGGGTGCGTTGAAGCCGGAGAGCGACTACTTCCAAGGCGTGCAGAAAGTCGATGTCGGTCTAGCGGGCCTTGTGTTGTTGGGGAATGCCTGGGAGAGCCCAGATGTCTATTCCCTGCTCAGCGGTCGATCCCGTATGCTCCTCAAACAGCTGGCTGTTTGTCGATACCAAGAGCTGGTCGCAGGCGGAAAGAAGCCGTTTCTGGCTGGCCAGCCCGAGAGTATTGGAGGGGTCCAGTGGACCGAAAAGGCGGATATCGCCCAGCAATATAGGCGGCTTCGCGCTGGGGCGGACCGATACGTTTCTCTGCGCACCGCCTTCATGATGGAGCGGCTCAAAGCGGGCCGGCATCCGGACACGGATCAGCATTTCTGGGACGGCTGGAACCCTCCGCCCGCGGGACGTCTGATCTCAAATTCGGGTTTCTTCGAGAAGCTGAGCCACAACTGGGTGCTGATGATCGGACTCTACCTTCTAATCCTGATTGGATCGATCATCGGTTTGGTATACGTCGGCAAGACCCTTCGGCGGATCTATAAAGCCTAACCGGCCATCCAAGAGGCGGCCCGACAAACTGTGCGCAAGAGTTCTCCAATCTGGTTAGTTTTGCCCTATAATGTGCCCAGAGAGTCGAGGACAACCCTGAGATGAAAGCTCCCACAAAGGCAGGAGTCGCGTTAGTCTTACTAATGCCCGTATTAGCGACGTCACAGCAACGGTATAGAGTCTACGACACGGGCGTTAATGAGGATCCTACGAGGATCAGCGAGTCCGGAAAGATGGTGTCGAGCGGGCACCCCAACTACATGTGGGACCGGCTTAATGGGCTAACGACCATCCACGGCTATAAGTACGACAACGACGTATACGTGCAGGACGTCAACTCCAGCGGAACCGCGGTTGGGTCAGCTTGGAAGCCAGTTGCTTGGAAGGACAATACATATCAATTAGTCGAATTCACTTGGACGCCGGATGTGGGAATCCGCAGATTCGGAGACTTTCCGTTTGGTTCGGAGGCTTGCGGTATCAACGACCTTGGCGAAGTCGTGGGTGATGTAAGCGACGTCCAGGGTGGCTCTCACGCTTTCCGTTCGTGGCCTGATGGGGGCTGGGAGATGCTCCCACCGTTGATTCCAGATGGCTATAGCGGGGCCTGGAAGGTAAACGCCAAGGGCCAGATCTTCGGTGGAGCGGAGTTTCGCAAGGACGTCTATGACTGGCATGGAGTTGTGTGGCAGCCCGACGGGACGATCGTGGACATGGGAAATGACGGACCGCAATATCAGAACTTCCCAGGTGACATCAACACCCTCGGCGAGTGCGTCGGTGGGACCTTCGGACCGCTCGGCGACCTAGGTTTTCTTTGGAGACCACACGAGGGCTACACCAGAATCGTTAATCCGTTCAAGGCGGATGCATTCATAGACGCGACCGGAATCAATGATTTCGGTCTAATCGTCGGGACGCTCGACATCTACGGGGTTGACTATGGGTTTCATGCCTATATTCGGCATCGCAACGGCGACATCGTTTTACTGGACGATCTCCTAGATTCGGATTCTGCCGGATGGAAGATATCTGAGGCGTTTGACATTAATAACCACGGAGAGATCTCGGCAGTTGGATACTTTAACGGCCAGCGGCGAGGGATCATGCTGCGTCCATCGCTTCGGCCGGTGATCGACACCACTGGCGGTTAAAGAGTATGCGTTAACGCGTCAAGTCCCGCGCGCTCAATGAATTGGTTTCCGCACTCTTGCCCATATTGGGTCAGAACCAAGCCGTAGTGCATCGCTCGGAATCGTGCCCTGCCCCAAGTGTCCTCATCGATCGCACCGTAAGCATCCCGAAAAGCGCCCCGTCCCTCTTTAGGAAAGAAACTGAACGCGATAGACAGGTCAAGGGCGGGATCCCCGAGGTGGACGTCGCCCCAGTCGATCACGCCTGAGATTCGACCATCCTCGACCAACAAGTGGCACGAGTACAGGTCGCCGTGAACCCAAACAGTCGGCCGGTTCCAGGGCGGTATGTCAGCCAAATCGCTCATCGCCCCGATCAAGGCATCGAAGTCGAATTCCGGCATCTGATCGCGCATGCTGTCGGCCCTTTCCTTCGCCACGTTCAGGCGGTAACCGAGATCGGTGCGGGCGATTTCATCGGGCGGAGCCCAGGCGCGGACATCGTCGCTGACCGGAATCCGATGCAATGCCGAAAGGAACCGCCCGAGCTCAGGAGCGAGCGCGCCCGGCTCTCGATCCGACAGCGAAAGGGAGCAAGCAGTCTGACCCGGCATGAACCGGAAGCCGACGAAGTCGTACGGATACTCGTCGGTGCTCTTGCCAAGGTGCGTCGGAATCGGAATCGGCAGCGGCAGGTGCTCCGCGAGGAGCGGCAGAATACGAGCCTCTCGCGTAACGAGGTGCGCGGCCACCGCGCGGCGAGGCAAACGGAAAACGGTATCCCCGTCAGCCAGGTACGCGGCGTTATCCCAGCCAAGACCGATCCGCTCGAGCGAACGCAAGGGCATCTCGGGGAACTGGGACCGGATCAACCGCTCGACCAGCGAGTCGGTGATCTCGACGTCCGCATCCCAAAGCCGCGCCATAGGGGCGAGATCATACCCGCCGAATTCAGATCGAATTAAGGTTGGACTCAGATGCCCTTCAGAGCCCGCCTTTAACATCTCTACATGTCGAGATGGGGCCTGGTTCTGGTCGTGACGATGATGTTCGGGCTCGGATGCACCCCACGAACGAAGACTCCCTTAGTTCGTCGCACGCCATACGACCCGGCCCTTTCGACCCAGCTGATTGAGTTCAACAAAGGTCGCGTCAAACGGGACCCGGCAGGCGCCATCGGATGGTCCCTCCTCGCGTCCGCCTACCTCACGCGCAGCCGCGAGCACGATTCAGCGACGGACGCCAAGCTCGCCGAATCAGCGGCACGAAGATCGCTCGAACTGCGGACCAAGAACAACGAGTCGGCAGCATCCGCGCTCGTGAACGCCTTGCTTCAGCAACACCGCTTCAAGGAAGCCCGCGAAGCGGCGAACCAACTGAATCGGATCGCGCCGGACAGTGATCAGGCCTGCCATCTGCAAGCGGAAACCGCCATCGAAATGGGAGATTACGCCGAGGCCAAGGGGCTCATCGAGAGGCATCTCTCCCAGTTTGCGGACCCCTCCGGTAACGCGATCAAAGCTCGACTCCTGGAGCTCACCGGCCGTAACGAGGAAGCCGCACGACTTTACAAGGAGGCCCTCGCCGCCGTAGAGGCCAACGTCGAGGCTCCCGCTGCCGTGGTCGCATGGTTCCACACCAAGTTAGGCCAATGTCTTTGGGGGATCGGCCAGGCGGACGAGGCGAAGATCCAGTTAGAGACGTCGGTAAGCTTGTATCCTTACGACTACAAAGCATGCGGGAGCCTGGCAAGACTTTTCTTCGGCAAGGGCCAATGGAACGAAGCGATTCGCTGGGGCGAACAGGCAAACCGGATCGCTCCATTGCCCGACACGCTCGCGCTCGTAGGCGATGCCTATGCCGAGCTGGACAAGAAGCGTGACGCCGATCGGCTTTATGACGCGGCCGAGAACCTGGCGTCAACTCCAAGTGGCGGCAACAGCGGAGTCCACGAGGCCGTCGCAGCCACGACGCACGGACATTCCTTGGACCGCCAATACGCGATGTTCTGCGCCGATCACGAGCGCAACCTGGACTCGGCATACGCGGCCGTTCTGCGAGATTTCGGTAACCGGCACGACGCCTACGCCTTCGATTCCCTCGCCTGGGTTCTGCTCAAGCGCGGCCAGCGGGATGAGGCCGGGCTCTCGATTCAAAAGGCTCTCGATTCGGGCCTGCGGGATGCCTCAGTCTTCTATCATGCCGCCCGGATCTTCGAGGCGCTCGGAAAGGCGGACAAAGCTCGGTCGTTCGATAGCGCCGCGCTCGCCCTGAATCCAAGCTTCAACGCGCGGTACGTTCGTGTCGCCCAGCGGTCGGTGGGCAAGGCGGCGGCGGGCTAGCTATGCATATCCCCGACGGATATCTCAGCCCTGCGACGCAACTAGCCGGCTTCGCCGTGATGACTCCGGTGTGGTTCCGAAGCGCGCGGAAGACCCGCGCGTCCTTGACCTCTCGCCAGGTTCCACTCCTGTCGATCTCGGCCGCGTTCTGCTTCGCGGTCATGATGTTCAACATCCCTGCCCCAGGGGGCACGACCGCGCACGCTCTCGGTGCGGTTCTCGCCGCGATCTTGCTAGGACCGGATGCCGCCATCATGGCCATGACCTTCACCCTGGTCGTGCAGGCTCTCTTCTTCGGTGACGGCGGAATCCTATCTCTGGGCGTCAACTGTCTCAATATGGGTTTCGTCAGCTGCGTCGCCGGATACTGGTGCCATCGGCTCGTTGCCGGAAGCTCTGCGCCAGGGTCGAGTCGTTGGCTGACGGCAGGGGCGACAGCTGCATTTGTCGGCATATCGGCCGCTGCGCTCAGCACTGCACTGACGCTGGGCCTTCAGCCCTTGATTGCCCACGACGCGGCTGGCCACGCGCTATATTTTCCTTTCGGATGGAGCGTTGCCGTCCCGGCAATGATGGCGATCCACTTGCTGGTAGCCGCTCCCGCCGAAGCCATTGTTACCGCTGCCGCGCTGGCCTACTGCGCCCGCAACTTTCCCGAGTACCTCGGACGCGAGCCCGCGCGGCGCGGTAAGTTCTGGAGACCCGCCAGAGCCCTTGGACTGGTCGTCGCCTTCACTCCCCTTGGCCTCATCGCTTCCGGTTGCGCCTGGGGTGAGTGGGACCTGCCCTCCCTCGAGCGAATGGTTGGCTATGCTCCCTCCGGACTCGCTTCGACTCACGCTTTGACAACCGGGCTGGACGGCTATGCGATACCCGGCCTATCCGGCCGAGGGTGGGAGATAGCGGGATATGTTGCGTGCGCATTCCTTGGCGCCGCCGCAGTGGCCCTCTTCCTCAGGCTCTTGATCGTCCATCGAGCTCCGATTGCCGTAGCCCAAACCCGATCCGCCGGACCCGGATCAACCCTCCCCTCATGGATGCTGGAGGCCAATCCTCCCGGAAGGTCGACCAGCCGCAGCGGACGTTGGCTGGAACGGTCCGTGGCGAAAATCAGGGATGCAGCCGCGACCGCTGTTTCGCGGGAGAGATCGTCGAAGCAGAACGGCTTTCTCCAGCGAATTGATCCGCGCGCCAAGACTCTTGCTTTTATCGCGGTTTCCATAACGATAGGATTCCTAACCAATGCCGCAGTTCTCGTGGGACTCGGAATATCCGGCTTGCTGCTCGCAGCCTCGTCTCACTTGAATCTCGCTTCCCTACTTGTCAGGATTGCCGGGCTCACGGCCTTCTTCGGGGTTCCGCCGCTGCTCGTATCCGTGGCGATGGGACAGCATTCGAGCCCCATGCTGATCCTTCGCTTGGCGGGCGGGCTGCTCTTCGCCGCACTATGGACCAGCACGACGGAGTGGCGGGACCTCCTGAAGGCTCTGCGGGCGCTGAGGGCGCCTGAGTTCTGCATACGCGGCGTCAGCCTAACCTTCCGGTTTCTGTTCGTGCTGCTCGACACGTTGGCCGAAATGCTCGTCGCCCGAAAGAGCCGTCAGGCCGGCGGCCTTAGCCGCTCTCAGGCGAGGCTCTATGCGGGTGCTGGAGCGGCGGTGCTCTTCGGTAAGAGCGCAACCCTGACCGAGGAGGTCCACATGGCGATGCGGTCGAGGGGCTCTGATATCTTCAAGCCGGTCGAACCGGCTCATTCGCATCGGCATTCGGAGCCAGAACATGCTCTATAACCTTCGAAACGTCAGCTTCACTTATCCGGAGGGCACGATAGCCCTGGACGGGATATCCCTCGGAATCATGGAGGGAGAAAGGATCGCTCTCTTGGGTTCGAATGGGAGCGGCAAGTCCACCCTTCTGCGCATCCTGAACGGCTTGCACTTTCCAACCTCCGGCGAGGTCTTGTTCCGGAACGAGCCGATGAGCGAGAAGCATCTCTCGGCGCCTGACACGCAGTATCGGTTCAGGCAATCGGTCGGTTTTGTGTTCCAGGATGCGGATGCTCAGCTGTTCAATGCGAGCGTGTGGGAGGAGGTTGCGTTCGCTCCTCGCCAGCTTGGACTCTCGGAGGACAGGGTCGAACGGCGCGTGCGCGACACCCTCACGTTCCTGGGAATCGAGCACCTGGCGGATCGCGCGCCATTCAGACTCAGCGGCGGAGAGAAGCGAAAGGTCGCCATCGCGTCAGTCCTGAGCATGAATCCGGAGGTTTTGCTATTCGATGAGCCGATTGCCGGGCTGGATCCGCGGATGCAAAGCTGGCTCGTTAGGACGCTGAACCAGCTTCAGAAGATCGGACGAACTACCGTCGTGGCCACGCATCATCTCGACTCGCTGCCGCTCATCGCCGACCGCGTGCTGATCCTTTCCGAGGAGCATCGATTAGTCGGTTCCTTTACCGTTGCCGAGGCTCTGCAAAGCGAGCAGATGCTGCTTGACTGCAACTTGATCGGCGAGCCGTTAGGAATCCTAATATGAAGGTGCTGACCGCCTGCATTATTGTCTTTCTCGCCGCCGGCTCATTCGCCGAATCCGCACGCAAGGCGATCCAAAAACAATACAGGGCCTGGGCCAAGGCGAGCGTTGCGAACAACGTTCCGGCGGTTCTTAAGATCCTCGCGCCCGAGTACAGCCTCAGAACATACTCCGGGACCGAGATCGGTTATGAAGCCTACGTGAAGTCTCTCAAAGACCGGGCGAAGTCGGGCAAGAAGAGTTCCGCCTACGAGACCGAGATGAAGGCGATCTCCGTCTCAGGCAAGTCGGCGAGCGTGACCTCTTGGGAATCGTCCATTTCGCTGGCCAAAGACCCGATCACCGGCAAGGACCAGAAGATCGTGCATGTGCACGAGTACAAGGACACCTGGGTCCTGATGAACAAGAGTTGGCGGCTCAAGCGGACAGTCACCACTCAAGAGCGGACGTCGCTCGCCAAGTGATTGCCGGAGATACGCACCCCCCAGCGTCCAGGCAGCTTTTCAATCTCGTAACTGACCGGCAGGAACTGGGACGCCAGCCACAGCACCGTGCGCAGATGAAGCGTCGCTTCGGAAGTCGTGTAGCGGCTTTCGCCTCCCGCTAAAACGAGAGGCAGCACGAGTTGGTCGGCCAGGTGTGGATCGACGCAAGCATCGGTCTCGTAGAATGCCCGGAACTCCTCGCACGGCGCCTCGGCCACCCTTTCCATGGGCACGCCCTTGCGTCCCAAGCCGGTGAATCCCGCGAAACCAGAGTCGAATGCCGCAGACAGGGTGACGGCAGCACCGGTCGCGATCGAGGGCTTGTCCAGCGAGACAGCCTTGACGGGGAAGCCGTCGAGACTGTCCTCGATGGTTGCCTTCCCACGGTCGGCAAGGTGGGCCGGCAAGTTGGAGGTGGTCACCACGGCGGACAGATCGCGCAGCGCGCCGCGGCCTGCCCAGTCGATCGGCGTCGGCCTCGATGGAACAACCGTCAAAACAACCTCACCGCCTCCCTGCGGCAAGTAGCCCGAGGTTGGGCTGGTGACAGTTGCCTGGATACCCAACCGATTGAGGGCCGGAATGTAAACCTGCTCGAGGTAGTCAGAGGTCGGAGCGTGCGGGTTGTACGTGCCGCCCGTCACTATTACACTGCTAGCGTGCGCGGCGTGGGCAAGCGGCACCAGCACGGTTTGCGCGACAAGCGTCGTCGCGCCCGCCGTCCCGATATCCAAGCGGAAGTCGCCACCGCCGACCTCCTGTTGCGGCTCGAAACGCAGGTACAGGGAGCCAACGGCGTCGCCCGTAAGCTCCGCCCTGCAGAGCGTGGCGGCGGCCCGGACCGCCATGAGGTGTTGCGGCTTGAGTCCAGGTTTTGGCCGGCCTCCGCGCACGTTGGTGATCTCGACCGATTGGCCAGTCAGGGCAGCCAAAGAGACGGCCGTCCTTACGACCTGTCCTCCGCCTTCCCCGTATGCGCCATCGATCTCGATCATGGGACCGAGATTATGACGCGCCTAAAGCGGCTTGCGCGCGAACCCCACCATCGATGCACCGTTCGGCAACCGACGAAACAGGGTGTAGTCGAGGAACATGATCTTCTCGAGCATGCGGTGAACCCGGTACTTGGGAATAAGCTTTCCAAGCTGAACGCAGGTCCACGAGAAGAAATGCGAACGCATCCGGAATCCGACCTTGTCAAACCCAATCTTACGCAGTCGCTTCGCTATGTAGCCAGTCTTCACGCGACGAACATGGCCCTCTTCGTCCCAGTTCCAGTTGATGCCATCCTCCATGCGGATCACCTTGCGCGTCAGCTGCGAGTACAGCCATTCGATGGACCACGCGTTGGCGCATGGCGTCGTCCAAACGAACCACCCGCCGGGTGCGAGCGAGTCATAGATGTCCTGGAGATAGAGTTCGAGATCGTCCACGTGCTCGAGCACTTCGATGCTCAGGACGAGATCGAACAGGCCCTGTCCGAAAGGCTGTCTGGAATCGACCATCGGCTCAGCGGAAACACGCGGCTGGCATTCCTTAAGCTGTTGTATCGCCACGCCAGAGATGTCACAGGCGTAAAGGTCTGCTTCCGGCAGCGCGTCCCGGAGCACGGCGGTGAAGAGTCCGCTTCCCGACCCGTAGTCCAGTGCTCGACGCTTCCCCTTCAGGCCAAGAACCTTGGTAAGGACGTGCGTCACTGCCGAGGCTCGAGCGAGCTCAAAAGAGTTCAGTGTTTGTCGATATCCGGTCGCGTATCGCTGGTCATAAACGACACTGCTGTTCGCTGCATCCACATCCGAACTCGGTTCAGTCTTCTCGCTCATTGTCAAAAGTATGGTGGGTTGTCTTCGTGCCAAGCTTGATCAGCCTGACGGACCTTCCGCTTCCCAGCCGGGTCCTGTTGGCTAAGTAGTTCGGAGCGATCGAGGCAGGTGAGAGTCGTCACAACTCTCAATCCGTGAGACGGTGAACACTTCCTGCAGACTTCATGCCAGACCTTTGATGAACAGCACTTCTCGATAAGCCCTTCGGTTCCGCCACCGGTATCCTACGAACCATGCCCGAAGAGCAAGCGCCCGCCAAGGAAGAAAAGAAGCCGGACACGTATCCACTGGACACTGAAAAAGAGCCGATCGTCACCGAGCACCGGATCGAGTTCGAGGGCAAGTCGCTCGAATATACGGTCACCACGGGCATGCTGCCGCTCAAGAACGATTTCGGGGAGACGGAGGCGGGTGTCTTCTTCATGGCGTACACCAAGAAGAACCCCGAACCGGGACGCCCGCTGATGTTCTCCTTTAATGGCGGGCCAGGCTCTTCCTCGGTTTGGCTGCACCTTGGAGCGCTCGGCCCCAAGCGAGTGAAGATGATGGAAGATGGCGCTCTGCCCCCACCACCGTACGAGCTGGTCGACAATCCCGACACCTGGCTCGACGAGGTCGACCTCGTCTTCATCGATCCGGTCGGCACGGGATACAGTCGCCCGGCCAAGAAGGAGTATGGCGAGAAGTACTGGAGTCTCAAGGGCGATATCGAGTCAATCGGCGAGTTCATAAGGCTCTATCTGACGCGGTACGAGCGCTGGTCCTCCCCATTGTTCCTGGTCGGCGAGAGCTATGGCACGACCCGCTCGGCGGGTCTCGCGGGACATCTGATCGATCGGGGCATCGCGTTCAACGGGATCGTGCTCGTCTCGTCGATCTTGAACTTCCAAACGGCGCGGTTCGGGCGCGGCAACGACTTGCCGTACATTCTCTTCCTTCCCACCTACTGCGCCACCGCATGGTTCCATAACAAGGTCGCGCCGGAGCTCCAAGATGATCTGCAATTCTGTTTGCGCGAGGTAGAGGAGTTCGCGGCAGGGGAGTACACGTCCGCCCTTGGCAAGGGTGATTCGATGAGCTCGCTGGAAAGGGTGGACATCGTGAATAAGCTGCACCGCTTCACAGGCCTGGAGAAGCGGTACATCGAAAACACGGACCTGCGCATCCAGATCCACCAGTTCTGCAAGGAGCTGCTGAGGGATGAGAAGCGAACTGTTGGACGGCTGGACTCTCGGTTCAAAGGAATCGACGCCAGCGCGGTCACCCACCAGCCCGACTTCGACCCCTCGATGTCGGCGATCCGCCCACCTTACACGGCCATGTTCAACAACTACGTGCGGAAGGAATTGGGCTACAAGACGGACGCTCCCTATCACATCCTCGGCGGCGGCTTCGAGAAGTGGGAGTGGGGTTCCGCGGGCGAGGGGCATCCGGACACGAGCGAGTCCCTGCGGGCCGCGTTCACAAAGAATCCCTATATGAAGCTGTTTGTGGCCTCCGGATACTACGACCTCGCCACGCCGTACTTCGCGACCGAGTACACGCTGGACCACATGGGTCTCGCGGGGAACTTCCGCGACAATATCTCGACCGGCTACTACGAGGCCGGGCACATGATGTACATCCATACCGACATGCTTCGGAAGCTAAAAACTGACGTTGCCGAGTTCATTCGGAAGTCGCTGTAGCCGGTGACTCTATCGGACGAGGAGTGGTTGGCCGATGCCTTGGCTAACGGATTCGATCCTCGTCTGGTACGCGATAAGACCCGAGACGATCCGGCGCTCTTTTGGGATGAGGTGATAGTCGTTGCTCCTTGGAATCCAATTAGTACGAGGCTTGCAAATGTCAGACGTTAATAATAAAATCTTCGAATGAGTTCAACGCTGACGGAAAAGAAGCTCAATCTCACGTTCTTGTTCATTGGGCTGACCTATTCCCTGCTCACCCTGCTCATCTCGAGCGTCGTGATCACCGTCATCCAGAAGCAGGGGAGCGCCCTGAGCGGCAAGATCAGCGAGTTGGATAAGGACATCGAGGTGAGCGCGCTGCACATCCGAGAGCCTCAGCAGGAGATCAGCAACGGCGTCCTACTCTTGTCTATGGGGATTCTGGTGGGCAGCGCCGACATGCCCAAGGAGAAGGATCGCTACGAGATGTTTGCCAACAGTCTGAGGAGTACCGGCGCCAGTGCGATCGACTACTTCAACCGTGGGATCGATGGGATGCACACGATCACTCGCCTCAACGCCTCCGACTCGACCGACCCCATTCAAGTCCGAATCGATGCCTTGAAGAAGTCGTTCAACATCGAAGAGGCGAAAGCCATCGCGGCTGAACTTCTCGCCACCTACAAGAGTCAGGTTGACGGCTGGGCGGATGAGCGAACTCGGCTTAAGGCCGAGAAAGAGGACGTCGACCACCTGGAATCGATGGTCAAGAATGCAGCGCTGGCCCTCCAGTTCCTCGGCATCGGACTATTCTTTATCCGGGATTACTACAAAGAGAAGCTTAAGGACCAACCTAGAACGGCATAGCAGCCGGGCGTCGGGGAAAGACGACGCCTGGCTGCCGGCATTCTCACGCTTGGCGCGCCCGTCGCCGACGAAGGGCGAGGAACGCCGCCGGCGCACCGAGCCCGAAGAGAGTAACCGGCTCGGGGGTTGGGTTCACGATCACGTCGTCCAGGCATATCTCGCTGTGAAAACCGAAGCTGTCCGTGAAATGCCCCCAGTTCGTAAACGTTAGCGTCACCGTCGACGCCGACGGATGAAACAGGATGTAGTAACGCTGCGATGCACCGAGACCGGACTGTCCGCCGGGAGCGGCGAAGTACATCGTGTTCTCGCCGGTGATGTCGAGGCCAAAGAAGCCATCCTGCCAAACGGCAAAGGAGGCGTCTTCTCCGGAAGCCCAGAAATCGAGCAGGTACTGCTGGGAAGTGTTAAGGCCAGATAGGGTCTGGCTGAGCGTGACCGGCCCGTCGTTCGGATCCGGGACGATGTTCGGGTTGCCGCTGAAGGTAACCGTCCCGTCTGTATGGAAGGTCGGCTGCTGTCCGAGCGACTGCATGATAAAGGCGCCGAAATAGAGACCGGCCTGACCATCCGGCAGGACGTCGCTTCCTTTGATGGTCCAATTGGGACCAATGTTGTCGTTGCCCCAGACCGCGTAGCTTCCCACGTTGCCTGTCGCGTTCCAGCCGGTCAGGCTCATCGTCGGGGACAGATTCGTGCCGGTTGCCCAGAATGAGCCATTTGCGGCGCTGCCCCAGTCGGCCTCGAAGCTGCCATTCACGATCAGATTGTTCAGCCGGTTTCCCATGACGACGTCGCCACTCGTTATCGAGTCGATCGTCGCTCCGGCGACGGCGGGCAAAAGTGCAGCCACCGGCAAGGCAAGTTTGATCAGCCAATTACGATACGCAAATCCCACAACGCTCCTCCATACCCTTTCCGGGCAACGGTCCTCGCGAGGACCACAACATTATTGTAAGCCGAGTTTTGGCGAATGGCCTGGAAAGAGTCGGGACGTTCTTTGACCCCTGCCGTACACCGTTCCAGAAGAATCTCGAAAGCAAACGCCGCGCTATCGGGACTCTAGTGCGAGACAGTTCACACTAGAGGTAGCAGCGTGGAAATCAGAGACATCGTCGAACAGGCCAGAAGAGGAGACTCCGATGCGTTCGACCGTCTCGTCGCCCACTACCGGGATATGGCTCTCGGCTATGCCAAAACGCTCATCCGTGACGAGGGCAAGGCGGAGGATGCCGTTCAGGAAGCTCTGCTCGTCGCGCACCGCAAGCTGGATCGGCTGAAGGATTCCGATGCGTTCCAGGTCTGGCTGAGAGGCATCGTTAGAAACCGGTGCCTCCACGTCAAGGCGGAGGGGACCCTCCCCTTGGAGGAGAGCTTGGCAAGCCCACAGCCGGCGGACGAGCTGGGCCTCACCGAGGCGATCGAGGAACTTCCCGAAAGCCAGAAACTGATCCTAGGGCTCTTCTATGTCGAGGGGCTGTCTCAAGCAGAAATAGGCCGAAGCCTCGGGTTGACCGTCGCAACCGTCAACATGCGGATGCACGCGGCCCGGGAACGCCTTAGAAGGAGACTCATCGTGAACGAAACCATCAACTCAGGCAGAATCGAAAGCGTCGACGGAGCCCTCGTGACGATCCGATTTGCGGGCGCGGCTCCAAAGATCTTGGCCAAGCTCGCATCCGACTTCGGCGCCCTCTGCGTGCTGCGAACTCAGCCGGACGGAACGGTCCAGGCGGCCTCCTCCCGGAGCGGCGCGATCTGGACACCCGGCCAGGAAGTGCGCGACACGGGCGAGGCGTTTTTGGACGCCCTCCCCGACCAAGTCGCGATCGATGTGGCCGGACGCGGCGGCGGTCAGGCGACCGCCTTGCAGTCGGGAATCAAGTCGATCGACATCTTTGCGCCCTTGATGCAGGGCGGCAAGGCCGGCGTGTTCGCGGAGTGGGGCGTAGGTACGCTGGTTCTGCTGCCCGAGCTCCTCCAGAGGCTCGACGACGGAAACAGGCGGCAGTCGTTCTACGCCTTCTTCCCCGCCCTCCAGAACGAGAAGCAGTGGCAGGACGTGAACGCCGAGGCACCCGTCGGAAGCGGAAAGGTCGAGATCTACTACATCCCGGTCAGGGACCCAATCTCGGGCTCGTTCGTCAATGCGGTGACTGGGCTGGACGCCAAGCTGGTCCTCTCCCGCACGCTCGCCGAGCAGGGCATCTACCCCTCGATCGATCCGATTCGCTCGAGCTCGGCGGCCCACGACAGCGCGAGGGCCTCGGTCATCGCCGATGCTCAGGAGCTGATCAGGAGGTACTACGAGCTGCAGTTCTCAATGGACCCAGAGGATGCGCACTCGCTGACGCAAGAGGACTGGACAACGATCCGACGGGCGCGACTCGCGACCCGCTTCCTCTCGCAGCCGTTCTACGTAGCCGAGCCGTACACGGGGATACCCGGAGTGACAGCCGATCCCTCGACCGCATTGGAAACCCTCCGAGGGATCCTCTCAGGAACCTACGACGACCTGCATGCGAGCGCCTTCATGATGACGGGCGACACGCCCAAGTCGGACTAGCGCGGCCCTAGGGCCCGACCGGATCGGATTCGACGATCCCCGGAAGAGCTCCCTCGTAAGCGGCTCTCAGGTCGGCGATGGAAACGGATACCTCGCCGACCTGCACATCGTTCCAGCTTCCGAACTCGCCGATCTGGTCGCAGTTCAGACCGGACTGTCTTGCCCGGAGGGCCAGCTCCTCCAGGTCGGCCAGGCTCCGAACACCGACGATTACACGGCCCGGCAGCTCGCCGAAGAGCTGACCGTCGAAGCGCCGGGAGTAGGCGAACGCGGGTCTAGTCGTCCGGGCGCGGATTCCTGCCGAACCGACGATCGCCATCTCGGCGACGGCCAACGCTAGCCCGCCCTCGCTGAGGTCGTGGGCTGCGACCAGCAGGTCATCGAAGACAGCTTCGGCCAGAACCTTACAGAGCGCTTTCTCCGCCTTCAGATTTGGCGCGGTTGGCCGACCGTCCTCCAACTTGTGGATCTCGGCGAGGTATTCGCTCGCGCCAAGGCCCTCCTGGGCGACGTTATCGAGAGGCGTCCAAAGCAGGGCCAGCAGGCCTTCTCCGTCCAAGCCCATGCCGATGCGCTTGGTGGCGTCGTCGAGGATGCCGAGCATCCCGATCAGGGGCGTCGGAAGAACCTCACCGAGATCGCTCTCGTTGTAGAAGCTGACGTTGCCGCTGATGACCGGGGTCTCCATAGCTTCCGCCGCCTCCGCGATCCCGCGGACCGCTTCCTTGAACTGCCAATAAACGTGGGGCTTCTGGGGGTTCCCGAAGTTCAGGCCGTCGGTAACCGCCACCGGTCGCCCGCCGGTGCAGGCGACGTTGCGCGCGGCTTCTACGACAGCCAGCTGCCCGCCGACATAGGGATCGAAGTAAACCTGTCGGCCGTTGCCGTCGATTTTGAGAGCCAGGCCCTTCTTGGTGCCTCGCGGCGCCAGCACGGCGGCATCGCCAACCCCGCTCGTCAGCGTCGTCTGAGTTTGAACCTGCTGGTCGTACTGCTGGAAAACCCACCGCTTGCTCGCCAGGTTCGGGCTCGATATCAGCTTGAGCAGCGAGTCCTTCGTCCCCTTGTCGGGGAGCGAGCTCGGGTTGAAAGCGCCCGCCTTTTGGAAGTACTCCGGCACTTCGAGCGCCGGCGTGTAAGTCGGGCAGTGATCGGTTAGGAGCTGCGCATCGAGGTGTGCGGCGACTTCGCCGTGCCTCCTGACGGAAGTCTCTCCGTTCTCATCCACATAGCCGATGACCTCAGCCTTGAGTCCCCACTTCCGGAAGACCCTCAGCACCTCGTCTTCCCTGCCCTTCGCGGCGACGGCGAGCATGCGCTCCTGACTCTCGCTGAGCATCAGCTCGTATGCGGTCATGTCGCTCTCGCGCATCGGGACGAGATCGAGGTCGACGGACATGCCGACGGCGCCTTTGCTCGACATCTCGACCGTGCTGCAGGTGAGGCCGGCCGCGCCCATGTCCTGGATAGCGACGATCGCGCCGGTTGCGAGCGCTTCGAGGGTGCCCTCGATGAGCTGCTTCTCAGCGAACGGGTCGCCGATCTGGACGTTGGGACGCTTCGAGTCGCTGTCCTCGCCAAGCGGGTCGCTGGCGAAGGTCGCGCCGTGGATGCCGTCCTTGCCCGTAGCCGATCCGATGTAGATAACGGGGTTGCCCTGGCCCTTGGCGGCGGCGGTGGTTACCTCGTCAAGCCGGAGGATCCCGACGCACATGGCGTTAACGAGCGGGTTTCCCGAGTAGCGCGGGTGGAACGCGACCTCCCCGGCGACGGTGGGGACGCCGACGCAGTTGCCATACCCGGCGATGCCGGCCACGACATGCTCGAACAGGTAGCGGTTGCGCTGCACGACTTCGGGAGCAGCCTCTCCATCTCGGATCGGCCCGAACCGGAGGGAGTTGAGCGAGGCGATGGGACGTGCGCCCATGGTCAGGATGTCGCGGATGATGCCGCCGACTCCGGTTGCCGCGCCCTGGTACGGCTCGACGGCCGAGGGGTGGTTGTGGGATTCGACCTTCATCGTCACGCCCAGGCCGTCGCCGATGTCGACGATTCCGGCGTTCTCCAGCCCTTCGCCTTCGATCGCCTCCTTATACTTCTTGAAGAGGGCCAAGACGGGGCGCGAATACTTGTAGCCGCAGTGCTCGCTCCACATGACGGCGAACATCCCGAGCTCTGTCTCGGAGGGTTCGCGGCCCAGCAGGGAGAGGATGCGCTCGTACTCGAAATCGTTCAAACCCATGGAGGTGTAGACTTCGGGGGTGATGGTGGGCATCGGTCCAATTATGTCCGGTTGGAAGGTCTTTGTTCCGATGCTGCTCTTGCTCGCTGCCATGGTAGCGTTCCTATTCGCGGACTGCGGTCGGTCACCGTTCACGGGGACCTGGGAAGGCAAACTGCAGGGCGATCCGAATACGCCGGCGCCGATCCGCCACAACCTGGAGATCGTCCGGCTGGAGCTGCGAGGCGACATGCGGTTCACGCTCCTGATGCTGAGCATCTCCTATGAGGGGAGCTACCGCGTCGAGGGGAAGACCGCCTATCTTCGCAAGCAAACCGCACTGAACAACCCGGTCCCAGGCGGTAACGACGACCGCCAGAATCCGGAGGCGGTGGTTCAGATCCAGCCGAACGGATCGATGACTCTCGTTGACCCTGGGTCTTCAGTCCGTGAGTCGATTCGGCTCACTCGCACGTCGCAACCTTAAGCGCCATCAGAGCGTAAGAACCGTAAGTCTGGGATTATTGGTTAAAGAAGATGCTTCTAGTCTGGGTCTTGGTTGGATTGCTGGTCGTTTTCCTGTTCGCATGCATCGGCATGTACAACAGCCTCGTCTCCCTTCGGCAGCAAACGAACAACGCCTGGGGTCAGATCGATGTGCAGCTCAAGCGCCGGTATGACCTCATTCCGAACCTCGTGGAAACGGTCAAGGGCTACATGCGGCACGAGCAGGACACCTTGGAGAAGGTGATCCAAGCCCGAAACATGGCTCTCACCGCCACGAGCGTGAAGGACAAGGCTCGCGCGGAGTCGGCGGTTGGCGCGGCTCTCACCGGCATCTTTGGAATCGCCGAGGCATACCCGGAGCTCAAAGCCAACGAGAACATGCTCTCGCTACAGGAAGAGCTCAAGGGCACCGAGAACAAGATCGCCTTTGCCCGGCAGTATTACAACGACATCGTGACCATGTACAACACGAAGATCGAGACGTTCCCCTCGAGCATCTTCGCCAACGCCGGTGGCTTCAAGCCGAAAGAGCTCTTCGAGATCGAAGAGCCCGTTCAGCGCGAGGCGGTGAAAGTCCAGTTCTAGGCGGCGATCCTTACGGGTTCCTCGTCGCACGACTGGACCGTGAGGAAGGTGGGTACTCCGACGGTCATACTGCTCTTAGCAAGCCACGCGTAAAACGCTGTCGCTCCGAGCGCATAACCGAAGATCACGGCAGTTGCTATCATCCCAATTAGGAGTTTCGGGCGGAAGCCTCTTTTGCGGAGGTCTGCGCGCTGAAGTCGGGTGTAAATGCGGGTCTATCCAGGTGAAAAGAAGAGGGCTAAGCGGGGACGTCCCGGCACCTTTGCGACCCTGCTCGTTCTGATCGCCCTGGCATCGGTGATGGCGGTCGGCCACACCATCGCGAGCCGCAACGAGGTCGCGCTGGCCACAGGGACGCGCTCAGACGCTCAGCTCGAGTTCTTTCTCCAGGCAGCGGATAGGCCTGACCTCAAGGAATTCTATGAGAGCCTCGATCCGGCGCAGCGACTTTCGATGGCTCGCAACATCGCCCAGTACGATCAAGCGGGTATGGCCAAGCTTCTCGCGAAGCTCCTCGCGTCCATCGATCCGCAAGCTCGCTCGGCGTTAAGCGGGGCCCTCAAGGATCTCGCAAAGAGGCAGCCGGCAGCGGTGGCAGATCAGCTCAGCGAGTCGAGCGGCTTTCCTCGGACGGCGGTGTTCTCCGCCCTTCATTCACTCGGCGATTCCTCGCTATCCTTGGCGGCCGAACGGTTGGCTCAACCATCCACGCGTGACGGCGCCATCGCCTTTCTGGTCGAATCCGGCGGGGCAGCCGACGAATCCGCCCTGGCGGTCTTCCGCGGGTCCACCGATTGGGACACGAAGCTGGCAGCGGCCAAGGCTTTGGGACAGCTAAGGGCGCGTTCGGCGACACATGCTCTGCTGGACGCCTACCGATCCGCCCCGCCTGAGCGGAGGCTAGCGCTGCTGGGGTCTATCGCGGCGATCGGCGATCCTGAATCCCAAGATGAGGTGGCAGCGGTAGCTTTGGACGAGTCGGCTCCGCCCGACCTTCGAGCGCAGGCAGCGGTGGGCCTGGGGCGCATCGGTTCAGTCTCCGGAGCTTCCACCCTGTGGCGTCTTTTGGGGACGATGGAGCCGACGCTGGCAAGCGCCGTTCGTTCGGCTCTGATCGAGTCGGGCGACAACGCTTTGCTTGGGGAGCACGATCCAACCTTGATGGTCGCGATCTCGGCGGCATCGAAGTCTGCGGCGGCGGACGAGGTGCTGGCTGGTTACTTTGGATCTTCGGATCGTTCACTCCGGCTGCGAGCGTTACGCTCGGCCGGTGGGCATCCCCGATTGGCCGGCCGGGTGTTCGACCTTATCCGGTCACTAGACCCCTCGAGCGACGGCGACTTAATCCAGGCGGCGGTCGATGCATTGCGGAACGATGGCCGCCCGGATCTGCTGGCGGGCATCAGCAAGGACCCGCGGCTGGCGGGGTTCGTCGAACGCCGAGATTCGTGATGGGTTGATGGGCCGTTTGAACCCTTTTCGCTCGTCCAAACACCAACCTGTAGAAGAGCCGGAATGGACCCGCGAACGAGAGCAGCAGCACGAGGCGACCGGGAAGCGATGGCGCAGATAGTGACCGAACACTATCCCGCCGTTTACCGCTTCTGCGCGCGCCGCATCGGGCCGGAGCTGGCGCAGGACGCCGCGCAGGAGACCTTCATCAGCGCCCAGGGCGCGATGAAGCGATTCGACGGAAGGTCGGCGCTCGGCACCTGGCTGCTCGGGATCGCGCACAACCATTGCCGCAACCTTGCCAGGAAGAAACGGATCGAGATGACATTCGCCGACACGTGGATGAGCGACCAAGCCGAAGACGGGGCCGAGAGGACCCTGATCGACCGCGAGGCGCTGCGCATCGCGCTGCTCAAGCTTTCGGCCGAGCACCGAGAGATCGTGCTCATGCACGAGGTGGAGGGGCTGACCTACGAAGAGGCGGCGAGCGTGCTCGGTGTGCCGGTGGGGACCGTTAAGTCCCGACTGCATCACGCCTTTTTGAACCTGCGCAAGTCGTTGTCGGGCTGCGAAGAGGTACCCGCATGAGCATACGCGATGATCTGAAAGCATTTATAGATGGGGAGCTCGACGAAGCCCGCGCGGCAGAGGTGCGCGAGGCGGTTGCCACCGATCCGGCGCTTCGGCAGGAGGTGGATCAGATGAGAGCTTTGGGATTTGAGATCAAGAGACTCGCGAGCGAGCCGGCGCCGCTAGGTGCTGAGATCGTGTTGACGAGAGTGCGGAGCAGGCGGTTCGCGTGGCGACGGCTGATTTCGGTAGTTGCGGGCGGCGCGCTGGTACTTGTCGCCGTGAGCATCCTCTTCCCGGTTTACGGGCAGTCGAAGGAGGCGGCAAAGGCGAGCGCTTCGCGCGTTATTAATAAGGGTTCACAGGATCTTTACCGCCAACCAAAGGGCCTTGAGTCAGCGGGTGAGGATATGATCTTCGGCCAGCGTAACGGATCTGCGGTAGCTCCTCAGGCCCAGTCATCCGAGAGTAAAGGCGGACTTGACAGCCCCGCGCATCACAGAAGGTTCGGTGATGGACTAACGCCAAATAACACCGAATACAACAGCGATCCTTATACTGAGGGGTTGGGATCTGGATTCCAAACGGGTCAAGCAAACACTCCCGGAAAGAAAGGACTTGGCGGAACGGTTCAGTATGGGGGTAGTTCAGGACCTGCCTTTTATCCGGATTTCTCGAAGAACACGGCCAGAGGTAAGGAAAACGAGAAACAGGCTCAGCTTCTAAAGCAGTCCAAGGAAACTAGAGCACGCACGATGCTCATCCGAACCTCGGATATCGACATCAAGGTGGGCGATGCTAGGAAGACGCTGGACGACGCCCAGAAACTGGCCACACGCCTTGGCGGATTCGCCAGCAACAGCGGCACAACGGGCGGAAAGGGCAGCCTTCCCGAAGCCAACATCACCCTGCGAGTGCCGGTCGGTAAGTTCGACGAGGCGATGAGCAAGCTCCGGGCCATGGGAGACGTCCAGTCCGACAATACGAAGTCGGATGACGTGACCGCTGAGTACGCCGACACGACGGCACGGATCAAGGTGATGCGCGCCGAGGAAGAGAGCTACGTCGCGATGCTCAAAGCGGCTCGCAAGGTCAACGACCTGCTCGATATCAAGGATCGGCTCGGGAACGTGCGGCAGGAGATCGAGAGCTTGCAGGCGCAGGCGGCGGCCCTGAAGGATCAGTCGGCTATGTCGACGATCAACGCCAGCTTCCACGAGAAGGAGAGAGCCGGCGAGCCGGTCGCGCAGACGACCAGCTGGGCGCAGGACACGTGGGCCGGATCGGTCAACGGCCTGGTCGGGATCTTCCAGTCGCTCGGGCAGTGCGCGATCGTGTCGTTCGTGTACATCCCGATCTGGCTGCCGATCCTGCTCGTCGGGTTTGTCGGCTTCAGAAGGTTGGCAAGACCGGTCGGTTAGGCGGGAAAGCGGGAAGGCGGGAGCCTCCGAAATCCGCGCCGGCGGCGCGCCAGACCAATAGCCCCGGATGGAGCGAAACTCCGAGACGCGAGCTCTAAATCGCGCCGGGGGGCGGCAGACCAATGGGCCAGGATGATGGAGCGAAGCGGAATCGAGACGCAAGAGATCAGGTGGCGAGAGCGACTCTAAGTCGCGCCGAAGGCGCGGAAGACCAATAGCCCTGGATGGAGCGAAGCGAAATCCGGGGTTCGCGGTTCCGCTGTCCGCGTCCCGGCAGGGACGCAAGACATCGCGTAGACCGCACGAGACCCGGAGGGTCGATAGATCGATAGCTTGGGGTAGAGCGAAGCGGCACCCCAAGAGGAGGTCCAAACCTCCCGCGTCCCGGCAGGGACGCAAGGCATCGCATAGACCGCACGAGACCCAATCGGTAGCTTGAGGTAGATCAGTCGAAAAACCTCATGTCCACATCGATCCCTGCCTCCCTGCAGATGGCGAGGTATTCGTCGCGCCAACTATGTTTCTTGTGTGCTCCTCCTGGCTGTTAACGTATCGACGGACCGCTTCAACGGCGTCCGGTGACACGCTGATGGCCGCAAACCCGGTCTGCCAAGCGAACTGCCTGAGGCCAAGTTCCGACTTTATCCAGCGAGTTGTCGCGGTCTTGAGGTCTTGAACCACCTTCGAAGAGTTGTGGGTCGGCTTGAATCGCACGAGAAGGTGCACGTGGTCTCGCGCGCCGTCGATTGCTAGCGGTTGGACTTCGAATCCTTTTAGTGTCCCGCCCATGTATTCGTGCAGTCTAGAGCGCCAGTGGTCCTCGATCATCGGCACGCGGTCGTGGGTACCGAATACGATGTGAAAGTAGATGGCCGAGTAGGTAGACGGCATAGCGGAAGTCTGGCATGTCAGGTGAGGCGTCTTGCGTCCCTGCCGGGACGCTTGGTTTTTGGGCGCCTCGTCTTGGGGTGCCGCTGCGCTTTACCCCAAGCTAATGGGCTTACGGCCCTCCGGGCCTGAGGACATCTTGATTGTCAAGGGTCCGGGGTGCCGCTGCGCTCTACCCCAAGCTAATGGGCTTACGGCCGATCCAATGGGCGGGAGACCGTTCCCGCGGTCTAAAGACGCGCGGCTACAACTGACTCGGGGTTTGGGTTGTGGCATTTGTGAGCCTGGGGCCGGCGACAGGCTATCCCGGATGCCGTAGCCATCCGGCTACCGCATGCCACAAGGAAAAAGATCCAGTGGGAGGGAGACCGTCCCGCGGTCTAAAGACGCGCGGCTACAACTGACTCGGGGTTTGGGTTGTGGCATTTGTGAGCCTGGGGCTGGCGACAGGCTGTCCCGGATGCCGTGGGCATCCGGCTACCACATGCCACAAGTCCCGCGGTCTAAAGGCACGCGGCACAACTGACCCAGAAGGTGGCTGACCCGACGGTGTAAGGCCGGATTCTGATTCTGTGAGGGCGGTTGAAGTTGCAAAGGGTCTCCCAACTGGTGGTAGACGACCGCTACGGCCGTTCTGGATGTAGCATTCGAACTCGTCGCGGAAGACCCGGATCGCGCCCTGGCCGCCAATCATGACCATCGACGTCAAACTGCTCGAGTTCCGCCATACAAACAACATCCTGCAAGCTGAGGATGATCTCCGACGGCCGGTTTTCGCTATATCGGTAGATCACGCTATACTAGGTTCGATTCACCGACCGGGAGGATTTGTGGCAGGGGTCTCATTTGAAGGCGTAACGAAGATCTTCGGCAAGGACGTTCGCGCGGTCGACAACCTTGCGCTGGACATCAAGGACAAGGAGTTCATGGTACTCGTCGGCCCCTCCGGCTGCGGAAAGACCACCGCACTGCGCATGATCGCCGGGCTGGAAGAGGCCACTGAAGGCGATATCAAGATCGGCGACAACCGGGTGAACGACGTTCCGCCGAAGGACCGGGACATCGCCATGGTCTTCCAGAACTACGCGCTGTACCCGCACATGAACGTGTACGACAACATCGCGTTTGGGCTGCGGCTGCGCGAGCTGAAGGGCTTCCTGTGGCAGGTCTCGCACCTGGGCGAGGCGAAGCGGATCCGCGAGGACATCGACAAGCGGGTGCGCGAGGTCGCGGCAATGCTCGGCATCGAACAGCTTCTGCATCGCCGCCCGAAAGAACTCTCGGGCGGACAGAGACAGCGCGTAGCGCTGGGAAGGGCCATCGTGCGCAAGCCGAAGGTCTTCCTGATGGACGAGCCGCTCTCCAACCTGGACGCCAAGCTGCGAATCCAGACCCGGGCAGAGCTGATCCGGCTTCACCGCTCGTTGGGCATCACGACCGTCTATGTGACCCATGACCAGGTCGAAGCCATGACGATGGGTCAGCGGATCGCGATCATGCGGGACGGCTTGCTCCAGCAGTGCGACATCCCGGAGGTTGTTTACTCGAAGCCGGCGAACAAGTTCGTGGCCGGGTTTATCGGCTCGCCGCCAATGAACTTCGTCGACGCAAAGATAGTGAAGGAAGACAGCCGGATCTTCGTGGACACTGGCGCTCTGAAATTTCCCCTGCGTCCGGGCCATGCCGCCTCCGCCTACGCGGGCAAAGCCGTGACGCTGGGCATCCGGCCGGAGGCGATCTTCGACCGGAACCTCGGTGGCAGCGTGGACCCCACTCCGGAGAATTCGTTCTCGGCCAAGGTCGAGGTTCTCGAGCCGCTCGGACCCGAGTACGTCGCCTACCTACACGCGGGCGACCACGACTTGGTGGCCACGATCGACAACGCGACCAAGATCAAAGAAGGGCAGACAACCGAGTTCGTCGTGAACATCGAGGAGCTGCACATCTTCGATCCCGAAACGGAAGCAGCCGTTCGTTAGTCGAGCCTAAACTCTGCTTCGGTCAGAGCCTGCACGACGGTGCCCGAGTGCTTAACCTCGAATCCGTTCGTGCTGCACACGAAGTAATCGGAGTCGTCTCCGGGTTGGGTGATCCACAGTTTCCCTCGCTCCGGATGGACGGTGCGGCCGGTCCAATCAGAGGGGATTCTCAGCACTTCGCCCGCTTTCAGGGTGAACGTCGCGAAATCGAGCGGGCTTCTGGTGTTCGTTGAAATGGCGGTTTTTGTCATGGCTGGTCTCACCTTGTTCTACGCGCTGCTCTCGTGGCCGATGCTTGTAACTGGGTCGAAAGACCAGTACAGTTCGGCAAAACTGTCGGTTAAGTACAAGCTAAGGATCTCACTGTACTGCCATTGCCGTAGAACACTGTACTGATCGAACTGTGCGGGGCACAGGTAGCGTGTGGACAATATGATCGCGACTCAGACAACGGACGGGAAGCCGGAGGTGCTCTACCGGCAGGTAGCCGAGCAGCTTCGAGCGCTCGTGCGGGAGGGCGCTTTTAGGCCGGGGGACCGCGTGCCTTCGGTTCGGCAGATGAGCCGTCGGCTTCACGTCAGCGTGACGACGGTGGTCGACGCCTATCGTCTGTTGGAGGATCAGGGCGTGCTGCACGCGCGTCCGCAGTCGGGTTTCTACGTTCGGGCGCGGGTTTCGAACGCGCCTCCGGAGCCTGAAATCAGCAAGCCGGAGTCCAAGCCGTACTCCTACGAGAGCGAGGACCTCATGCTGCACATCATGCGGGAGGTTGGCAACAACCGATTGATCCACTTTTCGAGCTCGGTGCCCGATCCCGAGCAGCTGCCCCTCGGCAAGATGAGCCAGCTCATGTCGCAGGTCGCCAGGACGCAGCGAAACCGCGTCTCCTCCTACGATGCGCTACCCGGCTGCCGCACTTTCCGGGAGCAGGTTGCCCAACACGCGTATGCGATGGGGTGCGTTCTTGGGCCGGGAGACTTGGTGGTCACGAGCGGCTGCCAGGAAGCATTACAGTTGTGCCTTCGCGCGGTTACAAAGCCGGGCGATGCGGTCGCCGTGGAATCGCCCAGCTATTACGGATTGCTGCAGCTCATCCAGATGCTCGGGTTGAAGGCGGTCGAGATCCCCTCGTGCCCGCGGGCGGGGGTCAGCCTGGAGGCCCTCGAGGAGCAGATCGGCTATCAGGAGAAGAATCACACGCCGATCAGGGCCTGCGTGTTCATGACGAACTACAACAACCCGCTCGGCTGCGAGCTTTCGGAGGCCCGCAAGAAGAAGCTCGTGGAGCTTCTGGAGCGGTTCGATATACCGCTGATCGAGGACGACGTTTACGGCGATCTGACTTTCGCAGACGAGCGGCCGATTGTCGCCAAGGCTTTCGACAAGACGGGCAACGTAATGCTATGCTCTTCCTTCTCGAAGACCCTCGGCCCGGGATATCGCGCCGGGTGGTGCGCGCCCGGCAGGTACAAGGACGCGTTCGAGAAACTGAAGTTCGCGAGCAATATCTGCGGCGTGCCGCTGCCCTTGATCGCGGTCGGCGAGTTCCTGGCGACGGGCGCGTACGACCGTCATCTCCGGCGGATGCGGAAGACGAACGCGATGAGGTGCGCGCTGGTAACCGAGGCGATCGCCGAGCACTTCCCTGCCGAGACCAAGGTGACGAGACCGATGGGCGGCCAGGCTCTTTGGCTGGAGCTGCCGGAGAAGATCGACTCAGTCAAGACCTACTACAAAGCGGTGGACGCGGGCGTCACCTATGCGCCAGGGCCGATCTTCTCCGCACAGGGCGGCTACCAGAACTACATGAGGATCAATTTCTCGCGGTGGAACGAGCGCTACGCGTCCGGCCTCGCGCGGCTGGGAGAGCTGATCCGGAACGAGCTGAAGCAGCCCTGACCGGATTGCGCTGGCGAAACGCCTCGTACAGCAGAATGCCGGTTGCCACGCCGACGTTCAGCGAGGATGTCCGACCTATCATTGGAATCCTCGCGATATGAGTGCAGAGCGCGCGCTGACCCTCGGAGAGGCCTTTCCGCTCGGAACCGAGCATGAGGACAGTTGGGCCAGACCAGTCGACCTCTCGATAGTCGATGGACGAGTCGGTTTCCGCCCCGATGGTGACACCGTTCCGATGGACGGGCCACCGCTTGAACAGCTTGTAGGGGGTGCGGACCAGCTCGAGACCGAAGATGGCGCCCATACTGCCGCGGACGACGGCGGGGTCGTGAGGGTCGGTCGTGTGGCGCGTTCCTTCGAGCTCGCGATCCAAGACGATCAGTCCGGTGGCTCCGGCTGCCTCCGCGGCGCGGAGGATGGTCCCGAGGTTTCCGGGATTCCGGATGCGCTCGATGGCGACCCAGAGGCCGTTTCGCTGAACACGGTCGGGCAGTGGGGTCCAGAGAAGGGGCGCGAGAGCGGCGATGCCGCTCGCCTCGGGAGCCTGAGAGATCTCCTTGAAATGGCTGACTCTCACTTCATGTATGGGTGTTCCCTTTGCTTTCAGCTCGGCGAGACACTGCCGGGCGAAGCCGCATAGGAGGGGCGGGCAGGAGATTGCACAGGCGATGGGCACGGCTGTATCGATGGCAGCGCGCACGAATCTTGCGCCTTCGAATGAGAAGAGCCCGGTTGCCTCTCGGCTGGCCCGTTCGCGGAGCGAAAGGGTGAGGGCTAGGGCGGAGGACGAATCGAGGATGCCCGTCAGGGCGGGAGCGTTAGTGCGCTCCATCCTCCTTTGGCGCGTTTGCGCGGTTGGTATTCATCGGGTGGATGCTACCCTAGCGCGGCACCTTGACCATCCAGAGGTCATCGTCTTCCCGGATGTGCAGATAGCCGTCTTGATCGATGTCATCGGGCCATGCTTCCATATTGCGATTGAAGACCATTCGCCATGCTTCCTTTTTCGTGAGGGGATCGATGGCCGCGTAATAGGTCATGGTGGGGGTGTCGTCGTATCGGATCAGCATTCCACGATAGCTTGTCACTAGGTTGTAACCCTTCTGCCAAAGCGTCTTGCCCGTGTCGGCGTCAATCGCGACAACGCCTCCGGTATTCAGGTTGGTCGCGAGGACTCGGCGGGCCAAAGTTCGCTTCCAAGCCGACGCTAACTCTGGCCGTTGCCACAGCACCTTGCCGTCGGAGAGCCTGATCTTGGCAAGATTCAGCTTGTTCTCGTGCATGCGAACGCCGCTATAGGGTGTCCAGCAGTGCGCGGGGGGCAGGTCCGCATACAGATAGCCCCCCAGGATAGTCGGTACGGCGCAATCGCCTACCCCCGGGTACGGCAGCGACCACGTCTTCGACCACAAGGGCGAACCCGTCTTCCTGTCTATGAGCAAGAGCCAACAGGGATTACTGCACGTCATCACAACATACTTGGGGGAAATGCCAAGCAGTGGCCAGCCAGGACTTGACCACGCTTGCTGGGCCTTCGGAGCACGAACATTACATACCCAAAGTTTCTTGCCGTTGCTGGCGTCAATTGCTTCTGTCCCGTTCTTATAGGTGAGGAAGATCGTATCACCATCCACGTCTATGCCATGACAATCTGAAGCAGTAATGTGCCAAACCACCTGACCAGTGCTTCTACTACGGCCGTCAATCCTTTCAAACGAGTCCCAGGTGACAAGGGCGCTGTCGCATAAGAGGTATCCCATCGGTGCTCCCGATGCCTGAACTCCGTGCTTTACCGTCCATACGGCTTTGCCCGTCTCGATGCTCGTAGCAGACAGAACTCCCTTCGCATCATTGAAGAAGACTCCTGCCTTCAAGTCGTAATCCGAGCCACTTATCCGATACCCGATGACGGGGATCCGGCAGCGATTGAGCATCGCAATCGGCTTTGGAAGATGCTTAGGCTCAGAGTAGTGATAGTAGCCTAGCCACTTTCCGCTACGGGGAGTTGAGGCTGTTATCGGAAACTCGAACTTACCAAGCCATGGATTCTTGACATTCTTTGGCAAGGACCAGAATCCAAATGCTGCTTGGGTCCAAGTTTCCGAGAATTCCTCAGAAGAGTCATCTTGGATACGGATGGTTTTTCCCGGTTTGACCACCAGTCGCCCCCCGCTGTCGGTACCGCCGGACATCGATCCGCCATGTCCCGATGCGCTGACATCAACCTGCCCCGACAACGTGACGGGAACCCGGGCCTTATTGGTCAAATCCAACGTCAGGACTCCATTGACGATAGACACACGGGCTTGCCAGCGGGCTTTGACCGGCTCCCTGAGCCTATTGAGCTCCTTCAGTCTCTTGCCTCTGGATGGCAATCGCTCGACCCGGGACCATAACGCTCTGCCCTGGGAGACCGAATAAGGAAACTCGTAGCCAGTGGTCCGCGTAAGTGCCTGTTGCGCGTCGTAGCAGATGGTTCCGTTTGAACTTCGCCGATCGTCCTCTAGGCATGCAAGCAGAATGTCGACCTGGATGGGAGCCGACGCGCGGCGCAAAAACTGGTCCACTGCATCACATTCCCGGTCACCTATCGAAAACCTTTGTGCGGCGGCCTTTAAGACCTTGGCGCTGAGGCTCTGAAGCAGTAACGCGGACGCCATCGATCTGACTTCCGGATTCTTATCGCGCTGCATGAGAAGAAGCTTCGGTGTACAACTTAAACCTCTGGTCAAATACAGCGTAAAAACAGCGAATCTTCGGACTTCCGGATCGGCCATCGAGCATGCTCGTTCCACTGCTCCAGAATATTGCTTAAGCTTCACTGAAGCAAAAGGATGTTGTGCGTCAGCACTATCGGTCTCGGCGATATACTGCAGCGGAAGCAGTGCATCTTTTCCCTTGCACTTGGAGAGATATCGTCCGATGGCTTGATCGGGGCTTTTGCCGAGTAGAATCTTGTAAAAAGCCTCGTCCGAAACAGGCAACACTTCATCAGGGACTGGCGCCGGTGGCCTGCCACCATAAGGCACAGTATGGCTGAGGAACCAGATACTTGGCAATCGGAGGTCATCGACCTCTCCCGGAAATCGCCCAAGTCCCCATTCGTTCATATTCGAGCGGAGAACACGAAACGGCTCTTCACTACTCTGCACAGAGATTCTCATGCTCTTGCCAGTTATTTTGCCCTTCAGGACTCGGTCAATGACGATCTCGGTTGTGCCGGAAATGTAATCGATGCCGGTTACAGGTGTCATCTTCTTTGGCACCCAATGCGCTACGACGATGATAGGACTCGTCGCGAGAGTCCTTGCTCTACTGCCACCGCCTAAGCTCGTTAATGGCGGCTTGACCGCTCCGCCGAGGCAGAACGTGGCAAGCTCAAGAAGACTGAGGATGATGGACAAGAAGGAACGTCGAGACATGCTAGTTAGACCTGGGACTGATCCGTCCTCGTTTCAGATCTTCAGTGGGTGCTCTGGGAGCAGAGAGATCTTTCGGAAGCGCAATCCTCCACATCGTGGAAGTTTCCTCTTCCTGCATCCAGAGCGAGCCATCTAGAGTGATCTTAGTGGGATAGGCGCTCACCTGTCGGCTCATCCGACATTGCCATGCAGAGTCTCCATTCGCCGGGTCAAGGCCGACTAGAAATGTGTTTCTTCCTTTACCAACCTGAGCAATCATGTATCCCGCGAAGGAGCCCATCGCCGACCCTTCCCTTGACCAAAGCTTCTTCCCGGTCAAGCTATCGTATCCTACGATCGAGTCCGAGAAGTTGGTGATTACAACCAGCGTGCCGCCCACCACGTAGACCTCGTTCCCGGATACGAGGGGGTTACGCCACATCAGGTGGCCATCCGATACGCGATAGCAAGCGAGATCAGGGTCGGTCTGGTGATACCGGGTGCCGCTGTACGGCGTCCACTGTCGGCGCGCCGGCAGGTTGACATACAGGAAGTCTCCATGCAGCTTCAACAGAGACGGACCCCAATAGATGTAATCCGGTAACCCTACGGTTCTGGACCACAGTGTCTTTCCGCTTTGGCGATCCAGAACTGTTAGAGTGACAGGATTCGCCGACATTACGGCAATGCACTTGGTCGACATCGCCACGACCCAGCCAGACGATTCTTCATAGTAATAGTCGCGGGACTGCCTCTTTGCGAGGACGCCTGGCGGCCGGAAATACCAAAGCGGTTTGCCGGTGTTATCGAATAGGCCGATTGCCGAGCGGAAGGTGATCAGAGAACCGTTTGCGTCGGCGTTCAATGCAGGCTGCCCGGGGCCTTCCATGTGCCAGAGCTCCTTTCCGGTCCTCGCCTGGAGCATCTCTATCCGACCAATGTCCGGTTTGGCGAGCAAGACACTGCCGGACCTTACGAGGACGTTTGGATAACCGCTAAGATTCCGTCGGTTGGTGTCCCAGAGACGCGCTTTGGTTACCGCATCGAATGCCGTCAGTCCAAGGCTGTCGTCGACATAAGACGTCAGGGTCGCCGTGTCGAATCGCGATGTCGGGGAGTAGTAGGCCGACGTACGAATCGGGTTGCCAAGCAGATCCTCGATTTGCAGAGGTTTTGCCGGCGGCGGATCGTTCTCGTGCTTGTCTGGCTCCTTCCACTTGCCAAGCGCAGGCAGTGTAGCGGGAACGGCCACGCTGACATTCCCAAGCCACGGGTTTGGCGACTTCGCGTGAACTACTAGGAATCCGAAGGCGACCTTGGTGACCGAGGCCGCTACGAACTTGCCGCCGATTCCGGTGATAAAGCGATGGGTCTCTCGGGGGCGAATGGTCACCGCCCGCATCGGCCCGCCGTTACTAAAACCCGAGCTGCGGGCTCCTTTGTATGAGGTCAGGTAGAACTTTCGGTCGACGGTGACAGGGACTGCCGCTTGATTGGTCAAGTCAAGGGCGATTCTTCCATTGACCGTAAGGAGCGAGCCTTTCCACTTCACTTCAAGCGGTCTTTGAAGCTCACGCAGCTTCTTTAGCCGTAAAGCCTTGGACGGCAACGCCTCGACTCTCGACCATAGCTCGCGGCTTCGAGACACTGAATAGGGGAAACCATATCCAGTTAGCTTGAGCAACCTCTTCTTGGCTCGCAGGGCACAACTCTCGTTCGTGTAGCCAAGACCCTCGTTGCTCTCCAGGATGCCAAGTAGAAGCGGGACGGCGATGTTTAACGGGCGCCCGGAAGACAGGTTGAGGACGGCGCCCGCGTTGAGCTCGCGCAAGGCGCGACTCTTTAGGAGCCCGGCAATGATACTCTTGGACTTGCTGCGCAGCAAGATCGAGGCCGCAAGACTCCGAACGTCGATATCTTTATCGTTCGCCATTTTCAGGAGGAAGGCCTCCGATTGGCTTTGTTGCATGCGGTAGAGGGCATACATCGCGGCTTTTCGGACGGCCGCGACCGAAGAATGGCAGCATCGCTCCACCTTACTCTGATACTGGCGTAGCACCGTCGCACCAGCCTTGGGCGCCGGAACGCTCATCGAATCGAAGTCGCCAACGTATCTGATGGCCCTTTGAGCGATCATGGAATCGCTGGAAGTCAAGAATGGGCTCAGCCCCTTTGATGGGCTCTTGCGGATCGCCACCAAGAACGGCTTCAGCGAAAGGGGCAGAACATACCGTGGGACGAGATCGCGGGTGTAGCTGCCGGAGACCACGGTGTAGTGTCCAAGAAACCAAATTGCAGGCTTGGTTAGGTCGTTTACCGAACCTGGAAAGTCTCCCAAGCCCCATTCCGAAAAGCGGTCACCGCCATCCGAGCGCCAGACATATCGCTGGCCATATCCAACCACGCCGATTTTGAGCTTGCCGGGCCGTACCTTGCCGGCAAGGACTTCGTCGATGACCAACACGGTCGTGGCCGCTTCCTCTCCAGCCTGCACAGCTGTCATCTTCGCCGGCACCCAGTGCGCGACAACCATTATCGGTTCCTTGGCGAGCTTCCGGGATGCCTCGGCCCACGCAGGGCACACCAGCCCGGCTGCGCAGACAATAGCTATCAGTCGACAAGTCCGGCGTAGCACTCTAGAAGCAGAGACGTTCCCTGCCGCCAATCCGTTTTGGCCGGTATGCTGCCAACTCGTGCAAGCTCGAACCGTTGCCTCGACTCTGACCACGATGTCCGAAGTGATGACGCCCACCAGCGCCAACTATCTGGGAAAGGTCTTCGGCGGAACGATCCTCTCGCTGCTCGACCTCGTCGCGTACGCTACAGCCTCCAAGTTCGCAGGAAACATCTGCGTGACGGCCAGCTTCGACCGCGTCGACTTTCACGAGCCCATTGAAGTTGGAGAAATCGTAACCTGCGAGGGCCTGGTTTCGTATGTTGGTCGTACGAGCGTGGAGGTGACCATAGAAGTCTATGCCGAGAATATCTACACCGGAGTCAAACGGCACACCAATGCGGCGCGCGTAACCATGGTCGCGATTCGGGATAACAAGCCGGTCGAGGTGCCGCGGCTGATCTGCGAGACACGGAACGAGAAGGTCCGATTCCTGGAGGGCAAGTTGCGCCGCGAGATACGGGCCAAGCAGAGGGCCGACTTCGACCGAATCGCGGAGACTTTTCGGACCTGCGACGAGGCCGAGCTCGACCGACTACTGGAGGCTGAGCGACTCACGTAACGTGGCCAAGGCGCTGGATTCCGTACTGGAGTGGCTCTATCCATCCAAGTGCGCTCTTTGCGAGTTTCTTGGACCCGATGCGATCTGCCCGGTTTGCTTCAGCGAATTCCGCCGCTTCGACTCCGTTGTCTGGCCCGGGTCGGGCGCCCTCGACTACCAAGCGGCCGCGTTTGCCTATGAGGGCCGCGCCGCGCAGGCCGTTCAGCGCTTGAAGTATTCGCGGGTGACTTCCCTCGCCGCCCGCATGGCGACGCTCCTGGCGGAGGCTCTCGACGACAGGGGGCTTCACCACGTGGACGCCGTCGTGCCGGTGCCGATCCACTGGAGGCGGCGCTGCATGCGCGGGTTCAACCAGTCGGAGTTGCTCTCCGCCCTCGTCCCGGCGGCCAAGCTGCGGCCGGATCTTCTCACGCGTATCCGGTCGACCCGGCCGCAGGTGGGCTTAACATCCGAGCAACGCGAGAAGAACATCCAAGGCGCGTTTAAAGCGCATCCCACAGTGAACGGCAAATCGATCCTTCTGATCGATGACGTGCTGACGAGCGGACAGACCGCCCAGGAATGCGCCAAGGCGCTCAAGCAAACGGGAGCCTTCGAGGTTGGAATCCTGGCCTTTGCGGGCAGCGCAACCATTATCGCTTAGGACTGCCGAGCCTTTTTCGCTCGGTTGATCGCGTCCTGGTCCACCGCTCTCTCGAACGACCGATAGCCGGCGAGCTTAAAGCCGTGCTTCTTGGCGAGCCTTTGTGTCTCGTCGACCTGCTCGACGGTGACGTCTTTGCCCAGCGTGAAGCTTACGGGCCGGTCGTCTAAGGCCAACATCATCGTTTCGCTCATGCATGCATAGGCGGTCTTCGGGGGGAACCCGAACGTCATCCCGAAGTCGACGTCGCCGGGTACGGATACGACGCCGCCCTCGATGATCAGCACATCCTGGCGCTCCTTGGCAACCCGCACGCTGACGTCGCGCGGTCGCGCGACGTCGCAGACGACGCAGCCCGGTTTCAGGTGCTCGGGAAGTATGACGGCCGCATCCGAGGATGTGACGGTCACGATGGCGTCGGCATTGCGGATCGCGTTGATGTCGGTGGTCGCCTCTGAGCCCGAGATATCCTTGGCGACCTCCTCGGTTTTGGCTTGATCCCGGCCGACGAGGACGGTCTTACCGAACTCTCTGCTGAGCACGCGGGCGCAGGTCTTGCCGATCGACCCCGTCGCGCCGACTACGGCGAGAGTCGAGTTCGGAAGGTCCAGCTCGAGCTTGCAGCAGGCGTCGAGGGTCCCCTCGATGGCGGTAGCCACTGTGTAGCTGTTGCCGGTCGTCACCGCGATCGGGGCGTTCTTGGCGACCGTCACGCCACCGTCGCCGACCACGCTCGTGAACGCGCCGAGGCCGATAATGTCCGCTCCAAACTCTTTCGCCATTCGGGTGCAGGCCGTGATCCGCTCGTAAACCAGCTCGAGCGGAAGCGTCTCGGTCATCTGCTTAGGGGTGAGGGGACACCCGATGAACCAGCCCTCGGTTTCGGCGCCGGTCAGCGAGCGGATGCCAGTGATGCGGCTCATGAGGACGGGGCTCTTCCTGGCCAGGAAGGCCTCGATCCAGCTGTCGGGAAAATACTTCGCTATCGGATACTTTTTCGCCGCGTCCTTGGGTGTCAGGGGGTGGATGATGAAGGCGAATCGGGTCAAGGCTTCCTCGTGATTGCGGCTCGCTCGTGGAGCGACTGTACCATACCTACTTACGAATACAGGCGGTAGCTCTCATGCGTTGTCGGGTCTCCATCCGATCTCGATAAGGCGTTCAGACGCTCTTCCAGGGACGGCGACCCTGACAGCCACCTGTCAAGCCCATACCACCGTAACGGCGCGCCGCCCAATCGGTACATCTTTAGCAGGCCGGATCTCATTGCGTCGCGAAGTCCGAATCTTTCACCCGCTCGATCCGCCACGAAGTAAACGTTTCGGCCGAGGTACTTGATCAGAGCAAGCCCAAACGGGAGCAGGCTCAGTCCCGCGAAGAACAGGATTATGAACATCTGAACCGACCGAGATAAGAGAGCAGCGACGGCCAGGATGACGAAGTAATAGATCAACCCTCCCAAGCGCGACGCTCTGGCTACTGTCTTCAGGTCATTTCGCTCGACAATGGCAAGCCGGCTGGCGATCAAGGCGGCAGTTTCCGCATCGGTAAGCAGGTCCCGCAACATGCTGGTGATTGCTACCGAGCGGTCAACGAGAACATATGCATTTGCCGTGCTTGAAGGGATCACCTTGATGTCGGATGCTTCTCTGCCAAAGCTCCTGAGTATCAATCGGATCGGGTTGTCTTCCGTAAGCTCGGTTGTAGAAAGGGCACCTGCTCCCTTGTTAAGCAAACGAACGCTGATTCGTCTAAGCAAAATCATCGCGATGAAGAAGACTATGATGCCCGTCCAGATCAGCTCGACGTTGCGTGTCCGGAGAGCGAGCACGACCAGCCCGATGAACAGCTGTGGCACCGCGATTGGTATCAACTGCCGGCTAATCGGGGGGATAGCGATCTGCATCTGCGGAAACCTTGCTGCCAGTGCTCGGTCCCGGCGGGCGCGAAGAAAAAGCCCAACGGCGAAACTCGCTATCGAAACCGATATCACCGCGGTTAACGCATCCAAGACTTGATTCAAGGAGACATCCAGCCCGTTCCGTGAGGCCTCGACAGTTAGCCAGACATAAACTGAAAGGGACGCCAGCTTTATCAGCTGCAAAACGGGCGCAACTCGCTCATACCTTGCTTGGTTCTCCTCTATTTCGACTGGCTCGAACTCCGGTGCCGGCTTGACATGGGGCTCACCCTTGCGCACAAGGAGAATCGGCCCAATGACCGCCCATCCCAAGCCGAGGACAAAGAGAATCGCAAGAGGAATCATGTTCGGGAACCGCTGTTATTGTATCTGGGCCTTTACCGGCCCGTTGAGGTAGGTTAGACCCATGACTCGCGAAGTTCACTCGACCCACGACGCTCCCGGCGCGATCGGTCCGTATTCTCAGGCGATCCGGGCATCCGGAAACTTCATGTTTTGCAGCGGACAGATTCCTCTGCGCCCGGATGGGACCCTGATTACGGGCGACGTCAAGCAGCAGACCGAGCAGGTGATGGCCAACATCAACGCCGTCTTGGAGTCGGCGGGGCTGAGCTTCGCCAACATCGTCAAGACGACGATCTTTCTTTCCTCGATGGACCACTTCTCGGCCGTGAACGAGGTTTACGGTTCCTGTTTCGCGAGCGACCCGCCGGCGCGGTCCACGGTCGCGGCGGCCGGATTGCCTCGCGGCGTCGACGTGGAGATCGAAGTGATCGCGATGTACTGAGGGGCGGGAGTCTTTCCCGATGTCGCACTATCGTGGACATCCGGCTCTGCGAGCCTCGGGATCTCCGCTTCGCTCCGAGAAGTCTTGGGTGTTGGGTATTGGGTATTGGGTATTGGGTATTGGGTATTGGGTATTGGGTATTGGGTATTGGGTATTGGGTATTGGGTATTGGGTGTTGGGTATTGGGTATTTGGGAGTTGCGCACCTTCAGCGCGCGGAGATGGTGGGCGGCTAACCCAGGCCTGCGCCGGGCACGGTTCGCGGCCTGGGGTGTCCACTTGGCAACCCTCAGAACAACTGCTGTAGCCGGCCCGTGCTGTCTCCAAGCTGCTCGATCTTCACGCCCATCCGGTCCAGCATCGAGAGAAACAGGTTGTTCATCGGCGTGCGGTCGGGGTACCGGACGTGGCGGCCCGTCTTGATGGACTTCCCTCCGCGACCAGCAAGCAGCACCGGCAAGTTGTCGTGATTGTGCGCGTCGCCATCGGAGATCCCCGCGCCATAGACCACCATGGAGTGATCGAGCATGGTGCCGTCCAGCTCCTTGATGCTCTTCATCTTCTCGAGCGCGTAGGCGAGCAGCTGAACGTGGTACCGGTCGATCTGTCGCTTCTTCTCGAGCTTGACGGGATCCGTGCCGTGGTGAGACATGTCGTGGTGACCCTCAGGCACTCCGATCTGCTTGTAGCTGCGATTGCTCCCGTCGTTGCAGAACATCAGCGTGCTGATGCGCGTCAGGTCGCCTTGGAACGCGAGCACCATCATGTCGGCCATGAGCTTCACATGCTCGCCGTAATCCGCGGGGACGCCGGCCGGATGAGGCGTTCCGGCGGCCAGCTTGTCAAGCTTGGCTTGATCCGCGCGGTTGAGCCTGAGCTCAATCTCCCGCACTGCTTGGAAATACTCGTCCATCTTCCGCTTGTCGTGGATTCCGAGCCGGGCGCGAAGGCGGTCGGCGTCGTCCATCACGAGATCGAGGATGCTCAGGTTGTACTTGCGCCGCTTCTCTCGCGACTCGCCCTGATCGGCACTGCCATCGCCGAAAAGCCGCTCGAACACGAGACGTGGATTGGTCTCGTGTGCATTTGGCGTGGCCTCGCCGCGCCACGAGATGCTGCTGGAGTAAGCGCAGCTGTAGCCTGAATCGCAATCGCCCGCCTGGGCGCCTCGCTCGCAACCGAGCTCCAAGGAGGCAAAGCGTGTGGCGCCGCCGACCTTCTCGGCTGCGACCTGATCGACGGAGATGCCATCGTGAATGTCGGCCCCGGCCGTCTTTCTGACATGGACGCCGGTCAGCCAGGTAGCGGCGGAGCGAGCGTGGTCGCCAGGCCCATCGCCGAGGGCGAAGGCGTTCATCTGGGCAAGTCCGGTCAGGATGCTGAAATCGGATTTGACGTTGGCGAGAGGCTCGAGTACGGAGGGCAGCTCGAAGACTCCCTCGGTGGTGGGAGTCCAGTGGTCCATGCTGATTCCGTTGGGCACGAACATGAACGCCATACGAACCGGCTGGGCGGACTTGGGCACCGACTGAGCGAGGGCGTTGAGGGGCAGCATGCCTTCAAGGGTGGGCAGAGCGAGGGCAGTGCCTATGCCTTTGAGAAAGGTCCTTCGCGGGATTCGGGATGCCATCTAGCCACTGTCTCCTCGTCTCTTTCGAAACGCGTCGCTCATTACAACTGACGTGACGAGCGCCGAAAATCGATAGTTCTTCGCTTCGACGGCCTTTTGGACCTCGTCGACAATGCACCGGTCGGCGGAGGTGATGCCTCGACCCGTCGCGAAGGTCAGCATCTTCTCGGCGAGGCAGCGGGTGAACAGGTCCTTCTTCTTCAGCAGGATCGCCTTCAACTGCTCGGACCCGTCGAACTTCGTGCCGTCGGGCAGGACGCCCACCGCATCCACGTCGCTGCCGGAGTCCTCCTGGTAGCGCCATGCCCCTATCGCGTTGTAGTTCTCGAGACCGAAGCCGAGGGGGTCCATCTTGCTGTGGCACGAGGCGCACATCGGGTCCTTGCGGTGGAGCTCCATCTTCTGCTTGAGGGTCGCGTTTGCGGGAAGCTCGGCTGTCGCCTTCAAAACGTCGGCGCCCGGAGGCGGTGGAGGCGGCGGCGTGCCGAGGAAGTTCTCGAGGATCCAGCGCCCGCGCTTGGTCGGCGACGTCCGGGTGGGGTTCGACGTGATGCTGAGGACGCTGCCCTGGGTAAGGACGCCGCTCCGCTGCGGATAGGGCGTGAGATCGACCCGCCTGAACTCCATGCCGTCCACGCCCGGGATGTCGTAGTGCGCGGCAAGGGGAGCGTTGAGATAGGTGAACTTGCCATCGATGAAGTCCAAGATGCTGCGGTCTTCGTTCACCACGGCCTCGAAGAACATCTTGGTCTCCTTCTTCATGAAAGGCATGAGCTGAACGAACTGGTTGAACTTCTTGTCGGGGGAAAAGAGGTCGAGCTTACGCAGCTGCAGCCACTGGCCCGCAAAGTTATCCGCTAACGCCCCCGCTCTGGGGTCCTTCAACATCCTCGCGATCTGACCTTTGAGGATCGACTCCTCATGCAGCTTGCCCTGCTTCGCAAGACCGAAGAGCTCGTCGTCGGGCATCGAGCTCCATAGGAAGTACGAGAGACGCGAGGCAAGCTCGTAGTCGTTGAGGTCGCGGCTCGCCTTGGGATCGTTGGGCTTGGGATCGACCTCCATATGAAAGAGGAAGTTCGGCGAGCAGAGCGTGGCCTCGACGGCGAGCTGAATACCCTTCTCGTAGCTGTCGCCCTCCTTCTCAGCCAAATCAGCAATCTTGACGAGCCGCTCGACTTCCTCGGAGGTGGCGGGCCGGCGGAAGGCCTTGGAGACGAAGGGAGTGAGCACTCGGCGAGTCGCTTCTTCCCTGCTCATTCCCACCGGATAAGCCGTGACCAGTCTCTTGTGCGGCCCCGGTTTCGCGTTCGGGTCGTTGTTGACCGGCTGCTCGATCTCCATGTACTGGATGATCAGGTTTCGGTCGCGGTTCTTGGGGTCGGGGTCCTGCGGGTGGTAATAGTCGTTGGTGAAGGCGACGGCGAACGTGTGTCTTCCCGCGACCACCTCCGCAGGGATCTCGTAAACCTGGGGGCGGTCTGCGGTCGCCCTGACTTCCACCGTCTGAATGGGCTTGTTGTCGAGCAGGAACGCCATCTTGGTGGCTTCGGGGCCGGCCTGCTGTCCATAGGCCTTTGCCGCGAGCCGGTAGTTGCCCGTGACCGGGAAGTTGTAATCGATCGGCACGAGCGTCTCGCTGAAAAGACCAAGCGAGCCGTCGTCGAGGGTGGCGACGTTTCCAACAGCGGGGAGCTGTCCTCCTTCGAAGTGCACGGTCTTGGGTCCGGGCAGCATGATGGTGCGATCCACGATCTGCTCCGCCGCCTTGAGATACTTCTCCATCAGGAGGGGCGAGATGCTCAGGACGTCGCCGATATTGTCGAATCCGTAGCCGACGTCGTCGGATGGAAAGTCGTCCGCTGGGCGGAAGTCGATGCCGAGGAGGTCCCGGATCGTGTTGTTGTACTCCTCGCGGTTCAGCCGTCGGAGGGTCACGCGGCCGGGATCGGGAAACTTGCAGTCGCCGGTCAGGATCGCGTCGACGACGGTGACCATGGTCTGACGCTGGGCCGCGGTGGGCTGCTTCGCATTGGCAGGCGGCATGTGGTTGCTGCGCAGATTGGCGGCGACCTTATCCCAGACGTCGCGCTCCTTGAGCAGGGCGTCGTTGTCCTGATAGCGGCTGAAGTCGATGCCGCCGGGCGGCGTCTTGCCGGAGTGGCAGGTGACGCAGAACTCCTTGAACAGGGGAGCGGCTTCCTTCTTGTAGTCATGCGACGGCGTTTGGCCGCCAAGGGCAGGACGATAGAGCGCGCCCGCGATGACGCAGATACACGAGAGGGTGAGGGCAATCGCCCGGTTAGGCCTCGCTCGGAAGAGCTCGCTCATGGGGTTCCTCTTCTATTGTATCAGGCCCATTGGCCGCCAAAGGCGGAACGCTGAAGGGCCAAAAACTCCGGAGTGCGTGTGTTCGACACCCAAGCCCCTGGCTCAAAACCGGACGACACGTTCGGCCGCAGCCACGATCTTCTCGACCGACGGCAGCACGAACTTCTCGAGCGGATCGACCCAGGGCACTGGCGTATCCAAGCGCGTGACCCGCACCGGCGGAGCATCGAGGTACTCGAAAGCGATGTCCGTGATGCGGGCTACGATCTCGCCCGCGAATCCACACGTTCGGGGCGCTTCGTTCACGACGACGACTCGGTTCGTCTTCGCAAGTGAGCTAACGATCGTTTCCTCGTCCAGTGGCACGAGGGTTCTGATATCGATGACTTCGGCTTTGATGCCTTTGCCGGCAAGGATCTCGGCTGCCTGCAGGCAGAAGTAGACCGTCTGGCCGTAGCTGACCAGCGTGATGTCCGATCCTTCGCGACGGATGGCGGCCTTCCCGAGGGGCACGATATGCTCGCCCTCCGGCAGCACTTCTTCGATCGTGCGGTCTCGGTAGAGCTGCTTGATCTCGTAAAACAGGATCGGATTGCGGTCGCGAAGGCTCGCTTTCATCAGCCCTTTGGCATCCGACGGCGTCGAAGGGCAAACCACCTTGAGACCGGGCGAGTTACAGAACCAAGCCTCGTTCATCTGGCTGTGGTAGAGCGCGCCGCCCCCGTAGGCTCCTGCAGGTCCGCGAATGACGACCGGCATGTCCACTTCGCCGGCCGTGCGGTAGTGATAGGTCGCGAGCATGTTCACGATCTGGTCGAAGCCGCAAGAGATGAAGTCGATGAACTGCATCTCGCACATGACCGTCTTGCCGTTCAGGGCCGCCCCGACTCCGGCGCCGATGATGCAGGCTTCGCTGATCGGCATATCGATCACGCGGTGGGCGCCGTACTTGGCCTGAAGACCTTCGGTTACGCCGAACGCACCGCCGAGGATGCCGATATCCTCGCCCATGCAGATCATTTCCGGATTGGAGCCGAGCTCTTCGTCGAGCGCCTCTTTAACGGCGGTCAGATAATTCTTTTTGAGCGCTGCGGGCGCCTCTACTGTCGCGCTCATCGGTCACCTCGGAAGACCCACATGCCACCCTCTTCGGCGGCGGGAACGGCGGACTTCAGCGCGAAGTCGACGCCTTCGCTCAGATAGGCAACCACATCGGGTGGGAAATCTTCGTTCGGCACCTGGGTTGCGTTCTTGCCCTCCGCCATGTATTCGTTGGCCTCTTTCTCGGTGATATAGCCCTTCTCCAACAGCAAGCGTTTGCAAACGGCAATCGGGTCGCGGGAGCGGCCTTTTTCGACTTCGTCCGTCGGGCGGTACTTTGCGGCTCGATCGTCGTCGTGGTCACCATGGCCGTAGGCACGGAAGGTCTTGCACTCGATGATGCTGGGCCCCTTTCCTGCCCTGGCGTAGGCGACGGCGCTCATGACCTTGTCGTACACGTCGAACACGTCCTGGCCGTCGGCGATCAGGCCGGGTATCCCGTAGCCCTTCGCGCGGTCGGCGACGTCCTCGGTCGGGCACTCGAGCTCGACGGGCGTGCCATAAGCCCACTGGTTGTTCTCGACGATGGTGATGACGGGCAGCTTGTGGACGGCGGCGAAGTTGATCGCCTCGTGAAACACTCCCTGCGCGGTCGACCCTTCACCGTTGTAGGTGAGGACGACGCTGTTGCCGCCGCTCAGGCGGTCGGCGAGCACCACTCCGGCTGCGACCGGGATGGTTCCGGCAAGCATCGAAGTGGAGTGGATGATCCGTTTGGCGCGGTTGCCGATGTGCGACCAGTTGTCACGTGCACGGCCCGGGGAATCGACTTTGCCCCACACCTGGGCGCAGACTTCCTGGATCGACATTCCCATGCGGTCCGGGTTCCGGAGGCCGTTCCGGGCATCTTTCAAGAAGAACGCGGGCATGTCTCGGTGGATCGGGCTGATCCAGTCGGTGGGGTCCAATCCGTACAGCGAGCCGACGAGGATGGCCTCCTGGTTATGCGAGGAATAAAGCGTGCCCTTGAGCTTGCCCTTCTTCTTCTCCTTGATCAGCCGCACGTCAAAGTAGCGGGCCAGATACAGCTGCTTCAGGATCTCCAGATGATCCTCTTTGGATAACGCCTCTCGTGGCAGGGCCGCCTCTGCCGGTTTTTGGGCGCTTTTCTTGGTGGGTGCGACAGTAGCGGAACTCGAACTCAAAGCGGAAACTCCAATGACCTCTATTAGAAGTCGGCAAGAAGGGAGTTTACCTCTAGGCTAAGTGGGTGCTGAGTGCTGGGTGCTGAGTGCTGGGATCGGAGGGAGACGAGAAGGCGGAAGGCGGAAGGCAGCGCTGGGATCGGAGGGAGACGAGAAGAGCCAAAAGCGGAAGGCGGGAAGGCAGGAAGGGGGAAGGCAGCGTGCTGGTTTCTGGTGCCGGGATCGGAGGGAGACGAGAAAGCAGAAGGCGGAAGGCGGGAAGGCGGGAAGGCAGCGTGCTGGGTGCTAGCGCTGGGATCGGAGGGAGACGAGAAGAGCCGAAAGCGGAAGGCCGGAAGGGGGAAGGCTGAAGGCAGCGTGCTTGGTGCTAGCGCCGGGATCGGAGCGAGACGAGAAGAGCCGAAAGCTGAAGGCGGGAAGGCGGAGGGCAGCGTGCTGGGTGCTGGGTGGGTGCTGAGTGCTGGGTGCCTGAGTGCTGGGATCGGAGGGACGCGGGATGACCCGAAAGCGGAAGGCGGGAAGGCGGAAGGCAGTGTGCTGGGTGCTGGGTGCCTGAGTGCTGGGATCGGAGGGAGACGGGATGACCCGAAAGCAGAAGGCAGAAGTCGGGAAACGGGGCGGGTTACAGAGGCGAAAACACTAATGGCCAAAGGCGGAAAGCGCTAGAAGCAAAAAAAGCCCAGGCTCGATGAGCCTGGGCTTTTGATTCGCTTGTCAGCGCGTGATTAGTTGCCCAATCCGCCCGCTGCGCGAGCCTTGTTCATCTCTTCGAGGAACTCGTTGAGGGGCTTGTAGCCGAGGATCTGGTGGACCTGGGTTCCGTCCGCTTTCACGAACCGAATGTCCGGGTAACCGGTGATGTTGAACGGTGCAGCGACAGACTCCTGCTTCTCTGCGTCGATCTTGCAGAAGATGAAGTACTTGCCCATCTCCTTGAACTCCTTGGTCGGGTAGACCTCGGCGTCCAGGACTTTGCACCAGTGGCACCAGTCGGTGTAGAAGTCGATCATAACGAGCTTGCCGCTGGCCTTGGCGACCTTCTCGGCCTCTGCCAGATTCTCGTACCACTTGCCTGCGCTCATCTCGGCGAGGGACATTTCGCGGGAGCCTTCGGGCGCCTTGAACGCGAACATGTCGGAGTTGGAATCGCCGCCAAGCGTCAGGTTGTCGGTAACGATGGAGGTCATCAGCTTGTCGCTGCCCTGGGTGAGGGTGACTTCAGCCTGTCGAGCAACGCCGTTGCTCGGGTCGAGGTAGAGCGTGCAGCTCTTGTGCTGGTTGTAATTGACTTCCACGACGTTGTAGTTAACGCCCTTTCGTTTCTTGGTGCCGGCATCCTTGGCGGGGAGGTTCTTCATCGCGGAATCGTCGAAGAAGCCCTTCCAAAGGTCGGTGTCGATGCTTGCAAAGAGGCCCATCAGCTCAGACTCGGTCTGAGGCTTCTTGAAGTAGGTCTTCTCAGCCTTATCGTAGGTCGTGATGGTCTTGCCATCGGCAACGACCAGCTCCGTGGGCGTATCGATTCGCGCCATGTTCGGCTTGGCGAGATCGACTTTCACGTCGCGCGCCACACCGCCGATGGGGGTCACTTTGTAAGTCGCGCTCAGAGTCTTCGCGCCATTGAGTGCTTTGTTAAAATTGTCGAGAAGGCTGCTACCGCTCGATTGAGCTACCGCCAGAGCGATTACAGCAAGCCCGGCCGCTATTGAAATTTTCCGCATTTGGATGCCTCTCCTGAATATGCAACAGAGGGCGCGCAATGGCCCTTCGTCTCTAATATGATAACGTATTCGCCAACCGGGTAGACGCACAACCTGAAACAAGTTCAATGAAAAACCGGCATGTTCCGTTGATCCTGTTAATTTTGCTGCATGTGGTGTTCGCGGCTTGGTACGCGGCCATTACGCCTTATCGAACGTCGGGGGTTATTTTCTCGGGTGGCGGCGCGGCCAAAGACATCGGCGCGCCGGACGAGCGCCAGCACGCGAACTACGTGCAGAACCTGATCGATGGCAAGGGCTTTCCGGTTCTGGCGCCGGGCTCCCTGGATCTGGGTGAAACCCTGGAGAGCCACCAGCCTCCGCTCTACTACCTTCTCGCCGCGGGTGTCGCGAAGGTGGCGGGAGTCACGAACGTCGACAACCAGGAAGGTATCCGGCTCCGATACTTGAACGTGCTGATCGGAGGGGCCACAGTCGCGGGCGCCTTCTTCCTCGCGCTCTGGGGTCTGAAGAACGAGAACCTGGGCTACCTAGCCGCCGCTTTCGTCGCGCTCATGCCGATGAGTGCCGCGCTCTCCGGCGCGATCAACAACGATCCCCTTCTGTTTTGTCTATGCACCTGGAGCCTGGCCGTGTGCGCCCTGGCTATCACGGATGGCTGGACGGTCAAACGAGCCGTGACGCTCGGCGTTCTCGTTGGTCTCGCGTTCATCACGAAGACGACGGCGATCGCCCTCGCGCCGGCGCTGCTCGCGGGGATCATCCTGGCGCGCAAGTCGACCCCGATCGGCAAGCCGGTATATTTAGCGGTGGGATTGGCGCTGCTGATCGCCCTTCCGTGGTGGCTGCGGAATCAGAGCCTGTACGGCGACCCGTTTGCGATCAAAGCGTTCAACAGCGCGTTCACCGGTAATCCGACGCCGCAGACGCTGCCCAAGCTCGTGGGGCATGACATCCCTATGTCGGACTACTTCATCAACTGGGTTGGCTGGTTTACGGTTCGCAGCTTCATCGGCGTGTTCGGCTACATGGATATCTTCCTCGGCAACACCTTCTACCGACTGGTGTTCGCGGCGCTGATCCTGCTCGCCTTCGCCGGAATTGCCGAGCTGCGAAAGGATCAGTGGAAACCCTATTCCGCGGTGCACTGGATGAACGGCGTATTCATCGCGGTCGTCGTGCTCTTGTTCGTCCGGTTCAACCTCCAGTATTTCCAGGGCCAGGCGAGGTACGTGTATCCGGCGATTGGGCCGATAGCCATAGGCTTCGCATTGGGTCTGCTGTATGTCGCGAAGGGTCGCTGGAAAGAAGCCTTGGCGCTGGTTGTGGTTGTCCTCGGCGGGATCAACCTCTGGGTGCTTCAGTATCTTCCTGGTCAGTTTGAGATCAGGGCGCACTACCAGGAAATGTCCCAAGGCGTAGGATCGATCACAAATGGCCAATACTTCGGTTGAGATCCGTCGTATTCTTCAGTGAGACGGGATTAGATGCAATTGAAAACGGCAGTTCTTTCTAGTTGTTTTGTTCTCTTCGCGAACCTTGCACACGGGCAGGACCTTTCGCAGAAAGTCAGTTTGACGACTGCGGGCGAGCCAGCATGGAAGGCCGTAGCCGAGTTGGGCAAAGCGGCAGGTATTCCGATGGAGGCGCCACTCCCCCTGGGCGCCGATACCGTGGTCATCAAGGTCAAGGACGCAGTCCTGAAGGATGTAATGGACCGCTTGGCAAGGGCTACGACGGGCCGGTGGGAAACATCCAACGACAAGCTGATTCTCGTCCGGGACGACCTGACTGCGGCTAGCGAAAAGAAGGCTGAGCTTGCAACCCTTTCCGAAGCTTTTCGGAAAGGCATTCAGAGACAAGCCGAGGTCTTTCTGAAGACTCCTACCTTCGACGCGGTCGCTGCCGAGAATTTGCTCAAAGAGATCGCAGATCTTAGCAAGAACCTTCAGAACCTGAATGACCCTGCGGCGGAGAAGCTGTTCGCGAAGCAGCAGGAGCTTCAGAGCGCGTCGCCTATTGGCCGCGCAATGGCGCAGTGCCTGCTTTCTCTCGATCCAGGACAGCTCGCTCAGCTTCCTCCCAACCTCCGAATCGTCTTCGCGACCGATCCGACGCTTATGCAGCGCCCCCTTGGGGACGGCGCATACAAAGCGCTGCAATCCTTTGGCAACGACTACGCGACGTGGACCTCCATCGCGAAGCGGATGCCGCCCGACGAGAACGGATACTTCACGTTCGGAGCGGAACTTGGATCTGATCCCTTGAAGTTCCGGCCGGCCAAGCTGCTGCTCACCGTTTACAAGTGGGATGGTTCGACCGGGCTTAACGCCGACCTTACCGTCGTCGACGAGAAGGGCGGGTACATCTCGCAGCTTTCCTCGTCGATCACACCCGAGCCGGCTCCCATCGAACCGCCAAAAGGCGATCCTAATAAGACCGAACAGCCGATTACGATCTCGGACGATGCGAAGTTGCTGGGATCACTTGCACGTGGTGTCGGATACAGCGCGGTGAACTCGCAGGGTATTCAAGCTTTGCCGGCGGCGCTCCAAGAGAAGCTGCTCAATCCCGAGCAATCCGACCCTATGTCCATTGCGGTTGGACCGCTCGTCATCGCGGTCGCCGATGGCGCACAGAAACAGCTCATCGCGGTGCTCCCGGACGAGGCGTTCACGGTGGCGAACTTCGCAAGTGGCAATACGCCCAGCGCGATCAGGAGGGTTTTCGAGGATCAGGGCTCCTTGCGATTTGAGGAAACCGACGGCTGGATGATCGCACGCCCGCAGAGGCCGAACGAATCCCGCGAAACTCAGATGAACCGAGCCACACTTGGCACGTTCATTCGAAAGATCGCGCAGAGCGGAAGGCCCTCGCTCGACGAGCTGGCAGCGTACGCTTTGAAGAATCCGCACCTCGACTCTCAGTCGCTGGGGCTCTACTACATCATGCTGCTCTTCCCGGACGCCTTGAGCGGAGCCAACTTCAACGACTGGGACGTGTTGCGATTTTATGGCGTGCTTTCTCCGGATCAGAAGCAATCTCTTCTCTCCGGTCAGGGACTGAATCTAGGGACTATCGGCCAGGAAGCGCAGCGGCGGCTCACGACTCTCGTTTTCTACAAGACGGCCATGGGCATCTCGCTCGACATGCAGAATCAGGATTTGGACTACGCGTTCGGGAACATCGCCAGTGAGCCAACCCAAGTCCTTCCCAACGGCCTACCCGGCAGTGGGATTCTCAAGATGACGAAGACATCTGAGCAAGCCGTGATGGCTACCGGCGGGGGGCCCTATCAGGAAGCGATGAACGCTCAAGAGCTTGGCAATCAACTCGCAATTCGCGAGAGACCAGATCTGTACCCCTGGGTTAACGAGCTACCCGATTTCGGCAGATACCGGTTCGGCGACCGAATCCAGTACGACATCACGGTCCAACTGACGACTGCGTTGTCGCAAAGCTACCAACTCCGGGATATCAAGGGATCGGGAGGCAAGCCTGTCGCGCTCAACGAGCTGCCCGACGCGTTCCGGAAGGACATGGAAAAGGCGCGAGACGAAATGAGGGATGCTCAGAAAAATATGAAGCCGGGAGATGTTGCGGGGCCACCGGGCCAGCACAATCCTCCCCCAGCTTCTTAGGAGCTATCTCGATCCAGCGTTGCGCCGCCTGGTTTCCCAGCCCTTCTTCGCCGCTTCGCTTCGCGATGCGTGGCTTTGACTGGATCCACCTTTTTGGCCGCCCTTTCTGGACGAAGCGTGGCTTTCCGTCTTACCTCGGCCGGACCCGGATTTCTTTCCGCCCCCACTCTCTTTGTTCACGGTCGCCCAAGCTCTTCGCTCGGCCTCGTCATTCGAAACGCCCCGCTTTTCGTAGCCTTCTTCGATGTGCTCGGCCTTGCGCTTTTGCTTGTCGGTGTAACTGCTTTTGTCGCCTCTTGGCATGCTCTCTCTCCTTATGCGGTTTTTCTGCGAACCCGCATGGGGTTGGACTAGCGTCTGGAATTAGAGGTTCCTACCTTTGAGGCAGTCGACGGTGGAAAACCGGCACAGATGAAAGCCCATGAGAATACGGGGATGGACGGCGTGACCCGAGGCGCCATTTGTGTCGTCTAAAGGATTGGTGGTGTCAGCAGTACTAGACAAAACCGCTCACGGCAACTTCGACGAAGACAGCGTTTTCGTCGAACGGTTTTTGCGTGGCGAATCGGGAGCTTTCGAGCTGCTGTACTCGAAGTACTACGACAAGGTCTTCGCCATCGCCCGCGGCATCTTGCTCGACCCCGACGAGGCCGCCGATGCCGTCCAAGAGATTTTCACTCTCGTATACAGACACCTTCACCGATTCGATCGAAGATCCAAGTTCAGCACTTGGATCTTCCGAATCGCCGTCAACCGGAGCATTCAACAAGCTCGGCGGAATAAACACAGAAATCGCCAGGTCGAGCTTAGCGAGGCCTACGGCCAGTTCGCCCAGGAAACCCCGAATGACGACTCCGACCCGCGAGTCGAGAAGGCAATGTCCAAGCTGCAGCCGGGGGACCGCGCTCTCTTAACCCTCTTCTACTGGGAGGATCTGAGCCTACAAGAGATCGCAACCAGCATGGGCTGCAACGTCAACGCTGCCAAGACCAGGCTCTATCGGGCGCGCGAACGGTTCCGCGTCAATTACGAGGAGGAGCCATGAAAAGGATCGCTCCCGATATCGATAGGCTGATGTGGACCATCGCGGAGACGCGGGACATGAAGGCGGCAGAGGAGTTCGACGAGAGGTTTCCCGATCTCAAGTTCGAGTTAGCAAAGCGGATGACCCTGGTTCGGAGTCTGAAGACTGCCAAGAAGTCCGGAAGCTCGACCATCCCGGCGTTCACTCCGAAGGCTCGGTTGACTCCTACGCCCCGGTCGATGGCAACGTATGCGGTCGCGGGAGTCGCGCTCGTAGCCCTTGCCTTCGGTTCTTATGCCGCGACTGCCAATTATCTCGCGCATCGGCAATCGCAACCTGTGAAGCAGGAGATCAAACTTTCCAGCAATGCGTCTGGCATGCCAAATCAGCAGTCGGGGACTCAGAATGAGATGCACGGCGTTTTGCCGCCGAATCAGCGACAGCCTGACGTGAACAGGATCATCGACAATCCCGTTACGACGAACGCCCGCGAAACCGACGCTACGCCGTTGATCGCCGCTTTTTCGTTCAGCGATATCCCGTTGCAGACGGTGCTCCGCTATCTGGAAAAGGAGGCGAAGCTCACCTTTGAGTTTGCGCCACAGCTTCCAAATCCCAACGTATCGGTTGACTATCACGGCTTGACAGCCAAGCAAATCCTCTTGGATCTCGGCCACAGGTATGATTTCACGCCCTTTGACGAAGGCGAGGGCAACATGCTGTTGGTTCACAAGAGCGCGCCCGACTCGACGGCAGGCATTGCGGACCAGCCGGATTCAAAGCCGAACAATCAGTAATCCGCTCAGCGTATGACCGTGAAGAGCTTCTGATCGATCGACTTCGGGTTCTTCTCTACCGCGACGTCCCAAACGCTCATCACTTGGAAGGTGCCCCCTCCGGGACCTTGCACGATAACGTTTTCGGTGCGCGAATACTTTCTCAGCTGGCCCTCGTCGGTGATCAACATCTCGAAGCTGCCTGTAGGCTCCACGTTCGGCGCCTGGCGCCAGCGACCGGTGACCACGTGTACGGTCTCATCGCCGAGCTGACGCGTGCCCTGATAAGCGAGGCTCGGCATGAGCTTGTTTTCGAATTCGAGGTCCTCGCGGCGGTTGATGATGACGGTAAGCGGAAAATTCCTGTCGATCAGACTGGCTCCGCCGACGGTATAGACATCGCCCAGCGTGAGATTTTGCTTTCCGGGATGACAGGTTTCGACGAGTCGATGGACCTGCTCATTGCTCTTAGGCTTGATTACGGAAGGAGGATCGTAGGAGAAATAGTTCCCGTCGCACGTAATCATGCGCTGCTCAGGATCTAGGTTCGACTTCTTGATCTGGCGCAGATAGAGACGGGTGCCGGGACGGTCGAACTGGACCTCGGTATCGATGATCAGAGTGCGATCGGCAACCGCCTGTGTCCAGCGGATGCGGCCGGCGAGGGTATCGGCGCCGTGATAGTATTGGTACATCTTGCCGATCAGGCTGGCGGCGCTAACCTTTTCGCCTTGAGCAGGCGCCTGGGCGCCCTGAGCGATCACTGCTATCGAGATAAGCGCGGTAAGCATTCTATTTCTCCTCTGCCTCGTTCCAGACAATATCTTCGACGCCGATTTCGGCGTTGACCGTTCGGGCAGCGACGAACAGCCAATCCGATAGACGGTTTAAGAATACGAGAGCTTCGCTGCGGACTGTCTGAATTCTGCTCAATTCGAGCACCGAGCGTTCGGCCCTTCGACAGACGGCACGGGCGACATGCAGGTGGGCGGCGGCAAGGCTGCCGCCCGGAAGGATAAAGTGCCGCATCGGAGGCAGGTTCTCAGACAGGTCGTCCATGCTCTTCTCGAGTGCCTCTGCGTCAGTGCTCGAAACTTGCGACGTGCGTCCTTTTGCTCCTTCGGGCGTTGCGAGCTCGGCGCCGAGCCTGAAGAGTGCATTCTGAACAGCGACCAGCTCGTTACGATCGGTGTGAACGCGGCACACGCCTATCTGCGCGTTGAGCTCGTCCACGTCACCAATCGCGTGAATGCGAGGAGAATCCTTGGGCACCCGCGTTCCGCCTACGAGACCCGTTTGGCCGGCATCGCCCGTTTTGGTGTAGATCTTCATCGGCGGTCCCGGAGGACCTTGAGGACAAACAGGGGGATCTTCTTCGCTTTCGAGATCTTCTTCGGATTGAGAATTGTCCGCCATGCCCACTCGAGAGAAAGCTTCTGTACCAACTTTGGCGCCCGTTTCGCTCGACCGCTGTACACATCGAGCGAGCCGCCGACGCCGATGGCGACCTTTGCCTGGATGATCGACTGCGTTCTGCGGATGAACTTCTCTTGGCGTGGGATGCCCATCGCGACAAAGAGGATGTCCGGCTTCGCTTGGGCGACCTCGCTTGCCACGATCTCGTCGCTGTCAGCCGGAAAGTAGCCATGTCTTGCGCCGACGATGTTGCAGCCCGGATACATCAGGCGGAGCCGCTCCGCCGCCATGTCGGCGACTCCTGGCTCTTTCCAGCACATTGGGATCCTAAGCTTAGAATTCCACGTGGACAAGTTGTCGCG
>JADMIO011472187.1_pt1 | contig 101429 bp, 91 predicted proteins | sample 8958161 | NCBI WGS metagenome assembly JADMIO01 (sample SAMN16585339, study PRJNA669376) | soil metagenome | isolation source: Crop rotation soil | place: USA: Cullars Rotation, Alabama | collected 2011 | reverse complement strand
GGCGGCCACGCGAACCGCGCCAGGCATCTGCGCCACCGCGTCGCCTTCGGCGATGACGATGAAGCTGCCCGGGCGGAATGCCGTGCGCACCTCGGTCCCGTCCATGTGATTCTCGTCGATGTCGGCGTAGCCGAGAATCTGACGAGCGCTCTCGACCGGCACGATGCCAGCCAGAACTTCGACCTTGCGGAACTTGCCGGCGCGAACCGACCGAACCACGAAGTCGTTGTCGCCGAGACCGTTGACGATCGCCTTCACGGCAATGCCGGTCTCGAACTCAATCGGTTCGGCGGTGACCAGACCATCGCGGGAAGCGAAGATGTCACTGCGGAGCCGACCGTTGGCGTCCTTGAGGACAACCGGAAACACGTTGTTGTTGCTGTTACTGTTCATAGCGTTTCTCCTTTTTTTGTTTTTCTGCTCGTTGTTCCGAGCTGGTTATGGAAAAACACCAACAACACCTTTCGAAGGCACGAGATTGCTCTCGTGGCTGCCCCTTCATACAGGTGCGCCAGTGGTTACGGAACGAGGACATCTCATCCGCGTTATTGAAATGCAGAGCCAGACGTTCTGGTCCTGCGAATTTCCGGTTTTGAAGCACATCGCCACAGGTGTAGAACTCCTGCGCAATGAAAGATGCGCTTGGAGTGCTGGTTTTGCTTTGCCTGACTAATGCTTGGCTGTTTTTTACGACCTGATGGATGTGTGGAACTCTTATTGAGATAAGTGCAGTCTAAGGAAAGCGAACGTTGTCAAGCAATAGTGGGGCAGCTTTGCATTAACCTTCTTAATTTGAAATCTATTGACAGCTCTTGCTTTGGAAACCTTTAGCCCCTGTGCGTTTCAAGCCTCAACTCGAAGCTTTTGGGTGGGTTTAGCTCTCTTTTTCACTCCAAACGGCCCTGCGTAGCCCTACGTAGATGATCGCGCGTTAATACCTAGCACAGTTAAATGAGCTTTGGTTTATCTTCGATATCCCAACCTGCACTTAAAGTTCTGCCACGTAGAACTTTCTGCACCAACTTGAGATTAGCGCTGCTGCGTTAAGCCATGGTGGTCGAAGAACTGGCAGATGGCCTCGCTGGCGTCGAAGTCTTTGGAGGACCGGCCCTGGAAAAATCTGTCATAGGCACCGCTGTGGGGCCACGCGTGACCACCGCCTTGAACTCCAAACACAACCACCTCGGTGTCGTTGGAACAGGCAGAGTAACTGGCAATTTTAACCACCGTTTGATCGTTGGGATCGAGATCCGGCAATTCGTGTGTTTCGACAGGACCAGGGCATTTATTGACTTTCACCCAGTAATCGACCACTTGCGACGCTGAAAGCGCGAGCGTGTTCTTTCGACCCTCCATTACCATTCCACCAGTCCAGGGAACGATTTCATCGTTCATCCCCAGAATGAAAATTATCGAAACTGCCTGTTTGAGCTTCAGAGTCGATGCCACCACCTGTGGTAGCGTTGCCGCAACCGATGCAATGCCAGCGATTCGCCCGGGCATTTTAATCGCAAGATACTGCGAGAAGAAACCGCCATTGCCAAAACCAGCGGCATAGATAGCCTGCTTGTCGGCGTTCCACTTGTGTTCGAGAACATTGATCAGCTCGTTGACGAAGCCGACGTCGTTGTATTGCGAGCTCACATCTACGCGACGCCCGTCATACCAGCTGCCTCTAACTGACTCGGGCACGACAAGCAGAAATCCATACTTGTCGGAAAGCTCGCTCATACCAGTGATTTTGGCAATCTCAGAAGCTTTGGAACCAAGACTGTGAAAAAGTAAAACGACGGAGATCGGCTTGGCCGGGTCGTATCCAGGCGGTGCATGCACATAATACTCGCGTGGGAAGCCTTCAAATGCAAAAGTTTCGCGAATGAACTCGCCCTTTGCCTGAGCCGGTTCCCCAACCACTGCGAATTGCACGAGCTGGACAACGGCACAGAAAGCCATGAGTAATAGCCGGCTCCCCAAGCGCGTTTCTATCTTGCGCTTGCCACCAATCGATTTAACGTTCGTACTTTCAAAACCAGACTGCATCAGTGTGCGCCGAAGATTTTGTTGAAGAACTGAATCACTTCATCGCGATAAGTAAATGCGGCAAGCATAGACGTGAAGCCCATGATGATCAGCATACCGGCGCGGAAAATCCGCCAGGCACCCAGGTTGAATTTGCGTGATTTGTTCTTCGGTGTCACCGGTGCGGGCGCTACGTACAAATCGTCGTTCTTATCCAGATTAGACGGCAAGCCGGAAGCAATATCGACCTGACCGGTCTTATGGTGAATGGTTTGCGCCACTTCAGGCTGTTTATCCAGCAAGCCTTCAGGACTTTCGGGCAGATTGGGAAGCAAGGGAACGAGCTTGTCGACTTTGATCCAGAGCGATTGATTGACGTCTGTAATGTGCTTGCGCAGCGGATCGAGAATGGCGTAATTGCCGTCTTCGATCATGAGCAGTTTACGCACGGCGGCGTAACCAACTTCGCCCGTCTGATTCACCTTACCGCCGATAATATATCCGCCTTGCGAGAAAGCAATCTGACCCTGCAATTCAGAACCGTTATCATTTATCCGCAAGATTGGCGTCTTCACGGACTTGATTTCCGCGCAAGTTTTCAGGACCTCGTCTACGCCCTCTTCAGACGTGATTTTGCCTTCGATAATTACGTCCACAACAACCTCGGATCGACCGTAGTAATCTGTGAAAAAAAACGGGAGCATCAGCCATGCTACCGGGTACCTAGTCTAACAGATACCCATTTTCCAGTGGCAAAAACCGCTCATTACTATTTGCTGCAACTCTTGTTTCAGCAAGCTGAACGAGCACGAATTTACGGTAAAATCGGTGGCGATGAAAAAGCGCATTATGTGTGTGTTCGGAACGCGACCGGAAGCTGTCAAGCTGGCGCCGGTCGTCCACGCTTTGAAGCGTTCCGAGCTGGTTGAGCCGGTCGTAGTGCTCACCGCGCAGCATCGTGAGATGCTCGATCAGATGCTTAAGTGGTTCGAAATTCAGCCCGATCACGACTTGAATCTGATGCGGCACGGGCAAACGCTAGCCGAGCTCACCGGGCGGGTTGTGACGAAACTGGATCATGTGCTAACCGAGGTGAAGCCCGATCTGTTGCTCGTTCAAGGCGACACGACAACTGTAATGGCTGCTTCGCTAGCCGCGTTTTATCAGAAGGTGCCGGTCGGGCATGTAGAAGCCGGACTGAGAACCGCAGACCGATACAATCCTTTTCCGGAAGAGATGGCGCGGCGCCAGACCAGTCAGATAGCCACTCTTCACTTCGCTCCCACGCAGCTTGCCGTGGAGAACCTTAAGCGCGAAGGCATTGTCGACAACGTTTACTTGACTGGAAATACTGTTATTGATGCACTGCTCGAAACCTCACAACGACTGAAGGAAACTCCGGTTGACAAGTCGCTGTTCGGCAACGTCGACTTTGAAAAATACAAAGTCCTGCTCGTCACGGCTCATCGAAGAGAGAACTGGGGAGAGGCTCTTGATGAGATTGCCCGCGCCCTTCGTGATATTGCCGACGAATTCCCCGACGTGCAAATTCTTTACCCAATCCACAAGAACCCCGTGGTCAGGCAATCTTTCGAACCAGTCTTCAAAGGTCACGATCGCCTGATAACCATCGAACCACTTGACTATGTTCCATTCGTCTATGCCATGCAGCGCTGCTTCTTGATCTTGACGGACTCGGGCGGCGTGCAAGAAGAGGCGCCGTCGCTCGGCAAACCGGTACTGGTCATGCGTACCAACACGGAACGCCCTGAGGCTGTGGCTGCCGGCGCGGCTCGCCTGGTCGGCGTGAAAACGGCGGGCATCGTCGAAGGTGCAAGAGAGTTAATCAGCACTCCGGAGAACTACGCAAAGATGGCTTGTGCTGTCAATCCGTTTGGTGATGGACAGGCTTCAGATCGCATCGTCAAGGCGATAGAAGAGTACTTATCTATTAAGAAATAACTAGGGCTTGTCTTTTTGGCGTTATGATCAGACTGGTGAATTATAGATTGCTCCGTACTTGCAGTTAACTGTCTTGAAACCCGCCTGGCCCCTGGGTCTCGAAAGAGTGATTCTGAACCGAACAATCTATTGCCGAACACAATATCGGGAGCAACCGTTTTGAAGCCCGAACTTCTTTCACGCGGGTCCACAATGACTCAAGGAGATTAATGGTGAGCATGACTATAACCAGCCAGGACGTTCTACCATACGCCGAATTTTTCGATGACGAACATCACGACATCCGAGAAATGGTGCGCGATTTTGCCACCAAGGAAATCGCTCCCCAAGCAGCCGAAGTCGATCGCAATGCAAGATTCCCGATTGAGACTTTCAAGAAACTCGGTGAACTGGGCGTCCTCGGATTGACGGTTGGCACCGAATATGGTGGCGCCGGTTCCGACTATCGCAGCTATGTGATCGCCGTCGAAGAAATCGCCAGAGCTTGCGGATCGACAGGACTCAGTTATGCAGCGCATTGCTCGCTGGGAACCAACCCGATCAAATTGTTCGGCAACGAAGAACAAAAGAAAAAATATTTGCCGAAACTCGCTTCCGGTGAGTGGATCGGCTGCTGGGCATTGACTGAACCGGGCACAGGTTCCGACGCTGCGGCACAAAAGACCACCGCCAAAAGACAGGGCGACCACTACATTTTGAACGGCACCAAGCAGTTCATCACCAACGCTACCGATGCTGATGTCTCCATCATCATGGCGATGACTGACATTGAAGCCGGTCGCAAAGGCATTTCCGCTTTCGTCGTCGATAAGGGAACGAAAGGATTCTACGTCTCCAAAGTCGAGAAGAAGATGGGCATGCGTGGCTCTCCGACCGCCAGTTTGACGATGGAAGATTGCAAGATTTCCAAAGATCAAATGCTCGGCGAAGAAGGCGAAGGCTACAAACAAGCTCTCATGACGCTGGAAGGCGGACGACTTTCAATCGGCGCGCTTGCGCTCGGTATCAGCCAGGCCGCTTTCGATGCCGCTTTGAGCTATGCCAATCAAAGAGAAGCATTTGGTCAGCCGATCGGCAAGTTCCAGTTCATCGCCGGCTATCTCGCCGACATGTCGACGCAAATCAGCGCCGCGCGACTCATGCTGTACCATGCAGCATGGCTCAAGGACAAAGGCAAGCGCGTCACCCTGGAAGGATCGCAAGCCAAACTCTATGCCTCAGAAGTTTCTTCAAAGGTGACGAACCTGGCGATCCAGATCCACGGCGGCTACGGCTACGTTGAAGATTTCCCGGTGGAGCGCTATTTGCGTGATGCGAAACTCTGCGAAATCGGCGAAGGCACTTCCGAAATCCAAAGACTGGTAATCGCCCGACAGCTCGGTCTCTAAACCAGTTTCGATTTCTTTGTGAGGGCGAGGCATGTCCTCGCCCTTTTCGTCGCCGAGAACCTCTACCCTGTCAGTGTTTCGGGAACCACGCCAACGTTTGCGCAGTTCGCTAAGTCTCTAATGTCCCGCCTTCGATTCGCGTGAACTAAGCGAATGGTTCGCTGCCATTAATGAGATTTCTATACGATCTCTTTGAAACAGAAGTAGTCAAGATTATTAGTACAAGGTCAATATCACTACCATGAAAGTGTTATTCTCGAAGACCTTCTACCACTCGCACGCGCACCTGATTCTCAAGTCAACACAAGCGTTCAAATCACATGATCGGAATCCGCCGGTCATTGAAAGTGGCAGGTCTTCTCAACCCTCAGAAGGGAACCTTTAGAGGCTCATATGGAATCCAGAGATGGAGACCCTAGTAGTAATTCACGCCTGACTCCAGGCGCTCTTTCCGTTTCTAATTTGCATTCGCAAACTTCGGTCGTGGCGCCCGGATGGTCGGTTGAGCGTTCCGAGCATTTTCGCGCGCCCAGGAGTATGACCGAAGACGTCAGCTGTCATACCGCCATCATTGGTGGTGGCATCGTCGGACTGGCACTGGCCTACAATCTGTCGAAACGGCAGAAAGTAGTGCTTCTCGAAGGACAAGAGGTGGGCAGCGGTTCGAGCGGCTGGAATGCGGGAATTCTCTCGCTCTCCACCACCCTGGATCTGGCCGTCCTCGGGAAGATGGTCGGGGAGGAGAAAGCCAAGCTGCTTGCTTCCGCCCTCGCCACCACACTCGATACCACCAGGAAAGCGCTCAATTTGAACGGCGACGTCTGGCAGGTCGGACGTTCACTGTTCGCCAGCGTCAAGAAGCCGCATCACAAGCTGCTTACCGACGAACATGGCGTGCAAGAGAAATACGGTTTCCACAGCGCTCTGATCGGCAAAGCCGAGCTAAGTGCCTTCTGGAAGCGGTTTTCTTCAGCCCTTGCCCTATCACATGAGCACGCCGTGCATCCGTACAGGCTGCTGCTTTCGCTCGCCGCGGAGGCTGAAAAACAAGGGCTCGTGCTGTTCGAACACTCGCCCGCTACGAATTGGGAAGCCGATAAAGAAGGAGTGACCATCTCCGTCAACGGGCACACCGTCAAGGCGAAAAACCTCGTCGTGGCAACAGGTGTAACCGGACTGGAGAAGCACTTCGATCGCCGCATCAAGCGGAGAACCATCGCTGTCACCGGACAAATCGTCGTGACGGAACCGTCCGAGCAGGTCAAGGAATTGATCGCGAAGACAGGCACCATAGCCATGTGGGACACGCTCAAGTTTTACCACTATGTGCACTATCTTGCTGATGGAAGAATTCTGATCGGCAGTGGCGACTCAGCCGGACGCACCAGAAACACTGATGTTCCGCACGACCACAAGTCGGTCAAAGAACTCTGGAACTGGTGCCAGAAGCATCACGCCTTTGCGCTGCCTCCCGTGCAATGCGCATGGCGAGCCAGCCTCATCTACCCGCTTGACGGTATGCCGTTGATTGCCGCCAGAAAGGTGGGAAGAACCAGAATCATCCACGCCGTCACCGATGGGCTCCCCTTCGGGCTTCTCATTGGTAAGGCGCTCGCGGATGATCTGTGCGGCGACAAGTCCGGCAACTCTCGCGCCGTCCTCGATGTGATCGGAGAACGACACAATCCTGGCGGTGCTGAAGCGCTACTGGCCATGCTTCCCGAGAATGCCACCGTTCGCAATCTGGCCGTTCGCGTCGGCATGCTCGGCTTGAAACTGCAAGACCTTTTTCTCTAAATTCGCTCGCCTGGTTTGATGTAGCGTCGCTACTGCTGCGGCTCTTCAGCAAACCCGAAATCGGCTGTCCAAGGCAATTCCGGACTCCCGATTTTGTTTAACCGCATCTTGCTACATCCAATAGTATTCAGCATTGAAACACTTGGCATGCGTTCCAGATACACAACGACACCACCGGCAACACCAAGATGCCAGGGCAGGATCAATGAATAAACATCTTGATCGCGGCGATCAAAAGAACGAAAGCAAGAACACGGCGCAAAGTCGTTCCCGTTGAGAATCGTACACCCCAGGTTGAGCCGACGATTGCACCGATGCAACCGAAAATCAAATATGGAATTATCTCTCCGTAAGTGAGCGTTCCTCCAATAGCGCGACCCGTCAGCCCAGAAACCGAATTCGCAATGATGAAGAACGCGGCGGTCGCTGACGTAGTCTTGGTATCGGCCCAATTAAACAGAATAATGACGGGGCTCAAGAAGACACCGCCGCCGATACCAACGGAACCGGAAAGAAATCCTAGAACGAATCCAACCAGCAAGGACTTGGGCAATGCTGGAATAGCTACGAAGCGCCCTGCTAATGAGGGTTTCCCTTCTTCATCCGCCGATTCGGTTTGCTTTTTCATATCTCGCGAAATAGCCAACTTGATCGCCGTCAAAATAAGAACCGCACCCAGAAGGTAGTTATACTGGCTCTCCGTGAGCTTCACCATAGCGCCCATGAATGCTGCGGGCACCGATGCGACAACAAATGGAATTGTGAGGCGCCAGGACAAATAACCGGCTCTGGCATAAGCAAAACACGAAATTCCAGCCGTCAAACAATTCAAAGTCAACGCCGTGCTTGCCATTACATGTGGTGGCACACTCAGCAAAGAAAGAATGGCAAGATAGCCTGTCGCACCTCCGTGCCCGACGGCGGAATAAAGTGCGGCGACGATGGCAATCGAGATCCAGACAAGGAAGTTTTGCATCAGCTCGAAAGGTCCTTGAAGCCTGTATATCCAGAGCGTATAAGCTCCGGTGGCGTTTAATCTTCGCACTGAAAAGTCGGATCTGATCGGTTTTAATGAAAGATTCGCGCAGTTAGCGCCGGATCCAGGCTTGGAAATAGTGCATTTATGGTCATGTATTAAGCTGTGTTAATATCCTTCACGCTAATTTTCATGATTGAGCTTGATCTCCTGTTGCATCAAACTGTTCCTCCGCATTAGCTTCTGTTTATCCATCATCTCCAAAGCTCTCTGTTTTTGGTTTTCACAATAACGAGTTTGAAGTAAGCAACTGTTCAATTGGCTCATAGAGGCATCCAGACGATGTTCCTAGTCGTCCGGGTGTGAGTCGGTCGAACGCAATCAGCGAATTTTCGTGGACACTGTGCTGCTCGTGTATTTCCGCGAGCTTACACATCGACCGTGGCGGGCCGATGGGTTGCACGGTGTTCATTGAGCTTGCTGCCGATAACGCTTCTGAAAACTCCTTACCGGAGCAACAAATATGCGCATCGTGATTGTGAGTGACACTCACAAGAAACTAAGCCAGCTTAAGATCCCCGACGGCGACATGCTGATCCATTGCGGGGATTTCACGATGAAGGGAGACTTGAGTCAGGTCGAGCAGTTCAATCGGGACATGGGCGCCTTGCCACATCGCTGGAAAATCGCGACGGCAGGCAACCACGACTTCCCCTTCGAACGGCAGAACGCCGAGGCTCGCGCCCTCCTTTCAAACGCTATCTATTTGCAGGATGAACTCGTGGAGATTAACGGGCTCCGTTTCTACGGCAGTCCGTGGCAACCCGAGTATCGAAAGTTCGCGTTCAACCACAAGCGCAGCTCCCCCGAGCTCGCTGCGGTCTGGGCGAAGGTGCCGGACAAGGTCGACGTGCTCATCACGCACGGGCCGCCCAAAGGCATCCTCGACCGCACTCCGCTGTGGCCGACAATCGGCGATGAACTGCTGCTCGAACGTGTTCTTCAGGTCCGCCCCCGGCTCCACTGCTTCGGGCACTGTCACCATTCCTATGGCAGGCTGGAACAGGACGGAATCACGTACATCAACGCAGCGTCATGCGACGAGAACTACAATCCACGCAACGCACCGCAGGTGATCGACATCGACTGAGCAGCCAGGACTGACCGGCGGGCCTCGCCCGACGTCTTGAGTGACGACGTAGCAATACGTTCGTAAACTCACCGGCTGCTCAGTCGACACCGCGGGAACAGTGCCGCCCACGATTGGCATTGTTCAGGAAGTGACGAAGGAAGGATGAGGTGAGTTGTGGATCTCACCTCTTCCTTTCGATTTCGGCATAGCATGCCGATTTCAGTCGCTTCCTTTTTTGGGAATTTTTGTTACTATATGTTTTACTAGATAAAATTTCTGAATAAAAAAACAAGGGTAGGGGCGCGCAGTACCCTGACAAAATGCGGAAGAACCCAGTGCAGCTGCCCGATTCACAATTGAATCAGGCAACCACACTGGGAACGTTCCACACTCCTCAGCAGCTATCGACCATGGGAGATTCGCTAACTGAGCCTTTTTCCAACCGGTTCACGAGCAGAGCCGCAAGCGGCACCGCTCCAAACGAGCATCGAGGTCTTCGATGTACTCGCGCCCGTACTGTCCGTTCTCCAGACCGTCGTAGAGCGCAGTCGGCAGGTCGTCCTTCACTTCAGGACTGGCTGCTGCAGCACCAAGCGCGACCGCCGCGACGGTGTCGACGTCGCCCGTGAAGGCGACACAGGCGCGCAGGATGTCGCTCAAACTGTCGTTCTGCATCACGGCAGTAACGGCAGCGCGAACACTCATCCAGCCCTTCTCGCCGACCTTGCCGGTCCAGGGTGTCGACCAATCGAAGTTTTCCCCGGTAACATGCTTGGCGAGGAAGGTGGCGAGATCCTTCTTCTTGCCCAGGTTGTAGAGGAAGTAGTGCCCCATCAGCGAGGCTGCCACGGCGGCGTTGATACCATCCGTGGTGTTATGCGTAACCGCAGCTTGCAGCGCGGAATACTGCTTGACCGTGATGATGTCGGGATAGATGCCGATCGGCACCGCCCGCATCGCGCCGCCGCTCTTGTCGGAGAAGGGCTTCATGCGTGCCAGGAATTCGGCGCCATCCTTGACTTCGCAAAGGAAGGCGTAGAATCCGCGCGCATAGCCTTCGCGCTGGTCGCGCTTGAAACAACGCACAAAGGCGTCGGCAAGCGCTTCTTGAGTGAAGGGTCCACCGTCGAGCATGACCTCGGCAATGGCGATCGCCATCTGCGTGTCGTCAGTGTAGTGACCGGCAACGAGCGCATGCTTCTCGTTGCGCACGTAGCCGGTGAGCTTGTTGTTAGCGAGCACGTGACCTTCACTGGCGTATTCGAAGCCAGCGCCGTATGCGTCGCCCTGAGCCGTTTTCATCAGCATTGAGAATGCCACTGATGTCCTCCTGAGTGTATTGGTGCACGGAGTTTACGCGGTCCGTGCATGAATGTACACGACCGCGAACTCCTGGGTGTAGGGACGAATTACTTGTCCCAGAGCGGACCACGGCGGATTTCGCGACCGTCGAGCGACTCGGTTTGTTCGAGCACCCGTTCGGCGCGTGCCACCAGATCCAGTGCCAGACCGAAGAGCACGTTCATGGCAGCGACGCGCGCCGTGCCCATGGATTGCGCATCCGTGCCGGTGAACTGCGCGGACTCGGCGATGAACGCCGTGACCTTGTCATCGCGGTCTTCGTTCTTCGCCGTCTTCAGTTCGAGACCAACCTGCTTGAGACCGTCCTGCACCAGATCACGCGCCTGCGCGGCGAGGATGGCGCCGTAGATCCGGGTGGGATGGTCGAGCCCCTGATACGGAAACTGCTTGGACTGAGCATTGCGGATCACTTCCTCGACCCGCGCAATGATAGAGCCAGACTGACGAACACGTTCGCCAATCGCATTGATATCGATGTTCATAGACACTCCGTTTTGTGTTTGGAACATAAACGACAGAAACCGCAGACCAAGCCCATTTCACGCAATACGTGATTGCCGTTTCGAGTTGATTTCGAAACCGATTATTCAGGGTTGTCTGAGGCTTGTTCTTGTCGTTCGGAAAACAGTTGCAGAGAGAAACGTTATGTCAGAACTTATGGTTTTACGACTAGACGAGACAATGAACGTAAGCCAGCATGAACCTATATGCTCGAAAGTTTTCGTTTAAAGAAGCTCATGTAGTCAAGAATCCACCTGTCAAGGTGTTCTAGCTAGCGCGGGTACAAGCAAAAGAAGAGGGAGCCTCGCAGAACGAAAGGCTCCCTCGATCCCTAGTGGGAAAAATTCTAAGCGGCTAATGCCACTATATTCAGTATCACTCCGAGAACCGGGATCGGTTTCAGAATCTCTTTTACGAACATCATAAATGCGCCAAACAGAAGCTTTCCGAGAATCTTCTCGCTTTTGCGTCTTTTCATGACACTTTCTCCTTAATCCACGTCCCTGTGCTTTCATGCTCACACAGTCAGGATTAAGGCCGGGTTAAAGTTATTAAGGTGCAGTTAAGCCTTCCAGATCATTCATTGAAGAACCGCATATATAGCCGTTCTCAACGCGCCTTCTTAGGATGGATTTTCTTTATACGATCCGGATCGGTGTGCGGTTTATAAGCCGGAAGCGCCTTTGGATTCTCGATCTCAGCTTGTGTCTTTACCGGTGCATATTGTTTCGGGATCTCAAAAAAGCCAGGAGTCAGATCCTCCTTCAAACACCAATTCGTTGACAGGCACTGAATCTTGTCGCCTTTTTCGTTTTCAAGACTAATCTGCATTGGTATTCCGCTCAACGATTTGATCCCGTACAGCTTTTCCAGAATTGGCTTGGCACCTGGATCGGTAGGCAATTTATCAGCTGCGGATAAATTCACTTTTGCTTTGCTACCACCCATCTTGGCGGCGCGATCCGGTCCATAAGTGGCACTGCCGCCGAAAACGAGAACGTGTTGTCCCGAGAGATCCTCCACCTTTTCTCCCTTTTTCGGCTCTACAGGCTGCAAGTTAGCGACGTCAAATCGTTCCACGCCAGTGATGCCTTTGAAGTCTTTCAATGCAGTTTGCCAATACTGCTTCGATCGCCGGTTCAGCACGGTGACTTGCTCTGGTCCGGATTTGAGAACGGCCAGATCGCCGCAGACAAATTTGAATCCCTTCTCGCAAGTGCAAACGGAATATTGACGTTCAGTGTCGGTGCCCTGCGAAACAATCCAGACGTTTTCGCCGGTGTGTTTTTGCGCGGCCTTTACTTCGGACACATCTTTGTCCGACCCATAAATCATGCGTTTCTCATTGCCGGAAGCCGCGCCGGAATAAACCAACAGCGCGTTCGTCACACCAATCATGACCCATGTTTTCTTCATTTACGCGGACCTTCCAACTCGCAGCCACACCACTTGAATACCCAACTTTTAGAACTTTTCGCACTTCTTTTTCCTTGCCGTATGCAAGTGCGCGAGCGAACGCTAATATCTAGAGAGACGAAATCCGCGGACACGGTCGTTAGTGAATGACTCCAGGCAAAGACAAACCCGAAGAGAAACGCATCGAGGACAAGAAGGCAAAACGCTATCGCCTCAAAAGCATGGTACTGGCGCGAATCTTCGCTGAAATCACCGTTCTGCTCATTCTTATCAATCTACCGGCCGTGCTTGGCATGACCGGCTATCTCATGAAACTTCCGTCTTATGGAACCGTGGTTCTTTTCACTCTATGCGTGCTGAGCGCGCTCTTGTTGCCTGCTTATGCGTACATCACCTGGAGCGTTCAAGTCGACAGCGAAGGCCTTACTGCTATCGCTCTGGCGCGCAAGCAATCTTGCAAATGGGAGTCGGTAAAGCGCATCGCCAGACGTTCTAACTGGAATTGGGTGCGCTATGTCGTAGAACACAACGATGGAGAACTGACCTTTCCAATCTGGTTGAAAGACTGCAATGAGTTGATTGAAACCGTTCGCAATCGGCTTCCAAAGGGCGCCGGCACGTCGCCGCCATTTCGCAAGTTCTCTCAAGATCCGATATCGATTTTATTCCAGTGCGGTCAAGCGGCACTTGGTGTCAGCCTCGTGGTTGTCTTCTGGTTTTTCTTCGCCGATCTCATCAAAGACAAATCAATCAACAATACCGATTCGATCTGCGTTCTCGTCTTCTGCGTGATCATCAGCGCAATTTTTATGTGGAGAACATTTGTCGTCATCCTGATGCCCAGAAGCATACGATTGACCGGCCCGGAAGTGATCGTCGAAACACTCTTCTTCAAACGCACCGTGCCCTGGTCCGATGTGTTGAAGATCAAACCGGCATTGCCGCTGCTTCCCGACGGCTTCATGCTCTCCACAAGGAAAGGCAGCTTCCTGATCGGCAACGGCATGGATTCCGCGGATGAATTAGTAAGTGCAGTAAAAGGCAGACTGGAAGCGCCTCCACGAGTTGGCGAGAAACCGAGAGAGAAGCCGCAGAAAAAAAAGCGGCACCGTAAGTAGTATCACTAAGAAGCGGTTTCAATCAGACCAAAACAAAACTATCGTGAATTGCCGTTCCCATCAAAATAGCGGCGAATCATTTTGCGATGCAAATCGAAGCAAATGTTGTTCGGCAACTCATGTTGCTTGAAAATTCCCACTTCGCAAGCATCGTCGCCTGCCTTCATGTCGCCTTTGATCAGTTTGGCGAGATAAAACAAAATAATCACGTTGATTCCACGTCCCGGCGAAAAGGCACCAAGGATGTCCTTGATCTCGACCTCCAGTCCAGTCTCTTCAAAAACTTCTCGTGCGGCCGATTCTTCCGGACTCTCACGTGCCTCAATAAAGCCGCCTGGCAAGCACCAATCGTTGATAAACGGTTCACAACCTCTGCGCACCAAAACCAATCCACCCTGCGCCTCTACGATTGTGGCAGTCACCGGCTTGGGATTGTCCCAGTGCACGAACTCACAATTGACACAGGCAATTCGATCGCGCCCGCCGATGGCGAGCATTCGAAGATCTTTGGCACAATGTGGACAACACTTCACGAAGATGGTTCTAACAACCGGGTTACGAAAGATTCTACCAGGCAAACGCGCGCCATAGGGCTTTCGATTGCCTTTTCAGAACGCGCTCCATTAGCCGGAGATATACAGTTGCATGCATTCTGCACATTTGTTTTCAAAAAAACGAATTTTTCTCTTAAATTGTGAACGCAGATCCGGCCAGGCGATCAAAGGCAGCAAGGTCAATTTTTGACGCAACTTGACAACGACAGAAGTCCGATAACGCCCGGATATACTATTGCATTCTGAAGTAGCGCTGTTAATATGTGCCTCGAGCGTGGCAATGTATTTAACTTGGAAAGTGCATACCTTGCTTCCATTTGGGAATAAATCTAACAGCAGAAAAGGGCAGTAATTGCTAAAAGCCGAATTGAGACTTCGGCAGATCTTCTCCTCGTTTCGAGGCTAGTAGGAGTCCTCAGGATGAACACGGAAACCCTGGTCAACAGCAATACTAAAGACATTCAGGCGCCCAATACCATCGAATTGAAAGCGCAGGCAACTGGCCCCAAAGAGGCAGAGCGTGCCGGCTGTAGCGATGGCGTTTGCGAAGTGGTGTGGAAGCCATTTCAGAAGAAACGCAAAGCCAGTAAAAACAAACCGGTCGCCTGACCCGCCACTCCTAATATCAAAAGTTTCAACAGCTCGCGAGCTGCACATATGCCCGCCTTAGCGTAGCTATTACAGTCTAGGAAGCGATTATTTCGGCGTAATCGGCTGGTGGCGGAAGCATAGAAGGGCGCACGCAGTGCGCCCCTACCACGGCTCAAAGATGCAAGTCGTCAAATAAAGCATCCCGAGAACCTCTTGTCATCAGGGTTGCAAAGCAATCAGATCTATTACTAGTCTTTGAACGCATTACAGTTTCGCTTTTTCACGGCTCAAACATACATAAGCCAGTCTCTTAGAAAGCACGAATAGTCTCGTTTTTCGGCAGAATAACGCCGGAGGATGAATACCATGCGTATCACGCAAAACACACGTGCCGCACTGGCTGTCTGCGCGGGTATCTTCGCAGTCAGCAGCGTGGCGGTTTTCTTTTTGATGCGCCTCTTGCTCAACGGTCTGGCTGGTTCAATCTCTGACAGCGGCGTTGCGCGCGAGGTCATCAGTTCTGGTGCTCTGCTCGCTATCTCGGCTCTTGGAGGGCTTGCCTTCGCGGTGGTTTTCTTCAGTAACGTGAAAATGTGGATTAAAGAAAACGGACTGCCTGGCTTCATACCGCCTCCTGACCCGCTCGACGGACAAGTCGTGCGCGTCGGTCTGTCAGTGAGCGCCAAGGGCGGTCTCTTCCAGGAGGTCTACTCTCAGTGGGTGAAAGCGCACTACATCAGCAACTTCCTGAAGAACGGCGACAGCAACAAGCTGACGCTGCTCAAGAAGGATGGATTGCGGTTGGTGCTGGTGAAGACGACTGAGAACGGCGGTACGATGCTGTTCGTCAAGTTGATGAACAGGCGCCGGATCTTCTACAGCCTCGAGCTGACGAACGGTCACACCGGCGAGTTTCAGCCCGACGAGGAGAAGAAGTTCGCCAATTGCTTCTACCAGTTGTCTTTCGTCGCTTGCACCGACGCTCATGCCTGGCTGAAGTTCGGTGGCGACTACAAGCTGCTGAAGCTGTTGTTCTTGAACTAGTTCGTTCGCGGACTGGTTCGAGAACGGCTTCAGCAGCTTGCTTTCCATCGGTGGAACCATCTCACCGAGAGCGAGAGCGCTCTATTTCGCAAAGCACAGAACTCGCACCGTTCTGCGCTTTGCGACCAATCGGTTATTTTACTATGTTTTATAATAGCTTTAATGGTGATACTAAGGGCGGTGCAAGTTCTCAATAAATCAGCACACTTACAGCCTGCACGGATTGGCTCCATGTCAGGCTGTAAGTTGCTGAGACGCATCAACTTTGTTGCTAGTGATCAATGTCCAGAAGGGAGGGAACGTCGCAGTTAAACGATGTTCCCTCCACTTATGGAACGAGAGCCGGAGCGAAGAATGATGCGTGCGACGTTCAGGCGAGCGCCAGGGCGACCGCCGGATCGCGCCAGGGCTGCGCGTAGGCGAAGACGTTCTCGGGCTGGTGGACAATGTCGCCATTGTGGAACCAGAGGCTGTTCTTGCCTTCGCGGTGGCAGCGAATGGTGCGGCCATTGAGCAGCTTCACCTCGCGAGTGAGCTCGGTGCGGTCGCGGCTGTAGGTCGACGTGATGGCAATGCCGATCGGGAAGATGATGAATTCGCTGGCCAGGTAACCGTCCTGGTATTTGCGAATCAGCATCGTGCCGGCGATTGCATCGGGCGTGCCCTGCTGAACGACTTCGATGGAGCCGACCCAGGTTTCACCTGCATCGCAACTCCAGTTGCTGGTGCCGGCTTCGCGCGTCCACACAGTGGAAGCAGCGTCGACGAAACGATTGCAAACATCGTTTTCGTCATAGCCGAGTTGGCGCACAATCCCATCCGGATAGCGCACCTCTTGAATCAGACCCTCCTGACCCGCACTGCGAGCCGGAAGGAACGAGATCGAGAACTCCGTAGAGTACTGTCTGTTCTTGGACATACTAGTCTCCATAACGATACGTTGCAGATGCCAACGGACCAGCTGCGGTGATGAACCTGGGCAAGTCCGTCGCTCTGTAGGTTAGAAATGACGCCTGAAAGCAAGCTGTCTCACTCAAAGGCGCGTGAGGACTGGCAAATCCCCCGACCCGTTCGATCCTGCCAAGCTGAACTGCCTGACAGAACGGATTGATTGGTAGTTTCTCGGGGTGTTGACCTGTGGTGGCTGGAAGAAGACTCTGTAGTGACGTGTGAACGAAAGATGACTAAGGCTAGTGATTGCGCCGCGCCTGGAGCCACTTTCGTTACACCGGATGAACAGCCATTACCAAGAACAAAGCCTCAATCATGACCATTTCACGCTATTTTTAGAAAGCTCCTATGGCTTGGAAACTGTGGCTGAAAGGGCTGATTTTCAGGTTTCCTTAACCACGGATTCGCTAGCTGCGCAATCACATGTCAACCCGCTCAAACACTGGTTCTTCATGGCTCGGCGGTTCCTTGAGCTAATATTATTCGCGGCGGGTCTAAATGTCCGCCTACTGACAACAAGAACTGTGTCCAACGTTGTGTTCATGAATGCAGGAAACAGTAGTCAACTGCTCCGCTAGCATCGCCAATCTAAATTCTTGACATCACTTGAACATATCTTCAAAACGATGGTTTCAAAAGCACAACCTGACCTAGGTTCTTGATACCTGTTTTTTAGCTGTCTTTAAATACACGACTCGACCGCAAACCCACTTTTATATCTGAAGAGAACATCTCTCAGCCAGGAGCCTTGCTCCAAAGGGTAGCGCACGGTTTTGTACGCAAGACAGCACAGGCGGTATAGAAGGCGGGACTTTTCGTAGGCTCCAATCGGTTGTCTTCGCAACGTCCCGAATCGCAACCGGACACGGCTGTGTTCGGTATCCACTGTCTGGCCATCGGTAATCCATCACCGGTGGCTTCTTAACCGAAAGTTGAGGAAAACAACATGTCAACCGACAACGCTTCAAAGGGCGTGACCAGCCGACTTCCCAAGTGGCTTGGTCCGTTCAAGTGGCTGCTCCTCCCACTCGTCATTCTCGTCATGCCCGCTTACGAGCTCGGCAAGGACCTGAGCGACAAGGCGTACTCGAAGCAGGGGCTGATCGGCGGCATCTTCAATGCCATGTTCGGCTTCGGCCTGTCCGTGCTCGCGTTCATCGCGACCTCGGGCGGACTGGGAACGGCGCTGGGACTCTCGTCTCTGATCTGGTTCCCTGCCGCGTGCATCGCGTTTCTCGTCACGGCCTTCATCGCGTACCCGGGTCTCTTCCTGGTACTGCTGAAGCCGACTGGTGAGAAGCTCGAGAAGTTCTTCAAAGCGACTCGCGAGTTCTTCAAGAAGAACGCGAAGGACTTCTTCGGCGCAATCGTCGGCTTCGCCAAGCATCTGCCTGGCTCGGCCAAACTCTGGAATTTCGTCGAGAACAACGAGAAGGGTCGTTGGGTCGGCGGCTTCCTCGGGTTCCTCACGGGTGCAGGTGTGGTCGGGCTCGCCGGCACGGTGGCCTACACGCTCTATCACCTGGTGATCCCGTTCCTCCCGGCTGCCCTCCTCTGGGGCTGGGCTGCTCCTGCCGTCGCAGGCTTCGTCGCCGGCGTCGGCGCCATCGCCATCGTCGGCGTGCTCATCCAGCTCCTGGAGTTCGCTGAGCTCTACTTCGTTGCGCCCGCCCTTACGGTCGCCGCGATCTACGCCGGTTTCGGCCTCACCGAGGCTGGTGTGGCTGCGCTCGGTCTGCCGGCGCTCTCCGTCTGGGGTGCGGTCGTCGTCGAATTCATCCTCGGCGTCGCCTACCTGTATCCCGGTCTGCATGCGCTGCTCAAGACGGGCATCATCAAGTCCATTCTCGATGGCGTCAAGTGGCTGATGGAGAACACCTACGGCGAGAAGGACAAGGACTTCCGCAAGTTCTTCCACCACGTCACCTCCATCGTCGCCGGCTTCATCGGTGGCGGGCTGGTTTTCTGGGCGTTCGCCTTCTACGGCGTCTTCCCGCTGCCGGTCTCCATCCTCGCCGGTGTCATCGGTCTGGTCTCGAGCTACATCGCCTCTGTCGACGCGCTCGAAGACGGTCCCGGCACCATCCTGGTCGGTCTGATTGCGGCGGTCGCGACCGCGGTCGGCACCTACTGGTTCGCTCCTCACGCCAATGTGCCGGACTGGCTGTTCTACACCGCGCTTGTCCTGCAGACCGCCCTCGCGTTCTGCGTGGTCATCCCGGGTCTGTATCAGCTCTTCCGTCTCGCCACCAACGGCTGGCTCGCCAAGCCTGCCGGCGCCAAGCTGGCCTCGTGGCATGACAGCGCCAAGAAGCAGCTCAAGGCGCTCAAGAACTGGTGGAACGAGAAGGTGATCAAGCCGTCCTACGACGACAAGACGCCCTACCGTGAGCTGTTCCTCCACCTGTTCAATCTGACCATCCTGGGCGTCGGCGTGTGGAAGGCCATTCCGCTCGCCAGTGGCTGGCTCGGTCTGCCCGGCTGGGCGATCACCACGCTGCTCGTGATTTCCGGCTTCACCATCTACAACGTCGTCGGCAAGATCTTGCTCGAGGGCGGTGTGGCGGTCGCTGGTTTCGCGCTCGGCTTCGGTGCTTTCGCGCACGTCGGCTGGCAGCTCTACTCGGTCGACCACGGTTACTGGTGGCTGGCGGTCATGGTGGCGTCCACGGTGGCATCCATTGTCACCTACATCGCCGCTCCGGTGGCCTACCTGTTCATCAAGATCTTCGCCAATCCGCTCCTGGGCTGGTCGCGCTTCATCTGGGTCGGCTTGTTCGACTTCTTCTGGGGCATCAGCTCGTGGTTCTGGAACCTCTTCTGGTCGGTCTACAAGGTCTTCCACGAGAACGTCGTCCTGCCTGTCGTCCACTTCTTCGGCGCGATGATCAAGGCGATGGGTGAGATCTGGGACAGCATCCGCGGCAAGAAGTAAGCTTCGTCGACCTCTGCCGATAGTGCTTCGCACTCAAGGCATGGGCCGGGTGACGGCCAATAAGGCTCTCTAACTCCACGACAGCGCACTGCTGTTTAGGGGAGTCGATGGCCTTGGAAGGCGCGCAGGCGGCCGGTGAAAACCGGTCGCTTTGCGCGTCTTCGTTTGACCTTCACTCTTACTATATTTTATCGTTTATTCAGAAACGAGTAATAGCGCCATGTAGACGCGCACGCAGTGCGCCCTTCCTCCGCTCGTCGGGCATCAAATGTTTTATTTAGCATCAACCCTGCGTTCCGTGCGCACAATGCAGTAGTGCATCTTTTCGGAAGGAACCCAATACATCGCCCACATCGTTTTACACTTCTCACCATCACTAGTTTTGATGCGCGTTTCCAGCGATGCGCCATTGGGAGAACTGATGTTTTGTTTAAGAGCTTCAGCAGTTTTATCAACATCACCAGAAAACACGATATCGACAACGGTTCTTCCAGTGAGCTCATCCGGGTGATAGTCCCAGTTGCGCTGTACAGCAGGATTGATCTTCTTGAACTTACCGGCCTCGTCCAGCATACAAATCACATCGCTGGAATTATCGATGAACAGTCGCTCCATCGCATCCTTCTCAGCCAGCAGATCAATGTTCTCTCGAAACATTCGATCGATGCAAGCGATCTCGTCATCACCCGAGAGTGGCGGATTAAGCGATTCTTTCGCTTTGAGCCTATTCGCATTGTCGACAATAATTCCGATCCGACCCGTCACTGCGGCAGCGAAAACCATGGCAAGAACCATGGCGGTAAGCACTGTTGCAATTGCGCCAATGTAAATTGCGGTTCTCAAATTCTTTTCTGAGCCACTGGGATCCAGCCTGGCACGCCCGAATTTACGCTCTTCTTCTTTTTTGATTGCCTCGATATCTTCATGTATTTGGCGAGTCAAGCCCTGCAGCTGCTCTCTGACTCCGTTTATAGCAAGCAAATCTTTCATCTCTTCAAACTGGCCTGGTGCGCGCAGTTCATCGAGCATTTTAAACAGCCTGGATTGCACCGCTTTAGCGTGCTGAAGCCGCTTCAGTTCCTCAGGACCTTCGATCAGACGCGAAAGCGCATCTATTGTCTTTTCTGAATCAGCAGCGGCGCCGGCATATTTTTCTTCGTAAAAATTCTGTTTCGTGAACGCATAAGTCATCATTGCGGATGTCGCATCCAGACTGACTTGCGAGAGATGGGATAAACCAGTTTCAATCGCCAGTTCTCGCTCGTTATTGTGTGCAAGAGTTTCATGCTCGTGCAAAAAATACATCAGTGCCGCGCACAAAGCCAAACTGACAAAGAGCGGCACAAGCACCATCAGCCAGCCCTTCTGCGCCACTTTCAAGTTGTTCAATCCAAACATAGTAATACCGCCGCGACGCCCGCCTATTTTAGTACAAATCTTGCCGGGCATCGTCTAAACTCTTATGGGTCATGAAGCTTTCACCAGTTCTATTGTCACTAGCGGTTTTGGTCGCGGCGCAAACGCCGGGACAAGCCGGTTGGCGCGAGTTTGCCGTCGAAGGGCATCGGGCGCAGAAAGCGAAGCAGGACGATAAAGCAATTTCCCTCTGGACAAAAGCACTCGCTGAAGCCGAGCAGCTTGGCAAAGAGCATCCCTGGTATTCGGTTTCGCTACGCAATCTCGGTGTTCTATATTTCAATTCGAACGCACCTGACAGTCTTGATAAAGCACGTGAATACTTCGTTCGCGAACGCGATGCCCTGAAGGCTCTTGGAACCAATTACGAGGACCAGGCATTCGGATTGCAATACTTAGCTAGAATTGACGCGCTTCAGGGACAGTATGAGTCGTCCGTGACAAATTATTTGAATGCTCTGCGTCTTTCAGAGAAATATGGATCGCCGCAGCCCCAGTCACTTCTAGAGGTACAGGTTCCGTTGTTGATGACCAGGCGCGAGGACGAGTCGCAGAGAATTCGCGAGCAATTGAGAAACATCGTTGCCCGGGCATATCCCGATCCAGTGCGCCAGGCCGGGGAATATCTCAAGCTTACGGAAAAACTCGAAACCGATGCCGCCCGTTTGACGGACAAAAACAAGTCGGCGCCGTACTATCAGGTTTGCGCGCTGGCATTGACCGATGCGCTGAAATTGGTGCCCGGTACAGGCGATGATCAGACGCTCCTGGAGCGAGGTCTGGTATTGTTGAGACGCTCAAGAGATCTGCGCATGCAAGACAAATATAAGGACGCTTGTATTGATGCGCGCAATGCCCTGGCTGTTCTTCAGAAAACCAATGCGCGGAAACCGATGATCGACGCAATGCGAGAAGCAGCTTGCAACATCAATGCACTGGGCCGCCCAAACGAAGCAGTTTCCCTTACGAACCAAGCAATCACACTCTCTGAAAAAATGGTGCCCCGTCCGGAAGCGGATATTGAAGCGTTGAAAAAAGAATTACAGGCTTACACCGCCGGCGGTGCACAAGCCAAACCGCAGATCTGACAGGAATCGCCATGCCCGAAGTTGTAGTAGAAGTCGACAAAGTGCGCAAGGAATTCGGCAAGTTCACTGCCGTTTGCGACGTTTCATTCAGTGTGGAACGCGGCGAAATTATCGGCTTGCTTGGTGCTAACGGTGCCGGAAAAACAACTTTGATTCAGATGCTGCTTGGATTGCTGGCACCGACCTCCGGCAAAATCCGCATCTTCGGCTTGGATCCCGAGAAGGATCGAGTTTCCATCCTGCAAAGAGCCAATTTCTCTTCCGCTTACGTCGCGCTTCCATACAACTTGAAAGTATGGGAGAACCTAGACGTTTTCGCTGGTTTGTACGGCGTCAAGGACAGGAAGAACAAGATCGACGGGTTGCTCGAGATGTTCGGTGTGCATCACTTGAAGAATACGATGACGGGGCGGCTGTCCTCAGGCGAATCTACTCGCGTCAATCTGTGCAAGGCGCTGTTGAACGATCCTGCCGTTCTCTTTCTTGATGAGCCGACGGCCAGTCTGGATCCCGATATCGCAGACAAAGTTCGCAAATTACTATCCAGATATAGCACCGAGAATGGTACCACCATGGTATACACGTCTCACAATATGCGGGACGTAGAAGAGCTTTGCAGCAGGATTCTGTTCGTTGCCGGCGGCAAACTCATAACCGATGGAAGAACAGAAGACGTATTGAACAAGTTCGAACAATCATCGCTGGAAGAACTATTCATCAAGATCGCCAGAGACGGTGAAATTACATCAATTGGCGAGGCCGAGGACATTGCCGCTGAGAACCATTCCGTGGCCAATCAGAAAGGAGTGAGAGATGCTGATTGATTGGGGTCGGGTAGCCGCACTCACCAAACGATATGCGTATATTTATTCGCGGAACAGTTTCCGCGTACTCGACATCGTTTTCTGGCCGGTCATGGACTTGCTCGTCTGGGGCTTCGTTACGAACTATATGCTCACAAGAGAACAGGGGCCACCACAGATGGTGACATTTTTGATTGGCGCAATCATACTTTTCAACATTCTCTATCGCGCACAACAAGGTATTACAGTCTCGTTTCTCGAAGACATCTGGTCGCGCAATTTGTTGAACATTTTCACCGCACCCGTCCGCGCCAGCGAGTTCGTAGCCGCCACTTATCTTTGCGGCTTGGCACAAGCCGTCGGCGTTCTCATCGTCATGTCGATTGTCGCTTCCTGTATGTACGGTTTTGACATGGGTGCCATTGGCTGGTCGCTGATACCTTTGTTTTTGAACCTTCTGGTTATGGGCTGGTGGCTTGGTCTTCTAACTACGGCATTGATACTGCGTTTCGGGAATCAAGCCGAAGCGCTGGCCTGGGCTGTTCCTTTCCTGGTTCAGCCACTATCGGCGGTGTTTTATCCGGTATCAGTACTGCCATCATTTCTGCAGCCAATCTCGCTTGCTATCCCAGCTTCGCACGTCTTCGAAGGAATGCGCGCCATACTTCAACAACACAAATTTCCGGAAGAGCATTTGATTATTGCCAGCGTCTTAAACGTTGCCTACATGCTCTGCGCCGCCTTCTTCTTCGCCCGCATGTTCAAACAGGCGAGAACCCGTGGACTGTTGAGCAAACTGGTCTGCTAGATACACAGTCAAACGGCTCATAAAAGCGAAAAGAAGAAATTCCGGGCTGTCAAGCGCGATTCCTTTGCCGGAGCGGGTAAGAAACGTTTATCGGGAAATTACTATTTTTGAATCGAGGTGCTTCATGGCTAGACTCTCGAAGAAAGTTTTGTCTTTTTTCAAACAAGTATTGGTCACCTTCACTCCCAATGAAAGCGAGAGCGCATGGGACGATTACAGACGCGCACGAATGTTAGCTCAGCCGGTCAAGACCTGGACCAAGCACTAAATACGGTGGCAGTGGTTCTCTCCGCCGTCTAGCCTCTTTAGCCTGCTGATAGCCGCAGGTCTAGGATTTGTTCGAGTCGATCAATTCCAGCAGAGCATACTCTTCCAATATGGCGCGTGCCTCACGGTAGACTTCCTCGGCCTTTTCAGCCCTTCCGGTACCGATCAGAAAGCGCGCGTAGTCGAAACATGTGTCAGCAAGACGAATGTCGCTGACGTAGCCATGCGCTTTCCAGAGCGCGATCGAGTTCAAAAAATTAGGTTCCGCATCAGCCAGTAATGAGCAGGCTGCCTGTGCAACAGCAAGGCGATGCAGGCAAGATGCCAGTTTCGTATGATCGACGGGAACGCAGCTACGAATCAGTTCCAACGATTCGGCAATCGATCGCTCTGCGGGAATGAACTGTTTGGTGGCAAACAGCAAGGCGCCATACTTCAATAAATCGTTGGCTAGCCGCGGGTTGGCGCGAGGATGAATATCACGGCTCAGTTCCACAGCTCGTCCCATGAGAGCGGCCGACTCGGACAGATTATTGCGTTCGGCATGATGATCGGCCAGCCGAATGTAAGACATGCGCAAATATGCGGCGCGGTGCTTGCGAAGCGCTTCTTTGAGTCGTTTATAACGCATTTGATCGCGAGCGCGGTGTTGATCTAATCTGGTATCGCTGGTGGTTACCTGCTTTTTGATCTCAACAAACGCGCCAATAGCAAATTCGCGCGTGATCATGCCGTCACGCACTCTGGACTGGACTTCCAGCAAGGAACTCTTTTGCGGTTCGTTGACGAAACCCATTTCGACCAGTACGCGTCCAAGCGGCATGGAACTTTCGCGCGCCTTTGTCAGAGCCAGTTTCAGCTCCTCATGTGTGATGATCGAGGACTCGATCAAAAGTTCTCCCAATTTATTCGTGCAAGCGATGGCACTGGTAAGCCTCACGCCGAGCCGGCCGAGCACCTGTTCAATATCTTTATTGGAGCGATGGGCAAGCGCAAGCGCCTTGCGCGCCGTAAACGGGCTGACCACGCCGTCCTTCAAACTCGATTGAATGGCAACGGCTAAACGCAGAGAACGGTCGTCAATATAACCGCAGCCTTTAAGCGCCTGACCAATGTGCTCACCGCGGGCGATCGCACGACTGGTAGCGTCATCGAGCTGTTTCTCGCTGACTATACCGGCTTTCAGTAGTAAGTTTCCGATCCGGCTGTGGGCAGCACTGGTGCCAATCATTTCAACCATTGTTCGACCATCAATACAAAAAGTGTTCGCGTTAAGACGAGTGGCTCCAGCGCTTGACTATAGCGCAGTTGTTCGCAAACTTGATTATCGTAATATCAAAAGTATAGGAACGGTCTACTGACATCCAAATTTTATGGAAAGCTGCAAGGCTGATGACAAGCTGTTTTGTGTTCAAACAGAAAAAACCAGCAGGAAGTGATGTGTCAGTGTTAAGCTTATTTTGACCTAAATTGAGGCATGGGTATGTGATGAGACATACCGACGTACTAAACTCGGATAGCCAACCAGTTGCCGCTGACTGAAAGGATTTAATAGCTATGAGACTGAAAGCACCTCTCGCCGCGACCCTTGTAATTGTTGCTACAGCAGCCACTGCCTTTGCGCAGGACAAAACCGGTCTTTATCTTTATGGCAACAGCCACCAGCGCGGCGGCGACGCCATCGCGCAGGAAACGGCTAATTTACACGTTTACGACGGATGCAAGGTCAAAGCATACGACCAATCGATCATCTGGGCCAACGACACATGCCAGGTCGAAGCCTACGGCCAGACGACCGTTTACGCATACGCCAACACAAAGATTCGCGCATTTGATACCACTCGCATCATCGCAACCAATCTGGCTCAAATCGAGGCTAACGGCGCTGCTAACGTGGCGGCCGATCAGCACGTCAATGTTTCCGCACACGGCAATGCCTCTATCCATGCCGAAGGAGAAGCAGTGGTCACCGCGGACGGCAACTGCACGGTATTTGCGCAGAAGAAATCGAACGTCACGGCTTCAGGCAACTGCATCGTGATGGCAATCAATGACAGTGTCATCACAGCCAATGGTCATGCCCACATCAAAGCGTATGAGAACTCCAAAGTGGTGGCAAAAGACAACGTAGTTGTCGAAGCATGGGGCGATGCGCAGATCATCACGCAAGATTCCGCCACTGTCGAAAAGCATGACGACACGGTCAAAGTGACCAAGAAGTAGAGTTCTTCCGCTTCGAGTAACAAGAACGTGAGATTGTTGGCATGGGCTTCGTTCCTGCCGCCGTGGCTCTGCAGACTGCCAGCGAGCTGTTCTTCGCTCCGCTCGTCGCCTGCCAGAATCAGATGGCGCGCGCCCTGCAAGCCGACGCTATGCCGACTCGCTGATCATCGAACCTGCCGAATTGCGGACGTGGAATCGTTCTCCACGCTCCGCAAGCAGCGATCCCTGCACCATATTTAATACCATGCAGTCTTACTAGGTTCCATTATTCAGAAATCGATTCAACAGAAAGGGCGCCGTTGCGGGCGCCCTTACACATTCTTATTCGATTGAACGAAGTTTACGCGACGGTTACGTCTTTGCAGAGGTAGACGTCTTGAATGGCGTTCAACAACTCGATGCCGTCTTTCATCGGCTTCTGGAAGGCTTTGCGACCGGAGATCAAACCGGTGCCGCCAGCGCGTTTGTTGACTACGGCAGTCATGATGGCATCGTGCAAATCGTTGGCGCCTGAGGCTCCGCCTGAGTTGATCAAGCCTGCTCTGCCCATATAGCAGTTCAAAACTTGATAGCGAGTCAGGTCGATCGGGTGATCGGTAGTCAGTTCCGAATAAACTCTGGAGTCAGTTTTGCCGAACTTCAATGCATTGTAGCCACCGTTGTTCTCCGGCATTTTTTGCTTGATGATGTCGGCTTCGATGGTGACGCCAAGGTGGTTGGCTTGACCGGTGAGGTCGGCGGAGAGATGGTAGTCGACGCCATCTTTGTTGAACGCAGAGTTGCGCAGGTAGCACCACAAGATGGTGGCCATGCCCAGTTCATGCGCTTCATGGAAAGCTTTCGACACTTCCTGAATCTGGCGAGTGGCTTCATCAGAACCGAAGTAAATCGTTGCTCCGACAGCGGCAGCACCAAGTTCCCATGCCTCTCTTACTGTACCGAACATGATCTGGTCATGTTTGTTCGGATAAGTGAGAAGCTCATTGTGATTGATTTTTACGATGAACGGAATCTTGTGCGCATATTTTCTAGCCACCGTTCCCAGCACACCGAATGTGGTGGCAACCGCGTTGCAACCGCCTTCGATAGCCAGTTTGATGATGTTCTCTCCATCAAAGTAGATCGGGTTCTTCGCAAACGAGGCGCCGCCCGAGTGCTCGATGCCCTGATCAACAGGAAGGATCGAAAGATAGCCTGTACCAGCCAATCTGCCGTGATTGTAAATGCTGGCCAAATTACGCAGAACTTGCGGGTTTCTATCAGACAGTGTCCAGACACGATCCATAAAATCGGGTCCGGGCAAATGAAGCAGGTCTTTGTCAACTTTAGCTTTGTGCTTGAGATAGTATGAAGCCTTGTCGCCAAGAGCTTTCTCGATATTGGACAACTCAGTCATGACTGGCATAATTCCCTAAATGCCTCCACAGCGGTCGGATACTCGTTCAAACAGGCTAGCAGTATATCGGCAGATCTACTGTAAATATAGAAAACATGAACATTTGGTGATGCAATTCGCAACTTTTGTTACTATCACTCGAAGTGGTACTATCACCCTTAGTAAGCTCGCGACCCAAAAAATTCGGGGAAATGGAACGCACCAGACTCGGGTAAGTCTTGGTGCGTTCCTGGTTCTACACTAGAACCGGGTGCTGTTCAGCGCTTGAGCGCCGGCAGCAAACAGGCGCTCTGACGGCGCCGGTCGCGCCATGGCGGCGATCGCCTCGAGCGTCCAGAAGGCACGCTCGATCTGGGCGCGCGATTCCAGCAGCGCCTTCTTGTAGGCAGCATCGACCACTTCGAAGCTGCAGCGACCGAGAGTGACCTGCAGCTTTTCGTAGATGTCGTCGTGCAACTGCAGGAGCAAGAACGGGACCAACACCTCCAGCTCGGCATCGAGTTCTTCGACGGTTTTGGACTGAAGGTCCTCGAACCGAACTCCAACCTGGTTGGCGGCATGCTTGATCTGCTCAGAGAGCGCCAGTAAACGAACGAAAGCCTCGATGGCCAGGGCTTTGTCATTGTCGTCATTGCTGCTGCTCAGGCGCTTGACGCCTTGCGCAGCCGCTTTGAAGCGAACGATGAAGTTGTGAACGGCCCTGACCTGGCCTTTGTAGAACACGATTTCCATAACGCTCCTCAGTCGTTCACTTGCGCGGGCCGCCACGCGTGGCGAGCCAGAGCGGCAGGAGGCGGAAAATGTTTCCCAACATTTCCCAGCACAGGTAAAGCCACAGGCCGGCGGCTACGATCCAGAACAAGGTGGTGTTGGTGACGGCGATGTTGAATGCCAGGCCGCATACCCAGCCGATGGCCGCGATCGTGATGGTTTCACCGATCAGCTGAACGGTGTACCAGACGAGAGCATCGCTGCCGATTTTGCCCATGAGAACACCGCGCAGGATGCGCTCGCTCACAAAGGTAAACAGCAGGGTACCGAAGAAACCCATCACCAGATCACACCACACGGATGAGTTGATGGCGCCGACCATTGTTGCGGCGAGAGGGGCGATGGGCACCTCGACGAGACGAATGGCGAAAGCACGGGCAGACAGACTCATGATGGCTCCAATTGAAGATGCTGTTGAAATGCGCGTTTCCGCGAGGAAGAACCGGTGGATCAGCTCCAGCTGATCGAGCCACCGGTGCGAGCGCGACGGAAGTTGAGCGTCCAGCCTTGCGCGGCGAAGTTGGCCTTCAGTTGTGCTTCGGCCGCCGCGGACGGCATGGTGACCTGGCAGGAGATGTAGGTCTGGCCGGCGCGCATGGCATTGACGATCTGGTCGGTGAAGTTCGTCACTTCGCCGGGAACGGCAGCAGCAGCGGCGGCGGCGGCATTGGCGGACTTTTCGTTGGCGAGGTCGGCTTTGGTCGGGATGGTCATGGCAATTCCTTTAAGTACAGTTTGCGGGCTAGCACCCTGAGCACAATCCATCGTTCTACGAACCCGCACCGGAAGCGGATTGCTTCAGATGTGGATTGACGATCGAGCGCAACTGGGTCAGTGACGACGAGAGAACCTCTGGAATGCATACAAGGAGCTAGTGAGAGAACCCTAGGTCATCTAATGAGCAGTAAACAATGGCAGAGCGATTAAACCTCTTTACAACCACATAAAGTCGGCTGTCGGGGCTGAAGCTGGTTCACCTCAATTCGTTCCAAGTGGATCAGATCGCGGGCGACGCATGCATCGCCCCTACAGAGAATTGCTTATTCGGCGCGCAGCAGTTTTGCGAAAGTCTCTACGCGAGCCTCGATTTCGTCGGTCGGGATGTTTGAAAAGCGGAACATATATTCGTTCTCTCGCGGCGAATGAACGTAGTACGGCGTCGTTGCTGCGCACGTGAGACCGGCATCAGCAGCGGACTTCTGAATCAACGAAGATGGAAACCTTTTATCGAAACGTACAAGAACATGCATTCCGGTGCTCGAGTGAACGAGCGAGATGTCCGGCAGAAGCCCTTTGCTTAAAGAATGAATCAATTGTTGTCGCTGCTTTCGATATTTTTTCCACATGCTTCTGATGTGAGACTCAATATGACCGTCGTTCAATAACTCGGTCAACACCCGATGTTCCAACATAGTGAACTGTCGATCCCAGATGTTTTTGTAGCTTTCGAACACTTCAACCAGTTGTTTTGGTATGACAAGACAACCCACGGAAACCAGCGGATACAGCAGGCGCCAGAAAGAGTAGAAGTAGATTACTGAACCGCTTTCATCCAAGGAAAATAAGCTTGGCGCAGATGGTCCGCCGTAATGAAATTCAGAATCCCAGTCGTCTTCAAGGATTGCGGTTCCCTCCTTGGTGCACCACCTGAGCAATTGGCGACGACGTTCCGCGGAGAGCGTGACACCAGTGGGCTCCTGACAGGAAGGAGCGATGTACAACCATTGCGGAGCGCGTTCCAAAGAATTGAGCGCGTCGACTACAAGCCCCTGTTCATCGACTGGAACGGTGACCACATCGGCTCCCATTCCTTGAAATTGTTCGCGCGCGCCCCAGAAACCAGGATTCTCACAGACCGCTAGATCTCCCGGTTTTACGAGCAAAGTGAACATCGGAGATACGACTGTTTGAACGCCCGAAGCAAGAACAATTTGTTCTGCATCGCAAATGATTCCTTTTGTGCGGCGCAGGAATGCAGCGATTGCTTCACGCAGGGGGCGGTAGCCGAATACTTCTTCGTTAGTATCAAATGCGGTATCAGTTATTGATTGACTCAATCGAACCAGAGATTTGCGCCACGCGGAGACCGGCACCAGATCCATCGGAGAGGAGCCAAAATTGATTTCGTCAAATGCGGTTGAAACAATCGGTTCTGATGCTTGAAGACTGAGCGTGCCAGCGAAATTATTGAAGCGGTCTGACCATGGGTATTTCGGCGATTGGTCGAGCGGCTTTTCTTTGCCGTTGGAAGCGGATTCGAAACTGACCCAGGTTCCCGCACCTTGACTGGACGTTAGATATCCACGGCTGATGAGCTTCTCCAGCGTCTTCATCACCGTCGTTCTCGAAATCCCCAGATAAGTAGCAAGATCTCGCGATGATGGCAACTTGTCTCCGGGAGCGAGAATCTTGTCTTCGATGGCTTTCGAAAACACCTCGTAGAGTGAGTCGGCGGTGACTTTTGATCCTTTGAGACCTTTTAGTATTCCGAGGTCCATTAGTGGTTCGATTTTTCCAACGGCTGTGAAAGTTCCAACAAAACACCACCGGTCGCTTGTGGATGAACGAAAGCGATCGACGCGCCATCAGCGCCGATTCGCGGTTCCTTATCGATCAACTTCACGCCGTCGTTTTTTAATTTCGTCAGTTCCTCAACAATATTGTCCACACCAACACATATGTGATGCAGCCCGGGACCTCGTTTCTCAAGGAACTTGCCGACGGGAGTATCCGGGCCTAACGGCTCCAACAATTCAATATGCGTATTGCCGATATCCAACTTGGCAACGCGGACACCTTGCTCTTCAACGGTTTCAATAGTTATGCATTCCAAACCGAGCACTTCCTTATAGAAGCGAAGCGATTCTTCGAGATTATGTACAGCTACTGCCAGATGATCGACGCGCACAAGATAGATTCTCCTTTCACAAGGGCGCACACAGTGCGCCCCTACACATATTCCATCGGGTTTCCAAAGACTAAGGACCGAAGCCGGAAGCGCGTTCCCAGAACTTATGCCAGATGTTTAACTTACGCAACTGACTGAACTCATCGTATTCCTTCCATGTGCCCATCAGCCTTGTCTGTCGTTCTATCATATCGAATTGATCGAACGGACCCCAGACTTCGCCACGCCATTTTGGATCGTAATAGAACTCATTCAAAGCCACAGTGACGTTCACGGTGGTATCGACGTTCAAAACATAATCCTGACCATCGTCTCGTACAGGAAAGTAGTGTCCATGCCCTGGTGGCGCAACGCGCTCACCGCGCGGGACGGCATGCGGCTGATCGAGATGCAACGGCACGGACCGCCCTCGGAACAGCCGGTCCGGAATGCTGTCGGCAGCTTGTGCGCAGCCGAGAAACGCCGATATCGCCAACGCGTTGAGCACGCTCAGGTAAAGGATAACGTTTCTTGTGCAAAATCTTATCTTGATGTTCAAGTTGTCAATTCCACCAACGCCGGTTCTAGTAAGTCGTAAGCCCAGTGCTAGCTTGTCCACTCAACATCATAAGGCAAACCGATCCAATTCGCTAAGGAAACGTTTTAACTTAAATGTTTAGGCTGTCAATCGCTTGTCGACTTCAGCTAAAATCGCGCTTTGTTATGCCCAAACCCGTCTTTCGGAGAGCATTGTTTATGGCAACGAGAATCGAGAAGCGCAGAAATACTCAATCGTCAGTACTTCTGTCTTGCGCAGGACTTCTTCTTGGAATCTCCTCATTCACCTTTGCAACACCAGTGATGGCGCAAAATGCGTCAGATGTTACCAGCGAAGCGCCGACTCCTGGCGAAACGCCGATTGAGCCAGGTATTCAACCGAAACCCGCCGCAGACATGAGCTACGATCAGGCGATGGAAGCCTTTGACAAAACCTTTCAACACACCAAAGAAGCAGAGAAATGGGAAAAAAGGACGGTTGATGTACCGCCCGGAGCTACGCCGGATGCAGTGATTGAGACCAATCAAGTGAAAATCACCCCGATTCCTGGTCTGGAAGTCTCCGCGCCAAAAGTCAACCCTATCAAAGTAGACGTTCCTCTAAGCAAAGAGCTCATCGAACAAAGCCCGCTTGGCGAAGCCAAGAAAGTAACGCCAGGTGCGGAACCGCAAGAAGACGGCGGTTGGGATTGGATGAGCGGCAATGCTCAGCAGGAACAGCAGCCTGCGGCAAAGCCCAAGCCGAAAACGATGACTACCGTTTTTGACGCCAGCAAAGGTGGAATGCAGAAACCAGCCGTCAGACCGGCAGTTATTCAGAACAACGAATCCGAAGTAAATCTGGCCTCCGACGATAGCGGCGCGGCGCCGTCTCCGGGAGCCAGCACCGCGGACGATACCACCGTGATTCAAGAGCAAGGTTCCACCCAGGCGAAAAATACGGAAGCGGAAGAAGAGGAAACACCGAAGAACGCCGCTGAATTGGCTCGTGATGCCGTAAGCATTTATAACAGCGCCGTCAAGTATCACCTCTCCGGCAAATTGACCGAGGCGATCTCCGAGTATCAAGCCGCACTGGAAGCCAATCCCGAATTGAGCCAGGCGCACTGCAATCTCGGTTTGATCTTCAACCAACAGCATAATTTCACCAAAGCGCTTTCGGAATTCCGCAAAGCATTGGCGATCGAACCGAAAGATGCCATCACATACAACGGCATCGGAGCTGCCCTGAGAGCGCAAAACGATCAGGAAGGAGCGATTAAGAACTGGAAAACAGCTATCTCTCTCGACCCCAGATTGGCGACCGCGCATTACAATTTAGGAACGGTTTACGAAATCCAGAAAAACTACGATCAAGCTCTGGAAGCATACAGCGAAGCGATTAAGAACGACCCCAGACTGGGCGAAGCCTATTATCGCAGCGGTTTGATTCTGGTTCGCAAGAATCGTATCGACGACGCCAAACAACAGTTAGCCAAGTCGATCAAAGTGGCTGCCAATGCGGAATACAGCGATGACGCCCGCAAGCGTTTAGCTATGCTGGAACAGACAAAGACCAGATAAGAATACGCACCTGCTCGCTCGAGGAAGGCTGTCCATCAGCCTTCCTTTTTATTTGTCGAATAGATTGTCGAGCACATCTGAGGTGTGTTTTTTGGAACCGTTCTTCGGCTCAAGCAACGAATCGCGGTCGACGATCGAGTGAGAGAACAGGTCCTGCATAGCGTGTGCTCGATGTTGATCGGCTGGATTCGAGATGGCATCCCTGAATTTCTCTTCCTTCAATGCAGCCATATATTTTGGATCAGTGAAGTACTTCTTGATGCGCGGGTTCTTCAAGCCTGCGATTTCTTTCTTACTGAGATTGAAATTCTTTCTGCCTTTGAAGAACGCGCGAACCTCGGGATCCTGCAAGTCTTCCCACCAGTGCAGACCTTGCCACTGCACCACTGATGTTTTATCGCGACGCTTGAAATAACCTGCCTGCCAGTTTGCTCGTTTCGGATGATAGTTCACAACCGTGTCGATCGTTTGAATGCCAGTGGCGCCCTTGAAAGATTCTATATCACTGGCTTTCAGTCCTTCACACTGTGGCAGGTGAACGGTCTGCAACGATTTCAAATGGGTAAGTTCTTTCAAACCGCGACTGGTAATCTTGTCGCAAAACCCGATATCAAGCCGTTCTAGTCCTTCCATCTCGCTGATTGTTTGCAAAGATTGGTCCGTGATATCTGTGCTCTGCAATCCCAGTTCCTTCAAGTGTTTCAATGAGGAAATAGCATTGATGCCCTTATCGGAGATATCATCCCCGTTCAACCATAGCCCTCGCAAACCACTCATCATGGCGACTTTCGGCATAGCGTCGTCTGAAACGAACGTGCGAGTCAGGTCCAACTCCTCGATTGGACGATTAGATAAAACATCGAGATTCTTGCCGGTGATTTGAGCGCCCGTGAAATTCATGCGTTTACTGTCCGTTTTCTTCGCGATGTCCGGCAAACTGTCGTCATCACAGGTGATCGCAATCTTCACCCACTTGTGTCCGTCTTCTTCATAAGCGGTGAACTGATCGCCGAGATATTCGTCAAACAGGCTCTTGTCTTCCTTGGCTGGCTTATTGGTCACCTCTTGCTCAGGCGGAGCCTCCAGTTTTTTTGCAATGAACATTGAGGCAGCGACAAAACAGGCAGCAAAAACACTGACGGCAAGCCCGAGTTTAACGGCAGCCCCTTTTCGCAACGCACCAGATACAGTATCAGAGGGTATTTTTTCGGGAACAGGTTCGCTTGGTTTTATTGGTTGCAGATCCAATGAAGCGAGCTCAGCCCGCAGTTCTTCACAGCACTGATGTCGAGCGGCAGGATCTTTCTCCAGCGCTCTGGACACTATGCGCGAGAGATCTTCGCCGAAGGAAAGATCGCGTTCATTCTCATTGATGTCGCGCGGTTCTTCATGCATGTGCTTGGAGAGAGTGTCGAGAAACGATTCACCCTGGAATGGAACTTTGCCTGTCAACGTTCTATACATCAGGATTCCGATCGAATAAATATCACTGCGGTGATCGACTTCCTGCCCGTTGCATTGCTCGGGACTCATGTAAAGCGGACTGCCTATGCGGGCTCCCGTGGTCGTCAGCGACTGCGCCCCTTCAGTTTCCATTTTCGCCAGACCAAAATCCACTATCTTCGCAAGCATGAATCCGCGCCCATCGTCGACAAGCATGACGTTGGACGGTTTGATATCACGATGAAGGATTCCGAGTGAGTGTGCATGCTGCATGCCAGAGCAGATCTGAATGAAGATTGGCACGGCAAGCGCAGGTTCAATCGCACCGTTGGCTTTGAGCAGGTCTTGAAGACTCTGACCGTCGAGGTAATCCATAACCAGATAAAGTTCTCCGGACTCGCTCTGCCCGAAGTCGAGAACGGTCAAAATATTTTTGTGCTTCAACCTGGCGGTAGCCTTCGCTTCCTGGTGGAAGCGAATCATCGCTGCCGCCTGCAAGTTGGGCAGCAAGAGTTTGACCGCCACGGTCTTTTTGAGAACATCATCATAGGCACGATAGACCGCGCCCATGCCGCCTGCGCCCAGCTTCTCCTGCAAGTGGTATCGTCCGCCGAACACCTTGTCGGCGACGCTGCTGGTTTCACTGGAATCGGACTTTGACAAGATTGAATCTGACTCGGAACTACTCTTCTATGATTCCACAATCAATGAATCAGGTCTAACGATTGCGCCGGCGGAGCGGACTCTCCAACATTGAATTCATGATGGCTCCAGCCTCGGCATCCTCTACCGTATCGGCGTGGGAACCAAGCGTATCCGCCATCCGGTTAAAGATCTTCCAGTCTCGAGCGCTCTCCCATTTCCTGCGAATGGCAGGTTGCAGGCGATAAGAGGCAAATTTCGGTTCGTCGAAATATTTGCGCAGTCGGGGACTCAACTTTGCTACCTGAGCGGCACTCAAATTCCAATTTTCTTTTTTCATCCAGAATTTTTGAAACTCCGGATCGCGCATGTCGGCAACCATAATCTTATTGTCTTCAGTGGTTCGCACGTCTTCGCTCTCCGCAGTGTCTATCGCGGAAAGTAAGTCCTTAGTGGTAGAAACTTGCATTTCACTGAGTCGTTTCCAGTGCTCCTCACTCTGCAATTTCTTTCTGTTCACAGGGTTCTTAATACTTTCGACGAACACTTCGTCCTCAAAATACTTTTTGTATTTCGGATTCAATTTGGCAATTTCCGCTTTTGTCAGGTCGTAGTTTTTCGGGTTTTGCCAGAATTTGCGAAACTCGGGATCAGCCATATCCCTCAGGTAGAGACTGGTCCAGTTGCTGGTCTTCCGCTCGATCGGTTCTGGAAATCCCGATAACCATCCAATCCTTCGTGGATGAAGAAGAACGTCCTCCTGGATTACATGTATACCGGAAAGTCCTTTGAATTTTTCGATATCCCTCTGAGAAAGCTTGGGGCAGCCGGTTATTTGCAAAGTATGCAGCTTCGACATCGATGCCAGAGCGTTCAATCCTTCAGCAGTTATGTCAGGACAGTTACTGATGTCGAGAATCTCCAATGGGAGTTTCTCCTCGGTCAGGAACTTCAAACCATTATCGGTAATTCGCGTTCTTCTCAAACCAAGCTCCTTCAGCCTGGGAACCTTTGCCAAAGCATGCAACGATCGATCGGTTATCTGAGCATCACCGTTCAGCCAAAGACCCCGAAGTTTTTTCAGCGGCATTATTCTCTCAATCAGTTCATCAGTGACCGACGAAGCGCTTAGATCCAGCTCTTCGACCGATGTACCCGCGAGTGCAATGACAATCTTCGGCTCCACAAAGTTGGTCATGTTGATCCGCTTCGCATGCAGCTTTCTTACCAATTCGCCAAGACTTTCTGCGTCCGCATCTTCAGTTATTTTGTACCAGGAAACGCCATCTTCGTCGGCCCTAAAGTAGGAGGACATCATAATATTGCGGATCTGATTATCATCCTTTTCGATATTTGGCAGCTTGGGAATCTTGGGCGGATCCGACAGTTTCGACAAGACGAAAAAAGTGCTAGCGCCAATCAGCAAAATTGAACAGATCCAAAGACTGACTCGTGCAGCCGTTTTCGGCTTATCGATTGGCGGGCGAGGATTTTCCTCCAGAGGTTGAGAATTGATGACAATTGCGGACTTTTCTAGATCAGAGAGCAGGTCGGCCAGCCGCTCTCGAATCTCCGCCATGGATTGAAAACGATCTTCGGGATCTTTTTCGAGACAACGGCGAACGATGCTCGGCACCGCCCGCGGTGCCTGATCTCCAATCCAATCAGTTACATCGGGAGGGGGTGCCGTGGCGTGCAGGGACATGAGTTCGAGCGCCGAGTCAGCTTGGAATGGTTGTTTGCCAGTCAGGCATTCGAAATACATGCAACCAATCGAGTAGATTTCCGATCGGGCATCATACGTTTTTCCAGCACTCTGGTCGGGACTCATGTAGGCTGGAGTGCCAACCAGAGTGGTCGCGCCTTGCCCTGTTCCACCATCTGACTGTTTGATTTTCGCTACGCCGAAATCGATCAAACAGACCTCTTTTCGACCATTCCGGTCTATGAGGAGAACGTTTTCAGGCTTGATATCGCGATGAAAAATTTTGTGAGAATGAGCAAATGCCAGAGCATCGCAAAGCTGGATAATTATCTGCGTCGCCTCTGTGCAACTCAGCCTTCCAATCCTTCGCAAGTACTTATCTAGACTTTCACCAGGAACATAATCCAACACCATATACGGTGCACCATGATCGGTAACGCCGAAATCGAGAACTTTCACGATACCTGGATGATTCAGTCCACTTGTCGCTCTTGCTTCATTTTGAAACGCAATGAGTTGTTGCGCGCTGACATCGCGAAGAGTTTTCACCGCCACTTTTTTGCCCAAGAGCGTATCGCGACAGAGATAAACTTCGCCAGCCGCCCCGCTTCCGAGAACGCCGATAGGCTTAAATCGACTTAGAGGAAACAGACTTTCATCAACATCGATGAAGATTTCCTCATTCGTGGAGCCGCCGGAGTGTTGCTTAGCAGGCTGATCTTTGATGCCACCCTTCCCTATAACGGATCTCGCACATGAGCAAATGTTGGGACGAAATACCCACTGTGTAAAACTGCCGGCTCGACCCTTCTCCATCGGCAAGCCGCAGTCCGAGCAGATTTTGGCTTCCACCTCGATCGGATCAGTCTTTAGATTCAGCGCGTCGCATTTACAGGCAACAATCCACTGCGTGATGGAACCAGAACCGCCGCTCTTTGGTTTACCGCATCGATGGCAGGTTTCAGGCACGTCCACCTCAGCCTCGCTTAGAACGAATTACGTTGAGGACGATCCTTTTTCGGACTGGCAGTATGCACATCGTCGGCCTCCTCGGCGCTGATTGCCGTTCTTGCGACCATGTCGGTCATCTCGGTGAATTTGTCCCATTCCGCCTGCTTAGTCCATTTCTCCCGGAGCCTCGGATCCTTGCGGTATTCAGCGTACTTCGGATCCTCATAATACTTGCGATAGTTGGGTGGCAGCTTTGCCACCTCATCTTTATTCAAGTCCCAGTTCTTCGGATTCTGCCAGAACTTTTGAAAGTTAGGATCGCCCATGTCGCTCACCCAGGACATGTCGTGAGAACGACCTTCGTCGTGACGCGGCGCGAAGACGGTTGTGTTCCATCCAATGCGCGTGGGATGAAGGTTCTGATTTTGCTGCATGACTTGTACTCCGGTATCGGCTTTGAAACGCTCAATATCTTGCGACGTCATACCAGTGCAATTAGCAATTTGCAGTGTATGCAACGATTTACTTTTCGCCAACGCGCGCAATCCTTTCCCAGTAACCTTCTTGCAATCGCTGATATCTAGTATCTCGAGCGCCTTCATCTCGCTAATTAATTCAAGTGCCCGATCGGTGATCTCCGTGTTCCGCAGACCAAGCTCTTTTAGCTCAGGCAGGTAGACGAGTGGTTTCAATCCAACATCAGTTATCCGATCGCCATTGAGCCAGAGTCCCTCCAACGATGTGAGCTTGCCGATGTCCGGCAACACCTCGTCCTTGACGTATGTACAGGAAACATCAAGATTGGTGATGTTCCTGCCAATCAATTCTGAAAAATGTTTGCCTCTTGTAGGAGTGCTCATGAAATTGAGATTCTTGATATCAGGATGATTCTTAAACAAGATAGCCATAGAGTCATTCGACGTGCAATCAAAGATCTTGATCCATTTCTTTCCACCATCCACATATTGGACGATATCTTCGGCGAATGCTTGTTTCAAGATGTCTTGACGGGCAGGGCGAACTTTCACTTCCGGTTTTTTGGCCGGTTCAAGGCCGTTTACAACATAACAGGTGGCACCGATGAGAGTCAGTGCTGCTGCAGCGATTCCTGCAACATAGAACTTACGAGTGCGCTTTTGCTGTGCACTACGGGCGGTATCAAAGAGAAGGTCGCCGGCATGTTCCTCTTCAGAAGAACGGCTCGGTTTCACCTCAGTCATATCCAGTGCTTGCAAGGCTGCCAGCAGTTCTTCGCACGTTTGATAACGATTGCCGGGATCCTTCTCCAGAGTTTTCGAAACAATCGCTGCCAATTCAGGGGAGAACTCGAGATCGCGTTCGTTGTGATTTATGTCGCGCGGATCCTCGTTAACATGCTTGGACAGCGTCTCCAGATATGAGTCGCCCTGGAAGGGGACAGCACCGGTCAGCGTTCGATACATCAAAATTCCCAGCGAGTAAATGTCGGAACGGTGATCCACTTCACGTCCGTGACACTGCTCGGGGCTCATGTAGAGCGGGCTGCCGACGCGAGCACCAGTAGTGGTGAGCGATTGTTCGCTGGCTTCCATTTTTGCCAGACCGAAGTCGACGATCTTGGCTTGCATGAAACCGCGCCCATCGTCCACGATCATGACGTTGGACGGCTTGATGTCGCGATGCAGAATACCCTGATTGTGGGCATGCGCCAGTCCATCGCAGATCTGGCAGAAGATGGGAACCGCCAGAGACGGCTCCATTGGACCGTTTGCCTTGAGAATATCCGCGAGGCTGCGACCATCGAGATAATCCATGACGAGATACAGTTCACCCGACTTCGCCTGCCCGAAGTCGAGCACGTTCAAAATATTCTTGTGACCCAGTCGTGCTGTCGTTTTCGCTTCCTGGTGAAAACGGATCATGGCTTCTGCTTGCAGATTGGACAGCAGCACTTTCACTGCAACGGTTTTCTTTAGAACCTTATCCTCCGCCCGATAAACCGCGCCCATCCCGCCCGCACCCAGTTTGGTCTGCAGGTAGTAACGCGCGCCGAATACAGGCTTATCGTCGCCGTTGGTGCTGGTTTCCGAATCCGGCAAGTTGTCCTCTTGCAATTGCGATTGGCTATTACTATTTTCCCTTTTGGAGAACAGTCAATGCATAGATCAGAATATGTTCTGAGCTATGACAATCTGTTTGAAAAAAGTTGGATTAGGAACCTTCCTGGCAGCGGATTTTTTCCACCAGGTTGGTCGTGCTTTTGCCGGGCACCAGAGCGAGGATTTCGACACGCCCGCCGTAAGACTCCACGACAGGAGTTTCAGCCAGGTCCTTGGGCTTGTAATCGGCGCCTTTGACATGAATATTTGGTTTCGCTGCTTTCAGAAATTCGACCGGTGTGTCCTCATCGAACACCGAAACGTAGTCGACGCAATCGAGCGCGGCGAGCACTTCGGCACGATCGGCGGTTTTATTGATCGGGCGTTCCGGACCTTTCAGGCGTTGAACAGATGCATCGGTGTTCAAACCGACAATCAATAGATCGCCCAGTGCCCTAGCCTGTTTCAGAATGCGAACGTGTCCGACGTGCAAAATATCGAAACAGCCGTTAGTGGTGACAACCGTCTTCCCGTCGCGACGCGCTTTTTCGCAAATGCGCGCCAGCTCTTCTCTTTCAACGACCGTTCCCATCAACATCGTATCTCCGCATGTGATACCAGAAGTCAGTTTAGCTCATCCATATCAACGAAGTCGATTGTGAATATTTCAGGTTTGGCACGGGTTACCGTTGAACTCACCGTGGATTCGGGCGTTAGCAGTCAATATCAGAAAAGCCAGCCACTGTGCCCCATGACAACATATTGGCGAATATCGAAAGACCCAGCTTCCGTCTGATGTATAGCAACATAAGGGCTAAAAACATTGGTTTACAAACGCGGCGGAACGGCCGTCGGAGATGCCGATGGTGACTGGCTTTGGTGGCAGCCGACACACTTGTTGACAACCACCCCTGCCTGTAGCGTAGGTTGCTTTTACAAATTCGCTTCACCGGAAATCAGGGAAACAGCTCTTACCGCCAGGCAATTCAGGCAGTCCATCTCATTGCACACAGGAACCGCAAGGTATCTGGTCGCGCATCGTCTTTTCGAGATGGTTTCAAGAAGCTCTTCCCGTCCCGGTTTCACAGCGTAGCGCCGAGCGTTCGATAATGCCCGGCGCGTGAAAAGTTTCGCAAGTCTTGCGATGCCATCCAGTGGAAACGGCATCAGCAAAGGTTCTTCCCATTCCCTTTATGAGGAGATGAAACAGCTCATGCGCAAACAATCCTACAAGCGCATCGCCCTCGTCCTCGGAACGGGGCTCGCGCTCACGGTCGGGCTCTTCGAGCTCGGCTGGGTCGTGATGCACCGCCCGCCGAAAGCACGAGTGGTCGTGCAGGTCAATCCTCCCGAAGAGGAGGAGATCACGACCTTCGGCACGGTTCGCACCGTCTACTCCCAGGACGGCAAAACCGTGATCGAAAAACACACTCCCTACCGCGATGGCGCAACCGGGCATCAGTACTTCCGTGCCGACGGCACGCTCAAGCAGACGAAGGAAGACTACCCGTTGCGTCAGGGCAAGCCGACGCAGATGAAGGCCAAGGCGGACTGGTCGGAAGACGGCAAGACGCTGACCTCCGGCGAGGTCTATCGTCCCAACGGCAGCCTCTGGTTCACCGTCAAACGGATGCCCAACAACGACCGGGTCGAGACCTTCTTCTTCCCGGACGGCTGGCGCTTCTCCACCCTGGTTTCGAAAAGCGGTTCCGGCGAACAGGAGATGACGTTCTTTCGCAAGGACGGCAGCACCTGGGCGAAGGAAGTGCAGACGCGCAACCAGTGGTTCAGTGTTTCGACGCAGCGCCTCGAGTTCTACGACGCCACCGGCAAGGAACTGCTGTGGAGCAGCCATCCGATGACGATGAACGAGAAGCTCGACGGCTTCGTTGCACCGTCTTACGGGAAGCTGGTCAGGTTCTACAGCGGCGGCACGCTCACGCACCAGCAGTGGTGGGACAATTCGTGGAACTCGCTGCTTTCGCAGTCAGGCAGCTTGAAGTTCGTCGAAGTCTTCGAAAGCGACGGCTTCACCAATGACCTGGCCAAGACAATCGTTGTCGAGGACGCCGGCGCGCTGGTCAAGCTCAAGGAAGTGCAGTTCGCCAATGGCGGCAAGCGCGTCTTCCGCAACTTCGGCGGCAATCTCAAACAGATTCCGCTCGAGAAAGTGCTCGTCAACGGTCAGCCCAAGGAACGCAAGATTGAGCTCGGCACCCTGTCTGCCGAGATCGACAAGCAGGGAACGCGCGTCGAGCACGACACCGCCGAGCAAATCTATGAGACGCTGGATGCGGCTCAGCTAGCGCGTCCTGACGAACAGGAACTGACCGACAAACGCAGCCAGTCGCAAGCCGAGAACAAATCCGTCCTCGGTCCGCGCGACGACCGCGACCCCTGCAAGTGGTATCACCGGCAGTGACATCCGTTCAGCGACGGCAGACGAGCAAGGGAGCCCTTGCGGCTCCCCTACACCGGTTCATGACGGTGCGCCGTTTGTTGTCGCGTGAACCTTCCTCTTTTACGAAAGTGAGACTCAAACATGATGGAAGTTCTTCAGAACTGGAAGTCCATCGCGCTGGCTAAGCCCGAGTGGCTGTTCGCCTGCGCCCTGCTCTTCCTGCTCATTCCGGTGTTCAAGCGGCTGCGTCCCGCTTTCGCCCACACGCACACCGGCATTCACAAGATCCGCTCCTCGGGCTGGCCGGGCAAGCTCTGCATGCTCGCCTTCAGCCTGATGTGGATCGCATTCTGCGTGGCGCTCGCCCAGCCCATGCTGGCCCACAGCGAAATGCACGAGTATATGGATGCTCGTGATTTCGTGGTCGGCATCGACCGTTCCGGCTCCATGTTCTCCGCGGACATCGAGTCGGCGCCCCTGCGTGCCACCATCGACAACTTCGAACAGTCCGAGAAGGACAACGAAAAGGCGCTTCGTGCCTTGTTCCCCACTCTCTACCCTTATGAACCGCAGGACGAGAAGAAGGTTCAAAAAGTAGAAGAGGGCAAGGTGCAGCGCTTCCAACTGGCTCGCTATGCCGCCTTCCAGTTCCTGAAGTCGCGTCCCAAAGGTGACCGGGCTGCCATGTTCACCTTCGACGACGACGTCTACTGGAGCTGGCCGCTCGGCAAGGACATCAACGTCGTGCTGCGCAAGATTGGCGAGCTCAGCAAGGAGTCCGGCGGCGGCACCAACTTCGACGGACCGTCCGGCGGCAACACGCACATCGGCGCTTTCCAGGCGACGCTCGACCAGTTCGACTCGCTTGCCAAAGCGAAGACGCGCGTGATCATCTTCATCAGCGACGGTGACGCCGGCATCTCCGCCGAGCGGCATCAGTACTTCGTCGAGCAGATGAAGAAGGAAGGGCAGCAGATCCACATCTTCGCCCTGGTCTGCGGTGCGCCCACTCAGGTGCAGAACGCCAGCACGCAGTCGCTGCGCCGTCTGGTCGAAGAGGTCAACCCTCAAGACTGGAAGGACAGCAAAGGCGATGCGGTGGATGCGGTCATCTGGGCGGGCAACGGAGAGGCCATGCAGAAGGCCTTCGATCGTATCAGCGAGCTCGAGAAGTCCACGATCGAGCTCGAGCCGGTGGACGTCCACAAGGACGTGACCGGGGTGTTCATCCTCCTGGGTGCGCTCCTCGGTCTCGGTTTCATCGGCGCAAGCGTGGTTTTCCGCGAAAGCTTCTAACGCCCTACAACGGCGGGCGGCGGGTTTTCGATCAGGCACCACTTGTGGTGCCGTGCCTGATCGCCGCGATGCCGGTTCGACCTGACACCGTCGGTGGTGCATCGAACAATCATCGCTGAACCTGCCGTCTCGCACCATTCTCTCAAGGAGAACAAATGATGAGAATCCTTCGTAACTGGCTCTGGCTCCTGCCTCCGCTCGCGGCGGCAGTGCCGGGCACGCTTGCGGCGGTCAGCCTGTTTCAGGGCGACTGGACTCAAGCGGCGCATCACGGGCTGCGGACGCTGGCGGTCTTCGCCATCGCCGGGCTCTTGTGGGCGTTCGTCACCGGCGCGCTCAAGCGCTGGCTGACCGGCTTCGCCGAAACCGTCGTGGCCATGCTCAACTTCCGTGCCGGCGGTCTGGTCCACCACATGTGGCAGGTGCCGCTCGGGCTGGCGCTCGTCGCCGCGCTCGTCTGCGCCTGGAAGCTCAACAACAACAGTGCCACCACCTATCACGCCTACGTGCTGATGGGCTCGGTGGCATTCCTCGCCCTGGCGGCAGCCGTCTTCGTGCTGCATACCAAGTGGGCGAAACCCGCTTTCGTAGCGGCTGGGCTCGCGGTCGTCCTGACCGGGCTCTATCTGGCGAACTACAAGTCGCGCCAGGTCGAGCTCTACAATCAGGCGATGGCAGCCATGGACGCAGGCGATCTGCCGGCGGCCGGCAAGCTCTTCGACGAAAGCGTCAACGCCTACCGCATGGAAGCCCGGGCATCGCAGTTGGTGCGCCTGGTGGTGCCCGCTCCCAATCAGGATCTGGAAGCGCGGGCGCTCTTCCAGAAAGGCAACATTCTTGTGCGCATGCGCAAGCCGCAGGACGCGGTCAAGGCGTACATCGAGAGCCTGTCCGTCAATCCGGGCAACAGTTTCAGCGGGTTGAACACCCCGCAGAGCGCGGCGCGTTACAACGACGCGCTGCACACGCAGTCCAACCTGGAAAAGCTGTTCAACACCGGGCAGTCCGGTGGGCAAGCGCGCGGCAACGGGCGCGGGCAGGGACAGCCGCAGCCCGGACCGGGGCGGGATCGCAACCCGCAGCCGGGGGCCGGCAGGCAATCTCGGGACAGTCTGTAAGCGGGGCGGGGAGCGGCTTGGCCGTTTATTCCAAGGCGATGATGGCAACGAAACTCCAGCGAGAGTATCGAACAATCATTGCTGAGAACTACAGCCTATGCCGCTTTCGCTCACCCCGATTTCCGACAACCTCTAACTCAAGTTCTCTGAAAGGAGAAACATGAACATCTTTGGCAGATTGATTGAGTTCGAGCACCCGGAATACATGATCTGGTCCTGGGTGCCCGTTCTCCTGGTGGCGGCGGGCTGCTGGCTGGCGTTCTATCTGGAACGGCAGCTTCAGAAAGCCTACGCCAACACCGATAACTTGAAGCGCACCACCCGGCTGCAAACCGCTGCCGGACTGGTCTTCAAGGCTGTGGGCTGGTCGCTGGCGACACTGCTGGTGATGGCAGCGCTGTCCGAGCCCTTCGAGAAAAACCGCGCCGTCAGCGTGCCGCAAGGCAGTCTGCATGTGGTCGGCGCCTTCGATGTCTCGCTCTCGATGGCAGCGGAAGATTACCGCTTCGTGCTGCCGACGGAACACGGCGGACCGCCGGTCGGTCCCTGGGGTAATCGTTTGCAGATGGCCAAGTGGACGTTCACGGAGCAGGTGTTCAAAGCTATTCCCGGCAACAAAGTCGGGCTGGTGACGTACACTGCCGTGGGCTTTCCGCAAGCGCCGCTCTGCGAGGACTACTCCACGCTGCGCTACATGATGCACGACACCAACTGGATGGGTATCCTGTCCGCTCCCGGCGGCGGGTCCGACTACGTCCAGGGGCTCAGGGTCTGCATCCACACGCTGCGGCGCGATTTCGAACCGGGCAAGCGCAACGTCATCATGATCTTTTCCGATGGCGGCGCGCCTGAATTCAAGGATGAGGAAGAGAAGCAGGAGTGGCAGAAGGAACTGACCGAAACTCTGGATGAGCTGGAAGCGTTGCGCAAAGCCTCGAACGGCAACGTGCAAGTGATCGTGGTCGGTGTCGGTGGTCCTACCGATCAGATGATCCCGGTCTACAACTCCCGCACCATGGAACGGTTCGACTGGTTTCCGCTGGACTCGGAAGAGAAGGCCAAGACCAGGCTCGACGAGAGCGGGCTCAAGGAGCTTGCCACCAAAGTCGGTGGCACGTACGTGTGGCTCAACACGGACGGCAAAACGCAAGTTCCGATCGACTGGGCGTCGGTCATCGGCGGGCAGCGCACCGTCCAGGGCAAGTTGCCGCTGGCCAGCTACCCGCTTCTGGCCGCGCTGATCATCGTGTTCGGCATGATTGCAAGAGGCATCTTCCGCCCGAGCAACCAGATTGCCCGTCCCGTTCAACCGGTGCGCGGCTAGCAGAGGCGAGGCCATGCCTCGCCCGCACAGTTCGAGCGCGCCGCCACCCGTTGTTGCGGTGCGCGCCATCAGACTGTGATGTCCTTCGGTTCTTTCATTCACACAAGGTTCGAGTTCGGAGAGCGGCTCCGTGAGCCGCCTCCATTCTCCTCTAACTCTCAAACGGAGTTTCACATGAACAGCACGTTGAAGTTCACCGCCGACCAATTCCACGGTTCCTGGAACGGCTACAAGCGCCAGGTCCAGCGCCTCATGGTCGGGAACAACAAGGTCATCGACCTGAGCGGCGTGGCCCTCTTCGCGGACGGCCACATCCTCCTGCAGTCCGTGCCCGGTCTCGGCAAGACCGTGCTCGGCCTGTCGCTGGCCTCTGGTATCAAGGGTGGTGACTGGGGATTCTTCCCGTTCACCGCCGACCTCCTGCCCTCCGATGTGAAGGGCTCGGAAATCCTCGACCTGGAGACCAACAAGCTCAAGGTCAAGTTCGGCGCCTTCAAGCCGAGCTACAACATCTTCGTCGCCGACGAGATCAACCGCGCCACGCCCAAGACGGTCGGCGCGCTGCTCGCCATCATGGAAGAGCGCAAGGTGGTGATCGGCGACCAGGTCTTCTCGGTCACCGACCCGTCGCTGGTGATCGGCACGCAGAACCCGATCGAGCAGGAAGGTACCTACCCCCTGCCCGAAGCCATGCTGGACCGCTTCGCCATCATGGCTCGGCTCGACTACCTGTCGGCCGAGGACGAGTACTACCTGGCCAACCTGAACGCCATCTACTCGCGTGACCCGCAGAAGACGGCGGGCATCGAGCCGGTGCTCTCGCCCGAAGACATCCTGGCCATGCGCCGCTTCGTCATGGAGAACGTGCGCATCACGGAGAGCATGACGCGCTACCTGGTCACGCTCGTGCGCGCCACGCGCCCGACCAGCGACGAGAGCAAGCAGTTCCTGCCCGAGAAGTATCGCAAGATGCTGATGCTGGGCGCCTCGCAACGCTCCACCAAGTGGATGATGATCTGCAGCAAGGCCGCTGCGGCGCTGCGCGGCAGCGACGTGGTCACCGCCCGCGACGTGCAGGACATGCTCCTGCCCTGCCTCGGGCACAAGATCATCCTGGAGCCCTCGGTGAAGCTGCGCCAGGGGCTCAACAACATCGAGCAGGAGATCTTCGACGCCCTGGTCAAGGGCGTTCCCGTGGCCACCGCCTGACTGCCTGCGTAGGCATGTCGGGGTGGTGCACAGAGAGAACGGATCGCTTGACCGGCGATCCGTTCTCTAAGCTGGCAATGGTGTCACCTGTGATACCACCCCCATTCTTCTCAAAACGGTCACTGGAGATACTACCTATGTGGCAATATTTCAACCGGCTTCCGCCGGGCTGGAACCAGGCCGCGGTGGTCGATGAAGGGGAGCCGGGCAACGGGCTCTTTCCGGACACGCTCGATGCGCGCATCGACGACGTTCTGAAAGAGGCCGGCGAAGGCTTCGTCGAAATCGGCTTCCGCTCCCGGTCTTACCGAACCGGTGCGCGGCGCACCGTGTTCACCGGTCCGTCCGGCGACTTCTACCGCACCGAAGAATACGTGCCCGGCGAGCACGATCCGCGCCAGATCATGGCGCGCGCTTCGGCAGCTACGGGCGGGCGTAAACGTTACGTCAAGGTCTGCCGCCCGGAAGCGCAGACCACCGTCTTCGTGGTGGCGGACATTAACCGCACCCTCGACTTCGGTCACAGTCGCGAGAGCAAACTCTGGCTCATGGCGCGCTGCGCCGCCACTCTCTGCCTGTCGTTGAAAGAGACGCAGGACCTGGTGCGCGGCGGGCTCTACGCCAACGAGAGCCTGGTTTACTCCATGCCTCGCGCCATGGTGCCCACCATGGCCGTGCGCGAGCTGGTCGGTCGCATCCTCAATCCGGTCTACTCGACCGGCAAGCTGGACAGCGGTCTGATCGACGCTCTGCGCATCGTACCTGCCACCGGCGGCCGCGAACTGGTCGTCCTCTCGGACTTCCTGAACGTCACTCCGGCGCAGTATGAGGCGCTCTCCGACATCTCGAAGCGCAACAGCGTGCGCGCCGTCGTCATTCAGGACTTGCGGGAACGCGTGCTACCGCAAGGCTCGCGCATCATCCCGACGCGCCTGAACGTGTTCGACCTCTCGACCGGCAAACCGGAAACCTGGTGGTTGAACGATCGCAACCGCGAGCGCTACACGCGCGAGTTCGAAGAGCATGAAGCGAAACTGCGTCTCTTCTTCGAAGAGAACACCATTCGGTACGAGATGGTCTCGACCGATGAAGGCATGGATTCCGTGTCCAAGGTCATCGGGCTTCTGGCAAGCCCGCCACTTCTCAGTTAGGAGTTCACACATGAACAAGGCTCTTACTTGGGTTCTCATGGTGGCAGCCGCGACGCTCGTCGCGCACGGCACCGCCAGCGCCCAGAACACGCCGTCGCCGCGCATGACACCGGCGGCGGTGAAGCGCGGCTGGTTCGAAAACCGGCGCATCATGGTCGAAGTGAAGACGGACAGCGCCTTCACGCCGAGTCGCGAAGAACTGCGCCCGGGTGCGCCGGCCACCTTCCCGTTCGGCGAGCACTTCGGCGTGCGCATCGGCAACGTCATTCCGGTGCGCATCAACGTCTACGTGCTGCGCCCGGGTGATGGTGAACGGCCGATCGTGGTCGACTTCAACGCGTTGAAGTCGGGACGGCTGGCCATCGAACCCACCGACGACATGGACTTCAAATTGGCTCGTCCGGAAGTGCTTCCGGAGGGCGAAGTGCCGGTCACGGTGCCGGAAGGCAAGAACGTCACACTGAAGGTCGGCGACAGTGAGTACAACGCCGACATGTACGAAATCCGGCTCTACGTGCAGACCTTCCGCGCGCCGCAACCCATGCGGTTCGCAGTCGAGTTCGCTTACGCTTCCGGTGTGCTGGAAAACGGCGGACCCGACTGGAAGCGCATCTGGACGCCGGAGTACATCATCTCCATGTCCCGCACCGCCGATGATGGCACGGATCTTTCCAGCGGCAACACCAGCTACGCCACCCAGAACCCGCCGGCTACCGCCGGGTATCTGCTGGTGGCGCTCGGTTTGCTCTGGATCGTCACGCCGATCGCCTACATCGCCTTGCGCGCCGTGCGCAATCACCTCTCGAAAGAGCGCCTGCTCGATCCGGAGGAGAAAGCCTGGCGCTCGATGGATCCGGTCCTGGCCGCTGCCAAGACGGAGAAGGGCTATGCGTTCAACGAGACTCAAGTGCGCACCATCGTCGGTGCCGTGCTCGAGTACGTGGAGAAGCCCAGCATCCGCTCGGACCAGCTCGCCAGCCTGCAGTACGAGGACGACGATGGCGAGCTCTTGCTCACCATCCTCAAGCCGCTTCTGGCGGGCGTTCTCGAAGAAGGCGTCGCGCTCAGCGAGGAACGCTACGGCGAACTGATCGAGCGCATCGAACGGCTCATCCCCAGGCCGTAACTACTGTGTTCATTGGAGAGAGGCGGGCACCGTGCTCGCCTCTCATTGTTCTGACTGAAACCTGAGTCCCGGTCAAGCTGCCATGCGTTCTCTGCCAAACGGCTTAGAGAGCGCATTTACGCTTGACCACATCACAAGGACATTCTTATGTTCGCAAGAAAGTTGGGCCTCGCTGCCACGGCGGTGCTGGCTCTCACGTTCGCATGCGCGGCGCTTAATACGCCGGTGCAGGCGCAAACGCAGTTGGGGCCGACCCCGACGCAGTTGCCGGACGTGCCCAGCCTGCACGAGATGCTGCAGGGCATGAACTTCCCGCTCGCTCTGCCGGTGCCCGAGAAGGCAGACCCGATGCGCCTCTACAAGGAGGGCATCGAGACGATCGCGCGCCAGCACATCGCGCTGGCCGGGTATGAACCGGTCGGCATGGGCGGCATGGTAAGCGGCTTCTTCGGTCGCCCGGCGCCGCGCAAAACCAAGATGCAGGCCTTCATCGACAAGTGGAGCACCCCGCCCTTCGAGCTCAAGACGCTGGATGACGCCGACAAGGCGATCAAGATGGCGCTCGAGAGTCTCGACTTCCGCTTCGACTCCTACCTGGTGCCCAAGGACGTCAAGCTCGAAGACAAGCGCATCGACAACACCAACGTCGGCATCGGCATCATCATCAAGCTCGAGGGCATGCAGGAGCTGCTCAAGAACTTGCCCAAAGATGCCACCGAAGAGATGGTCGACAAGGCGCTCGTCATCAGCGACGAGCACTACATCAAAGTGACGCCGGTGCGCGACGCGCCCGCGGCCAAGGCCGGCATGAAGGACGGCGACGTCATCAAGGAAGTGGCTGGAAAGTCCGTCAACGGGCGGACCTACAACGACGTCCTCAAGGGCATCAAAGGCAAGAAGGGCACCAAAGTCGATATCACTGTCGAGCGTGAAGAGAACGGTGCCAAGGTGTTGAAGAAGCTCACCATCACCCGCGATGACTACGAGGTGCCGGTGGTGACTTTGAAGCATCTGGGCGACGGTGTCTGGCATCTGCATCTGGAAACGTTCGCGGCGCGCAACGCGGCCAAGGACGTGAAGAATGCGCTCGATGAAGTGATGAAGCAGGGCGGCAAGATGCTGATCTTCGACCTGCGCGATAACGGCGGTGGTCTGGTGGACCAGGCCATCGACATCGCCAGCTTCATGATTCCGGAAGGCACCATCGTCACCCAGCAGCACCGCCTCTTCGGCAGCGCCGCTGTGGTGGAATCGCAAAGCCACGTCACTACTCAGGTGATGCTGGAAACGCACCCGCAGCCGTCCGGCATCCTGCCGGTGGTGAAGCCGCGTTATCTGGCCGTCCCGCCTGAGCTGCCGATCGTGGTGTTGGTCAACGAATGGTCCGCTTCGGCGTCGGAGCTGGTGAGCGGCGCGTTGAAGTTCAACAAACGCGTCAAGCTCGTCGGCGTGCGCACCTTCGGCAAAGGCGTCGGTCAGGCTCTGCTCGACCTGCCTTACGGCCGCCGGTTGCACGTCACTTCGTTCTACTTCCTGCCGGCCAACAAATTCACGGACTGGATCGGCATCGACGTCGACGTCGAGGTCAAGGCTGAGATTCCCGAGGAAGGGAAACCTTTCAAGGACAATCAGCTCGAAGCCGCCGTCAAGGTCGTGAAGGAGATGTACGAGAACGGCATCAAGGAACGCGCTGAAGAAGCGAAGAAGAACGAAGCCGTGATCGCCAAGCACAAGGAAGAGTGGAAGAAGATCCAGCAACGCCGCAAGGAAGCTGAGGAGAAGGCGGCGAAGGAGAAGGCCGAGAAGGAAAAGGCGGGGCAAGACGGCAAGTCCGGCCAACCGGGCGACGCCAAACCTGCTCAGCCGGGCGACGCTAACAAGCCCGCCCAGCCCAACGAGGCCAAACCTGGTGAAGCCAAGCCCGCGGGCGACGGCAAGGAGAATCCCGCTGACGCCAAGCCGGCAGCCCCGGCTGGAGCCAATCCGGGTGAAACCAAGCCGTCCACGCCTGCCACCACACCTGGTGACAGCAAGCCCGGCGCTCACCCCGCCGACAGCAAACCCCGCCCGGCCGACGGCAACCCCGCCGATGTCCCCGGGCTGATGAACCCGTAGTTCGATGCGCAGGTTCGCACCGCGATCCGTTCCGCCGCATGCCATCACAGGTGGTGCACGGGGAACTTTGCGGTGCGACCTGCTTCCGGTTTCACAACCATTCATTCCGCGTGACGGGCGACGCATGGCGTCGCCCTACACGTGGGACTTCTTTTCAGGAGGATCTCCATGACCCGAAAGAAAAAGTTTACCGGAACGACCTCGCGGGAAAGGCGCTACAACGCCACTCGCTCGATGCGCGCCATCGTGGCGGGCATCGTGGTCGCCCCGGCTCTGATTGCCCTGACCTGCTGGCTGGCCGTGAGCAAACCGGCTCAGCCTCCGGCACGCCAGGGCTGGTCGGCAGTGCCGGAGTTCTCGTCCTACGGCACTCCTCAGGAACTGACCAAAGCCTTCAAGGATACCGGTATCGCCGCTGATACCAGCTTCCTGGAACGCGACAAGGTCGAGAAGATGCTGGTCCGGCTCAAGAAGGACTATGCCGGCGGCTTCGTCAGCAAGGCGGAACTGGACCAGGCCTTGATCGACTTCACCGCTTCGTTGAACGACCGTTACGCTCGCGTGCTCGGCCCCGAAGAGTACCGCGACCTGATGGTGCGTTTGAATGGGCAGGAAGTCGGCATTGAGCTGTCCTTCAACGTCGACTCCACATCCGACACCTGGCTCGTTAATCAGGTGCCGGCAGGCGGAGCCGCTCAGCGAGCCGGTGTGCAAGCCGGCGACGTCGTGGTTCAGTGTGAGACTTATCACATCGAGCAGCTCAAGAAGATCGGCAACCCCGGTCAACTGCTCGGCATCTTGCTGAATCGCGGCACGCTGGGCAGCAAAGCCCGCCTCACCTTGCGGCGCGGTGCTGACGTCTTCGATTTCGACATCGAACGCACAATCACTAAGACCACGCCTGCCGTCGTCGTCAACGACTTCGGCAACAGCATGGATCCTGAAATGATGATGATGATGGAGGAGATGGGCGGCTCGTTTCCACAAGTCGAAGGCGGCGTGGTTCTCAAGATCAACCACATGGAGGGCGACAAGTTCATCACTGAGTTGGAACGCGCCATCGATAAGCTCAACGCTGACGGCATCAAGGGTATCGCCCTCGACCTCAGCGAGCTGATTGGTGGCACGGGCGATACCGCCATTCGCGTGGCGGCTCAGTTCATGGACTCGGGCGTGATCTGCCACTCCATCCGTCCGGTAGGCAAGGACGCCATCGAGATGAAAACCTATGTCGCCGAGAACGGCAAGGTGACGGTCCGCACGCGTGGCCCGTTCCGCAAAACGGCCGACGGCAAGCTCGTCGCCGAGCCCAATGCGGAAGAGAAGGTCGAGACTCTGCCCTGGCGTTCCGGCGTCTTCAAGGGCGAAGTCGTGGTCGGCGTCAGCGACAGCACGATCGGTTCTGCCGAAGTGATCGCTGCAGCGCTGCAGAAAACCCGGCACAGCACGGTCGTAGGCACGGACATCACCTTCGGCAAGGGGATGAGCCAGACCTACTTCCCTGTCAGTCCGGAGCACTGGGTGCGCTTCTCCACGTGCGTCTACCTGCAACCTGACGGCGCTTCCATCGAGAAGCGCGGCATCATGCCCAACGTCGGCGCCCAGCAGGGCCAACTGACGTCCATGCTGGCGCAGGTGCTGGAGCAGCGCTTGCAAATCGTGCCCTATCCGACCGGACCCGGCTACAAGCCCAAGGAGGACGAACTCCAGGGCGTGAAGCCGAGCAACAACGGATTGTTCCGCACCATCAAGTAAGGAACGATCGAAAGACGGCGGTTCATCAACCTCTCCGGGTGGTGAACCGCCGTTGTCGTCGTCAATCGATTCGACCAGCCTCGAACCAAACGCTCTGAGTACCGCAGACCGCGGCGCTCTTCGTCGACAATCGGTAATAAGGAACCGCTTTCCATGAAAACGTACAAGTACCTCGAAACCCTGCCTCTGACTACCGCCCAGAAGGAGCAGATCACGACGGAGGGTTACGAGAACGCACCGACGCTCTACATGCTCTGCAAGGCGACGCCCGTCGCCATGCGCGAGTTCCTCGGTCTCGATAGCCTGGACGCACTTGAAACCGCGCTCTGGGAGATGCTAACCGCCGAGGAGAGAACGGCAGTGGAAGCCGAGCTCAAAGCCCTGGGTAATTAACCTCCAACTCAAACCAACAGTGAACAGATGACTGAGAGGCGCCTGACCGCCATCCTGTCCGCGACTTTTCTCTTCCTGAGCGCAGCAGTGATCTGCTTCGCGATCCAGGACTGCACCGCCAAGAAGCCCATCTCGCCGCCGACTCCGTCGGTTGGCGGAATGGGCTGAACGGCACTTGGCTGAAACGGCTTCTCGTATGGGCGCTCACCAGGGCGCCCCTTACACAACTTCGGTTGGAAAGGCAAGTATGCGTAAAACAGACACGTACTTTGGTGTTTCGTGTTCCGACGTCTCTGCACTGCGCACCGCCGGTAATGGCATCGTCCAGGGCGTTGTGCTCAAATGGGGCGCCAGCTCCAGACAGGACAACCGCGATCTGGTCGAGCACGCGCGGGGTCTGTTGCTCATCACCTGTTCGGAACTGCTCGAAGCGCGCGACATGATCGAATGCCTGCGCGGCAGGATCGCGAAGCCCACCAGGGAAGCCAACTTCCCTGAGCTGATGCAGACCGCTGAGGAACTTCTCGGTTCCTACGACTGCCTGCTCGACGCCGCCGGCAGACTGCTGCGCAGCGCCGAGATGCTCTCGACAGCGGCTCTGCAAGCCTACGGCTCACGCCGGACGCTCCTGCTGGGAACGAGCTGCCTGACCCGCATCGACTCCCTGCATTCCGAGGCCAAACGGCTAATGAACCAGTTCAAACTCCGCCATGTCGAGTCGCTTCTGATCGAGTTCGCTGCTCAGAACATCGTTTCCTGAGCAACTCGGACGGCGAGCGAATAACCACAGGGGAGCGGCTCCATGCCGCCCCCTGTTTTCGAGATCGGTCCTGCTATATCTGATAATACACCATCTGCGGTATCAAAACATTGAGGAGGCGACATGTTCCCGACCATTGGCCGGTTCCACGTCGCCTCCTATCAGACTAATTCGTTTCGAGCATCAGCGCATAGCTGTCACCGTATGTGGTGCCTACTGGTAGGACACCTTGCGCTCGGACTCAAGCACCTCGGCGATGGCGCGATGACCATCGGCCATCTGCTGCATCAGCTTGGAGAGCTTGTCGTTGAGCGCGATGCGCTCGGCCTTGTCCTCGTCGCGCATGTTCTGGTAGAGCTCCTGCCAGCGCGGAATGGTCTTCTCGACCTCCGCCTGCGCTTCGTTGATCGACTTCTGCGCAGCATTGGCTTTGGCCGCCGCCTCGATGCGCGCCGTGATGAAGGCGTCGAACGTGGCAGGGTCCGCCGTGAACTTCGACTTAAACATCAGCGCATTGCGAGACGAAACGGGTGCGAAGGTGAACATCACCGGCACCTTGTCGGCGGGCACGCCGAATTCGGCTGCATCCGCCTTGACGAACCGCGCCTCAGGATGATCCTGAGCCGCCTTCTCGAACAGCGCTTCGACCGCCGAGCAGGAATTCCCGTCGACGACGATGGCGATCACAGGCTTGTCCGCCTTGAGGATCTCCTGATCGTAAGTGGCTTTGGTGACCACCGTGAGAGGCGCCGGCCGGTCCGTGTTCACGGATTGTGCCAGACAAGCGCCGGAGCCCAGGGAGACCGCGAGCAAAGCCGCAGCCGCGAGTGTTTTGAACGATCCGATCATTACATTGATCCAGGTTGGATCCAGCCAGAGGGCTGAATCTCGTTGCACAAGGGGTGGACCGCCCCGAAGGTTCACGTCCTGACGAACGCGAAGCTACCGGACGGCTTGTTTCATCCGTTCTCCACCTGCAGCCGAACTCCATCGCAACACACATTCTGCGCACGGAATGTTCGAGACTGGCAGGCTATCTGGTTTTAACGCGAGAGTTTCCAGGTATCGGGAGAAGGGAGATTCATCTAAGACATACCAGTATCAGTTGCGCTAACAAAGAAAACTTTGTTGTTTTACACGTCTTCACAGGTTTAATCTCTGAGGCCTTTATTTCAGGAAACGCCTTTGTTTAACGTAAATTCACTCACATGCCCATTCTAAAACTAGTTCGAAAACCAGAAAGGCAACTTTCTCAACACACTCGAAGACTCTGATGCACAGGCGACTGTGCGTTGTTTCCGACTGCGTTGCGAACGGTTCCAACGGGGCGACATCTCAATTTCAGAAACAGGAGAACAAGCCATGAAGTATTGGTGGAAACGCTGGCATAAGCGTGTGAACTTCTAGGCGCCTCCTGTCGGGGTGCCTCAAACATCAAACGGCACCCTCGGAATGCATCGTCGTTCCGGGGTCCAAAGCTTTCAACGAAAGGACCCAAATCATGATTACGCTACAACTGGAACGGCATAGCGACGGTCGCATGACCTCGCAAAGCTCGCGTGAAGAAACGCCGGCGCAGGCTCTGAGCTTCCTCGTTCAGAGTGAACTGGCGTTCAACGCTCAGGTGATCGAACTGACGCCCGAGCACATTCATCTGGAAACCCGACTGACCGGCATCCTCGACATCACCCATCTCCGCGGAAACGCTGATGAGATGCGGCAACTCGTGGAACTGGTCGCCATCTATCAGTCCACCGCCGATTTCGATGGTATCGTCACTGGTGGCGCCGCCGAAGACTTCGTTCGGCTCACCGCCGGCAGACCCGCCTACTCAGGACACGTGATGAACCTGGGTGCGCCCATGTTCGTCGGACGCAGCCGGCTGCGCGTAGCAGTCATGCTCGCGCTCGGCTATCGCAATGAAGCCGATCTGACGGCCGCGGCAGCTCTCTCGCTGTCCGACCTGATGACGGTCTTCGAACTGATGGCGGAGCACCCTGAGACCAGCTTCAACGAGATGCTTGTCGTGCTGGGGCTTGCCACAGCAAGTTCTCCGCAGACCTAGATGAGTCAGATCTGCCGGGTCGTTGAAACCGGCAGAGCAAGCGGGATGCATCGGACCTCAAGGTCAGATTGCATTCCCGTTTGTTGATCGATTTTCGCACTATCTTATATCGTATCTACTATTAACGGTTCAGAAATTCGCGTAGAGACGCACTGAATGCGCCGTTCCGAAGCACCTTCGTAGAACCACCATCCGAAGACCAGCAGCGTCACGATGTTGTAACCGTTTCGCCTTATGGTAATGCCAACCAAACCGCTCGCAATCACAAACCTGGAGTACTTCCATGAGTAACAATCCTATGCGTCCTGGCAGCGACGCAGAACAATTGTCTGTGGCTTTTTCCACCGAAAAAGAACCGGCAATCAAACGAGGTCCGTTCCGACCTGAAGAACTTGTAGAGGTTTACGGCAATCCCAATCCAGCTCCAGGCGAGGCGCCTGCTCACGTGAGTGCGGAGCTTTTCGCTAAAACAGCGCTTGCTGACTTTGATGCCGCTGATTTGGATAAAGACGGTTATCTCGATCCAAATGAATTGGAAGAAGCTTCTGTTACTGGCAACCAGCTTCACAACAGTGTCTTCGGCGTCATGAAAGATTCTCTTGCCATACTGAAGGACCTGAGCAACGACGAATGGGGCGCGGAAACCAGTATATCGAAGGCAGATCTGCAAGAGTTCGACAAACTCCGGAAGAACAACGGCAACGATAGAGCAGTCCAGACAGTCAGCGAAGTCTTGAAAGACTTTGATGCTAGGAATGCGCTCAAACGCATGCACGATGAACTCGGCGAAGGAAAGACTTTGACCGAGAACAACATGAATGAAGCCCTACAAGCGATTGAAGGCAGTCCTCAAGCCAAAGATCTGGCGGCGCAAATGAAAAGCGCATTAATCAAAAATGATGTCGATGCGTTCAAAGAAATCTTCGCCAAATCTCATGAAGACCCGCATTTCGACGAGTCTGTAAAAATACTCAATCGAGCATTCAGATTTAATAGCTCCGACTTGAGCGTTGCAAGAACCAGCGAGAACAGCCTGGTTCTGTTCCATCGACGCGTTGCCAATGAATTGCGAGTAGATCCTGGCTTGGTAGTCAGTACTGATGGATCGATGATCGTAAAACCAGTCTATTCCGATTCAAAATTTTCAGTATTGCAAAATGGAGAAGTATTGGACCACTCGCCCCAAAAGGCATTTGATGGGTACTCCAGCTCCCTGGACCGATTGATGCTCGTCAGATTCAACATTCAAGATCAGCTGGTGTACGATGTATTGCGCGGCAGGCAACGTCGTCGCTTGCTAGCCGATCGTCCCCACTGATATCAAACGAAGCGGAAAACCGCCCACAAAGAATTTCAGAATTCGTGATCGTCACATGGACTCTAATTGAGAGAACAATACAATCTACGAAACACCCGGAGGTTCTCCCATGGCTGATTGCACCAAACTGGATGCCGCAATGAAAGGAATCAATGCGAATTCCCAGGCCGCAGACTTCGGTCCAGTTATGGACCTCTTGAAGGACTACAGTAAGAGCCATATTCTCGGCTCAGACATGCTCAAGAACGCCGAGGCAACGGCACAACAGATGGCTGCCAAAGGCGTTTTCACAAAGGATTTGGATGCCGGTATTCCGGGAGCAAAGGCGTATCTCCAACAGAATCACGGCAAACCGCAGTTTATCGACTTAACCGAAGGGAATCGCAATGAAGGACTGCGGCTGGATCCGGATACGTCAAAGCCTCTCCTCGATATGATGACAATTACCTGTTCTGCGCAGCCTGGGCAGGCTCCTCGCTATTATCAGGTCAATTCGTTTGTAGAGAACGGCAAGCAAGTCGCACCCAGCTTTACTTTGCCAAATCGAACCGAGATCCGAACCGACATAGACGGCAAGCCAACTAAGATATACAGGTATTAGTTCGCCAGAACAGGTTGAGAATGGAAGAGGCGCTTTGGACGCACTCTTTGGCTAGCTTATGAAACCGTGCCTTTCTACGATAACACCTAGTACCTTCGATTTCGATAGTAAGCAATCAGCGAAACCCGTGTTGTGCTAAGGAGAAATAATTTTCTAGGTCTGGCCTTTTGTGCGAAAAGGGATCATGATATGAGGCATGAAAACTAGGACTAGAGCTGCTAAGCCGCATCGAACCGAGAGCCAACTCACCAAGCTACAGCGAGAGAATCGCGAGCTCAAAGCCTTAGTACAGAGACAAGCCAACAAGATAGACAGACTGGAAAAGGAACTCGCAGAAGAGAAAGCGGTTCGAAAAAGGTATCAAGCCCAGTACTACAATCTCAAAGAGACGAGTACAGCCGAGATTGGGCTTCTACAGGTCCGCGTGAAAGAACTCGAAGACAAACTCGCCGGTGTAATGTCAACTCTGGCTTGGCATCAGAAACAGGCTTTCGGCGAGCGTTCCGAAAAAACTCCAACAGCAGACATTGTGGAAACAAAAGAAAGGAAGCCGCGAGGAAAACGCGAAGGAGCGCTTGGATACGGGCGCAAGAGTAGGGATGGACTCCTTACTGATGAAAATTATTTGGATGTTTCTGAACAGGACCGCACTTGTCGTTGCTGCGGAAAACCATACAGAAAGCTCCCTAAGGGAGATCGCTCCGAAATGATTGAACTCGTTCAGGAACTAATCAAAATTGTCGACATCGGAGTGAAGTATGTCAAAGACTGCGGTTGCGACGAGGGAAGCAAAAAAAGATTCGTTTCGTCGGCACCCCCACCCAGAGTTTTTCCTCGTGCGCTTCTCGGTCCGGACCTTTGGGCAGACATTCTTACAGAGAAGTTCTTATTTCAAAAACCACTTACTAGAATCTCAAAGAAATACGGATTGCTCGGCGCAGAAGTGCCTGTCAGCACGATCTGCAGTGGAATGAAGAAAATCGCGCCGTTATTATTTGATTTGTACGAAGAAATTCAAATGCATGCAAAAGGCGCTGAACAGTGGAACATGGACGAAACAACTTGGAGAGTGTTCAGCAGTGACGAACAGAAGCACAAGAATAATTGGTGGCTCTGGGTTGTCACAACAAGCGACTGTTGGGTGTATTTGCTGGATCCATCGCGCTCAAAAAAGGTTCCTACGGAATTTTTTCAAGGGACTTCAGAAGGTGTTCTCATCACGGATCGATACTCTGCGTACAAGTCACTGAGCGGGATACAGAAGGCTTATTGCTGGGCACACGTGCGTCGTGACTTTATCAAAATTAGCGAAGGGGTGCCAGAACTAGCAACCTGGGCAGATAGTTGGGTTCTGGACATCAATGAACTTTATCGGATTAACAATGAACGCGTAGCACTCCTCTCAGGAGATCGCGTCGCGGAGGTCGAAACCAGCAAGCTCAAGTTGAAACTCAAAATCTCAGAGATTGAGTTGAAGATCGAAAAGGGATTGAGGGAAGCACGCGCTGAGCGACAAAAGAAGGTTCTAAGAAGTTTGAAAAAGCACTGGCAAGGTCTAACGATCTTCGTAGAGCAGCCAAATGTGCCGATGGACAACAATGCCGCAGAACGAGCGCTCAGACATTCGGTATGCGGTCGGAAGAATTACTACGGCAGTGGCAGCGAAGAGAGTGGTCACTTTGCTGCGGCTATATTTACCATCTGCCAAACATGGCTCTGCAACCAGCTTGATCCGATTAGCCTGCTTCAAGACTTTTTACGACGCACGGCGGAGAAGCGCGGTAAGCCGCCTCCCATTGAAGATTTTCTTCATTGGAAAATGAATGTCGAACGACGAGAACAGTTCAAACTAAAGCGCACAAAGTAAAGATTTTTGAGTGTGCATTGGTGTCAAACTGCCGTCTGTGTCAATGTTTCCGGCGACTTGATCCTACTCGGCTACATCGTAGATTTACTTTCGATAGCGAAAGGTCGAAGTGGTGTGCGCACCAGCAGAGGTGCACTGCGTTACACACCATCGACCTTCGCATCCGATATTTCCGTCGGCTCATAAAGAGGAGTGGGTTCAGGATAGCGCCGTGGGGCGTCAAATCCTTTAGCTCCAACCTCTAGCGGCGTCAGCGCGACTTTTCCAGTGGCGGTGACTTATGCCATTCGCTGGCATTAGGCGGGAAAGCGAGGAACTCATCTGCTGCGCTGCAGACGCGCACTGCAATGCAGATGGTTCACTCGCTTGTCCATTTCCGAGAATTTGCCGTCGGGTAAGAGAGGCTTGGGTTCAGGATGGCGAGCAATGCTCGGCAGATCCCTTAGCTCCAACCTCTAGCGGCCGTCAGCGCTTTGCGCAGGACGTTATGCCTATTTCGCAGGCATTAGGCGGGATGAAACATAAATCGAATTGCCGAAGGAGCATCTGCAGAGATGCTAGCTGCGTGGCAATTGATTATGCTTCATCCGATTCTCCGAGATTTACCGTCGGATTTTAGAGGCTAGGCGTAATCCAGAATCGCGCCCTTGGGCTGCGTATTCTAGAAGACCCCACCATCTAGCGGCTCTGAGGTGCCTATGGCGTTCCCCTCAGATTATGCCTATCTCGCTGGCATTAGGCGGAGAAGCAAGCGAACACAAGATGCCACGCCCGCAGACTGCGTGCTGCTGCATCTGGTTCTGCTTGTCCCGGTTTTCCGAGTTTTGCCGTCGGTTGGTACGAGGCTTGCCCCCAGGAATGCGTCTAGCGCAATCGTGGAGATTCAACCTCAAGCGGCTGTCAGCGCAAAGCGCAGGACATTATGCCTATTCGCTGGCATTAGGCGGGATGCTGGAGAGGATGCTGTGCGAGCAGAGGGCACACTGCGATGCAGAGCCTTTCCAGAATCCATTTGTTCGAGAATTTGCCGTCGAACGTGAAGAGCTTGGATTCGGAAGCAGCGCATGCAAATGAATTGCACGACGCTCTTGCGAATCTTCAACTCTTCTCGGCTGAGTGCGCAATGCGCGCTCATTATGCATTCGCTGCACTAGGCGTGGCTGCGGGAGAGGAGCACTGCTGTTGTACGGCAGACGTACACACTGCTGCAGGTCCTGTCTCGCGCCCAATCTTTCGCAAAACAACCAAGAACGGTTGTCCATCCGGCGAGCGTAGCGCCTTAAGGATGATGGGAGATTAAATGCGCTGTTGCTGCGGCGGTTGGATTTTCCAGAATTGGAGGGATGCGAGAGATGCCCCGAACCTAGCAGGAACCCCTTGGCATCTCCAAGCGTTCTCCGCCCTTTTGACAAAGTGCCGGAAACGCCGCGCTGCCTGCGGTTTCCGTATCCCGAGGGCTCACAGATTGGGCGCTTCCAGCAAACATTAAATCCGACTTAGACACTAGCGCACCTCGCGCCAGTTTTCATTTTGGCATTGGCGAGTTTGGCCAGTTTTTGAATATTGAAAGATAAAGATGAGAGGGTCGATCAGTTGCGCGAAGTTCCACTGAACGATCTCATTCGTGATTACAACATCAAGACGAATGCATTTGGATCTACAAGCGCGTAGGTTCGAAGTATCAATGCATTTGTTTTTGAATCAAAGGTTCCCGCTATCAAAACATAGAACCGCCTTCTAATCCCCGAAAAAACTCTGACGTTCTTACGTTATGAGATGAGCCGGGTATGCGGTTCTTCGGAATCTTGTCGCTGACGAACCGTTCTCGCGTGTCACCGCAGGCGGTGCAGTCGGCGCAACCAACTACGGCTGTGGCCACAAGGTGTGGTCCGGATGATAGCCCGGCCAGGTTCGATTCCTGGGCAGCCACCATTTTCGACGGCATCGCGAGAAGTTCTCTCGGTGCCTTCAAAGCATCGCAAGCCGTGCTTGCGGTGCCGACATCGCGGGACGGTGCCACGGTGTCTTTCACGTCTCAGCACAACCTGCTGGGTGCAATGTCTGCCGGCACAAATGGCAGACCCAACTCCACTAAGAAAGGGCTCAATATGAGCAAGCACTGCTTTGAAGGCGCCCATCTCGAAACGGAGAAGGGCTACGGCATCAGCAAGGCGGAGTCTCGTCTGCTGAGGCGCGAACTGCAAGCGATGGGTTTCGCATTCCTGAAGAAGTCGCTCATCACCGACTTCGTCATCCCGACCCGGGGCGAGACCACGCGCCGCATGCGCATCGAGAACATCAAGAAGGCAGCCGACGGTGCCAAGGGCATCTACTGCATTCGGTGCTTCAAGAACCATCCCATCAAGGGGAAGCGCGGCAAGCACGTTCGCATGGAAGACGAGAAGAACGTCAAGCCCCGCAAGGCGCTGACCTTCATTCTCACGATGATCGGTGAACTCGGCGCCCCGATTCCGTATTACAGCAAGAAGCGCCGGCTGTACCGTGGCGTCTACGAGGGTTATGAGATGACCATCTCCCTCGACCACGCCAAAGGCATTGGCAAGTTCTCCGGTTACTACATGGAGATCGAGACGATTTTGCCTCTGGACAGCAAGGAAGAGAAGGTCGCAGAAGTCATCGCCATCATCGAAAAGCTCGCTCGCGTTCTCCTCGGCGAAAGGCGCAAGGCCAAAATCAGCTATCGCAAGATGCTGATGAAGACCTGGGCTGACGGCGAGGTGCGCAAGAACAAGCTGCCTAAGGTCAAGCGCAAGAAGTTGCGTAAGGCCAAGGGCAACTACAAGAAGCTGCTCAAGAAGGTGGCAAAAGCCTGATTCCAGGCTGCGATACTCAAGGACGCGATGCTGCACGTTGACGCGTGCAGCCTTCGCGCCCTTCGTTTTGCAACTGTTTTTACTATTTTCTATAATATCCTAAAACCAAACAAGAATCGGGCATACCCGATTCTAATGAGTGGCATCATGCCACCAGCCGCGGTGCTCGCGGACTAAGTTTTTTGCTTGCCTGAGATTTGCTTCCGGGTCTGTGAAGGGCACATCGCATGCGCCCTTCACGCGTAGCGTGCTACTCGCAACAGACGTCAGGAACGATCCGGTTCCCTGGTCTCTTCCAAGCAACGGCCGATGCAGAGCGCGTCGCCAGCCAGGCGAAGCACTTCGTCTATCATCTCGAGCGGCAGGCGGCAAAGCGGACCGCCCCGGAGAAGAACCTTGTCGATGGTGACCAGTTGACCGCAACGAATCACGCTGGTTTCTTCGAGTCCGCCGGTGACGCGCCCGATGACGAAGTTATGACGGTGTCCGTTATTCTTCGAGTAGATCGGAATGACCGTCACGTGCGAAGCCCGACCGTTCTGACGACTGGGTGAAACGACCAGCGTGGGACGAGGCTGGTGAGGATCGTGAGGGAATTGCGGAAGCTCAGTCCAGTAGACTTCTCCCCGCAACGGCTCCGACACAGACTGTTGCGAATCGGTACCGGCAGGCATCACCTGACAGTCGGGCTCGGCCGCAACTTGATCGCGGACAAGGTTTTCGAAAACAGAAAGCGCAGGCGAATTCTGGAGCTGTTCCGCCAGAACACGTCTTGCTTCCTCTCGACTTGATTGCGACTCCTCGAGCCGGTCTTGCCGACTGTAAGAGTTGGACAGCCTGCGAAGCGTCTCGGCGAGCGCCACATCATCGCCTCCGATACGGTGGAACTGGGCGACACCTTCGAGCAGGTTGGAAGTGCTGCGGTGTTCGCCGAAGTCGGTGTGATAGTCAGCTAACGTCGACATCAGCACGGCGCCCTTGTCGGAATCGCCGAACACCTTCGTCGAAATTTCGATCGCCTGACCGAGAACGTCAGTCGACCGAGTCCCATCCGCTTGGGTTGGCGTTCCCTTCTGCTTTTCATGCAGCTTGGCGGCCAGCTCAATCAGATACTGCTCCGCGTGTGCCAGTCCCTTCTTGTACTGACGGCGCGGCTTGCGGACAGCGTTTTGACTTTCAGCCATTGATTTATCTTTCCGACATGAGGTTAGCCCATCTCTCGTTTGCCGCTTCAACTGCCCGAAATCGCACCATCGAAACACCACAGCGGATGCCTCCACGGAGTGATTCTGTACCGCCAGGTGGCGGTCATAAGGCTTCAGTGATAGCGACGATTACTTAGTTCAATGTGCTTCGAGGTGATAGAACGAGAGATGGTATTTGCATTCAAAATCAAACGCCCTTGAATTGGCAATATCGCTTGGTATTATCGGTGGTACTAAGAAAAAAACTGACATGAGGCCGCGCGCGTGATCGGTAACGATCCTGTCATTTATCGGTTTCGGAGCCTTGGCCTAGCTCGGCGAGTCTTTAATCTCAATTATTAAGCAAACCTAAAGCAAAGTCCATAAAGTCTCTCCAATAGAAGCTCTTGAGAACTTTTAATTGCTGTTACCTAAAGCCTACAGTCAATATCTCAATCTGCTCTTCAATATCGCTGCTCCCAAAACACCACAAGCTCCTTTTGCAAGACGACTCCGTCATTTCTTCGCCCCTCCCCGGCGAACGGGTTTACGCACGGTGTTTCAGCGCTCGATTCTGAAAGCAAAGATTCTCGTATTCAACAACGAGTGTTGCGGTTCTTTTGCAGCACTCGAAGCCGATTGGCCTCTACCAATCCGACTTTTGTTCGGGAGAACAAACAATGAAGTTACCCACAAAGTGGAAGGAATTCATCATCGCAATGATGGTGATCCCGCTTTTCGCTGCTATTGTCGGTTACGGGCTGTTTTCGAAAGGACCAGTGGTTTCCACGCCTTCGAGAACTGTCACGATGAGCTCGCCCAGAGGAGCCGCCCCCGCTGCTCCGAAAGGCGCGCCGACAATTTCGCAGTCGACTGATAACGGCTCGCAACCCGTGGCCAAAGCACCGACGACCAATCCGCGCGGTGGTATGCGCACTGAGTCCATGCAGGCGCATGAGCTGTTCGAGATGCTGGACAAGAATCCGTCTGCCATCTCGTACATCACGTTCATGAACGGCAGCGACAGCGTCACTGTCGTGAAGGCCGGTGAAGCTGTTCAGTACGTCGTCACGCTTCCTGCAAAGGGCGGTGTTGAGGAAGTGCTGAAGGCTGCCCGCGACAAGAATGTTTTCTTCAAAGCGGAAACCGATTCCAGCTCCGGCTTTCGCAATTTCCTCTGGAATTTCGGTCCGTTCATCCTGATCGGTCTCATCTGGCTGTTCTTCCTCGGGCGCAATGGCGCGTTCAAGGGGATGGGCAATCCTGCCGCCAAGGCGCAGATGAACATAGGCAAGGCGAAAACGACGGACAAAGACAAGGAAGGCGCGTTGCGCAAGGTGACGTTCAACGACGTTGCCGGCGCTGACGAAGCCATCAAAGAGCTGCGCCGCATCTCCAAAGGCTTGAAGCGTCGTCGGCTCTATAGCTGGTTCGGCGTCAAGCTGCCCAAGGGAATTCTGCTCGTCGGTCCTCCGGGTACCGGCAAGACGCTCCTGGCCCGGGCAGTGGCAGGCGAGACCGAAGGGTCGTTCGCTTCCACCTCCGGTTCCGACTTCGTCGAGATGTTTGTCGGCGTGGGTGCTTCCCGCGTTCGCGACATGTTCGAAGAAGGCCGCAAGAAGGTCAAGGAAACCGGCAAGCCGCACATCATCTTCATCGACGAAATCGATGCGGTTGGTGGCGCCCGTGGTGGCGGCGGCACTTCGCAGAGCCGCAACGACGAACGCGAACAAACCCTGAATGCCCTCCTCGTCGAAATGGACGGCATGAAGAACAACGAAGGCCTCATCATCATCGCGGCGACCAACCGCGCTGATATGCTCGATGAAGCCCTCATGCGTCCGGGTCGTTTCGACGTCCAGGTCGATGTTCCTCTGCCGAGCAAGGATGGCCGTGAAGCCATCTTCAAGATCCACACGCGCAACAAGCCGCTCGCTGAAGGCGTGAGCTGCGCCATTCTGGCTGCTCGCACCTACGGCTACAGCGGTGCCGAGATTGAAAGCGCCTGCAACCGCGCCGGTATTCTGGCTGCGGAACGCTACGGCCTGACGATTCCGGAAGACGCTGATGACGCAGCCATCGAAGCGGCGCTCAAGGAGCTCAATGCTGCCATCGAGATGAAAGATTTCGATGAAGGCGTCGACTTCGTGCGTTACGGCGCCACCGATCCGGCGCGCCAGAAGGGCATGTCGGAGAACGAGCGCGAGAACACCACCGTTCACGAAGGCGGTCACGCCATCGTGTCCGACGTGATGCCGGGCTCCGATCCGATCGTCAAGATCACCAACGTGAATCGTTCCAAGGCGCTGGGCTACGTCCAGAACATGCCGGGCGAAGACCGTTACAGTCTCGACGTCACCCAAATCATCGCGCGCATCGTCACGGCGATGGCCGGTCGTGCTGCTCAGGAACTCATCCTTGACAAGTGCGACACTGGCGCCGCCAACGATTACGAACAGGCTTGCGGTCTGGCTTACAACATGGTGACCAAGTGGGGCATGTCCAAGCTCGGTCACATCTCCGTCGGTGGACGTGGAACTTCCATGCGCGGCATGGGTGGTTCCGGTCCGATCAGCAACTACGGTCCCAAGCTCGCCGATCAGATCGACGACGAGTGGCGCCGTATCGTCGAGGCTTGCCACGACCTGGCCGTGCGCATCGTCACGGAAGATCGTGAACGTCTCGAGGCGTTGATCGTTCAGCTCAAGGCGGACGAAACCATTCTGGCCGACGGCTGGAAGGAGTTCGCCAAGAAGCATCCGTCCAAGATCGATCCGAAGACTCTCGTGATCGATCTGAAACCCGAAAGGAAGGGAGCGTAAGTCATGGCCCTGCAAATGTTCCAAAAGAATGAGAGCGGACTGGCCGATCGCGGAGACAAGATTCGCGGTCTGATTTCGCTCGCCATCTGCATCACGTCGTGGTCGATTGCCTACCACTCGTTCGACAATCAGCAGACGCTGATTTTCTGGATGATCACCGGGTTCTTCAACTTCCTGGTGACCATCGGAATTGTGTTCAAGGAGAATTAACCGACGCTGTCTAAGATCGAACACCCATTGTTTGCCAATTGCAGGCAAAGGAAGTTCGATAGTCGGTTAATGAACGGCACCGCCGCCGGTATCACCGTAGACTGCCGTTCGAACGAACGGACTGGAACACACATCCCGGGACGAAGTTCGCTTCAAAGCGGATCTCGTCTTCGGGTTTTCATTTTTCCTCTCCGACAACGCCTAGTACAAGCACTATGGGCGACACCACGAAGAGAACAAAATAAAATGGAACCAACTCATGAGTAACACCACCCGCGGTGCATACTAGTTTATATAATATACCATGACCCCAAGGTGAAGGGCTCCCAGCAACGGGAGCCCTTCGGGTATTAGGGTGGAACCTGATTGCCTTCATGGTCCGAAAGCAATGTACAGCCCAGCGGATGCCGGAGTGCACATGACTTCACTAAACCTTTCAGGAAATCATTGGCATCAGCAGCCACTCTGAATCAGGTCAGACCGGTACGCTCACGTTCGGTGAGCATATTTCTCCGACAGTCAATTTCCTCAGACCTGGTTGTGCTGAAGAGTTCCAGAACATTCACAATCCAAAATGACGATGTTCTGCACTTTGGGATGCAAACGAACTTGCTGGCAGGCACAGGCACACAACCACTCACAACGGACGTGGGCGTATGCTAGGACCTTTTGAAGAACCAGACTTTCTGACTACTTCTTGCCGTTGTACGCGCGATTGAGTTGCGCACGCATTCTGGCTTTTTGCGTCTTCGAGAACGACGACGCATCCACGGCGGTCAGATTGACCTTGAGGAAGTCCGCTTCCGTCCAACCGAATGTCTCCTGCAGCTTCATGTATTCATCGGTGAGCTGCACTTGCGTGAAGAGCGTGCCGTCGGTGTTGACGGTCACCTTCTTGCCTTCACGAAGGAAACGGTTGATCGGGTGATCCGCGAACGATTTGATCTGACCGGTGACGACGTTCGAAGTCGGGCAGACCTCGAGCACTTCGTTCCAGTCATCCTGAATTCCGTGGCCGATGCGGCCGATATTGTGCTCGCGCACAAGCCGCTTGTCGCGTTCGGTGGCTCTACGGGTTTCCGTAAGGTGAATGGTCAACAGGATCTTGCCACCACTTACCTTACGTACACGCTCGGCTTCCGGAAGCCACCAATCCAGGACACCCGGATTGAGTTCTTCATCGGCAGCCAGATCGAACACACCTACTTGGCGCTGGTACTTGAGGCTGAGGTCAGCGAGCTGACGCGCCATGTCGCCATTCTCATGACGAAGCGCGCAGACGATGAGCTTCAGCGGGAAAGGCGACGCTTTGGAACCGTCAAGGACGGCGTCCATCACATCGGAGAGTGACAGTCCTGACCAGGTGTGAAGCTGCGGCGCGAACCTGAGCTCCATGCCAATGATACCGTCGGTGACGGCGTCCTCGATGCGCTCACGAGTGATGCGCGTCAGGTTCGCCTTCGTCTGCATGAGGGGCAGAACGTGGTCGACGATAGCCTTGACGTAGTTGGCTAGAGACTGACTGGCGAATCCCACCAGGAACTCGCGGTAGTTGTTAACCGCCTGGCTGCGCAGTTGGCGACGCAGTTGACCACGTTCGCGTTCCGCACGATGCCAGGGCTCGAGCACGTCGGCAGGGAAGGCGATCTTCGCCTTTTCGAAGCCGATATCGTCCCACAGCTCGAGCATGGTGCGCGGGCGGAGGGAGCAATCGAGGTGCTCGTGAAGCATTACCTTAGGCTTTGAGCGCATTGTACGCTTGCCCAAAAACAAGTTGTGGTTATTAGTTTCCATGTTACCTGTCTCCAGCGTTTTTCGCGCTGGTCCTGGGCCGAAATTTTTCCGGCTCTTGTTGTTCTTAATGGCGACCGTACCTGTTCGAAGCTCCTTCGCCCGACAGGGACGAAAAAGATTAGTTAACGAGGGCAGGTATTTATGAGTCGCTGTTAGAGTCGATGATGTCAAAGGTGCTGAAAGACAACTCACTGTAAGTCTCTGACTCAAGAACCACAATAGACATAGTTATACACCGGTTTAGAACTGGATAATAATCGCTTGACATGATTTGGTTGTAAAGCAGCCATATCCAAGTTGTGGTGTCTGGTTCCAGTTATTTTTTTCAGAGCAACCCCCGATCTAGCGGAGCTGAAACAAGGTCATGCACATGTAACCGCTTTACGCGCCAGTTTTGACGGAGGGTTGTCATCTATCCTCCAGAAGCATTTCGTTCACCTCCAGAGGGCACAGAGCCTCCTGAAATACCTACAAAAGACAAATCAGGGTTTTTCAGGTGGCGACACCCAAACCATCGAATTAGCATGACTGTAGAACCACGCGAGGTATCGACTATGGCAATTGGCGGACGCGCCGGAACCACATTTACCGAGATCAACGTCACGCCGCTCACAGACGTGTTCCTCGTTCTTCTCGTCATCATGATTCTGATTGCGCCGCTGGTAAACCAGGCAGTGTTGAAGGTTTCCCCGCCGGGAGTACAGGACATTCACACCATCGACAAGACGAAACCCTTGATTGATGCCAAAGTTCAAAAAGACGGCGTGGTGACAATCAACGGAACGCAAATCAATCCGCCGGAAACGCTGAAAATTATGGAAGCAATCAAAGCGGAACAGAAGAAACATCAGGGTGAGGACCTGCCGATGGTTCTCTCATCAGACGAAAACGCGCTTCACAAGGACACTGTCGCAGTTATGGACGCGGCGGCGGGATGCAATATCAAGAATATGGCTGTCCAATTATTTTGAGGTGGCATCTCTTGCCGCTTAGCGGTAAGATGAGACTCGTCAAAAAGTTTTTGAGTAACCAGGAGATTCTGTCCTATGGCAATGGGTGGCAAGGCCGGCGAAACCTTCACCGAAATCAACGTAACACCGCTCACGGACGTATTTCTCGTACTTCTGGTCATCATGATTTTGATCGCGCCGTTGGTCAACCAGGCCGTTCTTCGCGTCTCGCCGCCCGGCATGACGACTGAGCCGCCGCCGAAAGATAACAAGCCGAAAATCATGGCTGATGTGTATGCCGACGGCAGAGTGAACATCAACGGCGTGCCTATCGTGCCGCCCGAGACGCTCAAGATCATGGAAGCCATCAAAGCGGAACAAGCCAAACATCAAGCCGAAGATATGCCACTCATCCTCGCTTCCGATGAAGACGCGCTTCAGAAGAACGTCGTTGCAGTCATGGATGCAGCATCCGGATGCAACATCAAAAACATGGCGGTCTTGCCGCCACGTCCATCGGGCGCCGCTCCGGCTGCCGCACCTGCCGGCCGCAGAGGACGATAAAACAGCGGAAGAACCGACTTGTACGGGCGCACTGTGTGCGCCCTTTTTGTTCCGTCGCAATTATGAATTTCGCGCGGACAACTACGTAATAACCGCATAGCTAGAGCATTACCTGTCACGCACAGGTTACGTTCCATTGTTAGTTTCGATCACATGGAAAAGGCTTTTGCACCCCCCTTTGTCAGAATTAAGAGGTTTTCGTGGGTAATAGAGAAGTTTACGAAGCGCATTATGGCGCCGGCAGCTTGGATTCACAGGCTGCTCGCACTCGTTTGAGCAACGATGCCACTACACGTCCGGAAAAATCGCCGACCAGGGTCGATCTCGCGCAATCCGGTTCCGACAAATTTGCGGGCAGCGATAAAGGCGCTGCCAAGCCGGTCGATAAAGCCGCACTGAAACCGGGCGAGAAGCAGGCGGACAAAGCCGTGGCGAAACCAGGCGAGAAAACTCACACCGCCGGCGATACCAAGAAATTGCCGGGCAAACCGGACAAAGGAGCGGTCGACAAACCGGGAGAATATACGGATAAGACTAAAGAAGATCCTGCCAAGGCCAAACTTCGTGAAGAACTGTCGAAGAAACTTGCGGACAAAAACGTTTCTGCCGAAGACAAGATCAGAGCGGTTCACCATGCATCGAAGAACGGCGTTACCAGCGTTCAAATCGCTGACAAAGATGGGAAGATGCGGAACTACGATCTTCAGACTTCCAAAATCGACAATAATCGGGAATACGTTCACCTCTGGTCTAAAGACGATCAGGGAAAGACTCATATTGTTCTGCGCGCGATTTATCACAATAATGACGGCAAGGTAGAAAAGGCGCCTCCCGAAAAGCCGCCTGAGCGACCGGATACGAGTGCGAAGGCCGACAAGTCCGCCAAGACTGCAAAGGCAGACAAGCCGGAGAAGACGGACAATCATAAGGACAGAGTAGAAAGAGAACGTGATCCAAAAGGTCATTACGTCACTCACGAGGGAACGTGGTGGCAAAAGCATATGGCAGACAAGTCGGGCATTCCGATGCCGGAACAGAAGAAAGAGCCTGAAAAGCCGAAGCCTCCCAGTCAACCTGATCTGAACGGCAAGGACTCGAAGCCGGTAGACAAGGCAAAAGAGAAACCGAAAGATGCGCCAGTGATCAAAGACGACAAGAAAGTCAGAGTCGATGTTGCTCCGAAACCCACGGGCGTCGCGGACGATCGAAACCGTGTAGTCGTGCGCGGCGGCGCCGATACAACCAAGCCAGGCACCGATCTGACATTCAGCCCGGGTACGACGAAGGATCGCGTCACCACCGGCGGTGACCGAGTCAACAATGCCGGCGATCGCGTCCAGCCGACGAATGATAATACGCGTCCGCAGGTCTACGTCAAGCCCGGTGAGAGCATTCAAAAGGCAGTAGACAACGCTCCGGAAAACGCTGTCATCAATGTTGAAGAAGGAGTTTATAACGAACGGCTGAACATCACGCGTGACAATATCAAACTGAAAGCCAAAGGCAAAGCCGTTCTCGACATGCGCGGTCGCGCAGTAGAAGATGGAGTGATAAATATTTCCGGAAGAAAGAATGTCACCGTCGAAGGCTTCGAAATCCGCAACGCTAAAGGCGGGGAGACTCCTACAGCAATTCGCGTCGATGGCGCCAGCAGCGACATCAATATCGTCAATAACGACATTCACCACATCGAGAGTAGCAGCAATGCGCATGGCATCGCGGTTTACGGCGATGGAACAACACCAATGAAGAATATCAATATTGCCAACAACAGGGTTCATGATCTGAAATTGGGTCGCAGCGAAGCAATTGTTCTTAATGGGAACATCGATGGCTTCAAGGTTGTGGACAATATTGTTCGCGACAACGACAACATCGGGATCGACATCATCGGTTACGAAGGCAACGGTCCACGCGGAGTCGATCGCCCGCGAAATGGCCTGATTGCGCGCAACACGCTTGCCAATATCGATTCGTCGAAGAATCCTGCATATGGACGCGCCTCCGCAGGCGCCATCTACGTGGACGGCGGAAGCGATATCGAGATTTCCGAAAATCGTGTGAGCAGTTCCAACTACGGAATCGAGCTTGCCTCCGAGCACTCCGGCAAATTTTCGGAACGCATCAAAGTGCGCAACAACCGCATTAACGGCAGCCAGATTGCCGCCATCAGCCTGGGCGGCGGTGAGGCGCGGAACGGCGGTGCACGCAGCATACTTTTAGAGAACAATCAGGGCACTGGAAATGCTGACAAGATCTTGTATCAGCACAATGTCGATCGTTCCACTGTCGTCGAACAAAACAATCGACTCTAGACGCACCTACTGTCAACCAGCCAAGCGCGCCATTTCGAGACGCTTGTGTTTTTGGATTGTTCCTGAAACGCGATAAAAGTTTTTCTAGTTTCGCCTTCGAGCAGGCGGTGCTAGACTCTCGCCGAGCTCCATTCCAGAGCCAATCAAGTGTACTTGATAAAAAATCGACTTACACCACGAGGTTTCGTTCATGAACGCAATTCGCACCATGGTGTCACTCACCACGGCAACCTTAGTATCCGGTCAAATCGGGCTCATCGCCTCGCTTCCCGCAGACGCGGGTGTGGAACCGACAGTGCTGGCAGAACGTCATTACACCAGCGGAGAAGCGGAACGCCATCAGAAGACATCGCCAACGCTACCGGCAGGCGCTCCAATACCGGATTCTCCGGGATTTGTCAGTTCAGAACCAGCATCGAATGCCACCACAACTGGTTCCACAACAGCGAAGCCTGATGCCAAGGTTTCGGAAGCCAGTGCTACCGCCGGCGATACCGAAGATCAGAACTATGCCACCCCTCTGGGCGATCGTCGCAAATTAGAAGGGCGGGTCGATCCGGCGCTTCTCATGCGGCTTAACGTAGAAGAGCGCAACGAAAAGAACATATTCAAATTGAAGCTCGATGTCACAAATTGCTCTCCACAACTCATTAAACAGCTGCGGGAAGTGGACCATTTGAGGATAGTGACAGTTATCGAGAAAGATCACACTATCGTCGTAGAGGCGCCTGCCATCGCAGTTTCCAAAATCGTAGAGATTCCAGAAATCAAATTCATCTCTCGATGAGTGTAGGGGCGCACTGAGTGCGCCCTTTCCTTTGCCCCCAAGGGCGCACTCAGTGCGCCCCTACGGCTTTGGCAATCGAATCGTTTGCTGCGAGTTCCCTGGTCAGGTGTTGGTAGAACTTGCGGCCGCCGGTCAGGTTAAGGTGGACACTGTCGGAGTGGTCGGTGAGTTTGAATTCCCTGGTGGAATCGTAGTCAAGGAACATGACACCATATTTGGTGCAGGTTTCTTGCAAGCCAGTATCAAACAACTTCTTAAGCGTGGGATCTAGCAATTGTTTGTTTCTGCCGGTGATTGGCATCTTCACAATCACTACCGGAACATGGGCTTGCTTAGCCGCTCTCAACAATCGATCGAGATAATTCAAATGGTCTTGAACCATTTTGAGGTCGGGCGGATTGTAGCGCTCGTTGTAAACCTTCAGATCCTTCTCTAGTGCTTCCTGGCTCGGGGCACCGGTTTTACGCTCCTCAAAAGCCTGCTCCTTATCTTTGGTTTTCCGATCGAAGGGATCTTTTCGGATTTCATCGATCTTGCCTCCGACTAGATGTTTGAGGACTGCAACGCGCTCTTGCGTTTTGTCGATCTCGGCTTTTGCTGCGGTGATCAGATTGCCGGCGGCGGTTTCGGATTTGTTCGTTCCCTTCGTCTGATACTTACGCAGTGCTTTTTGAACGGGCGTGTTATCGGCATCGAAACCATGATGCATGAAATCGCGAGGCGCCACGCCAACTACGACGAAGGATGGGACTTTCTTCGACTTGAGAATTTCTTCGAACAGGATGCAATCGTCGGCAACCATACACCCGGGAAGTCCGAGATTGTATACAGACATATTCCGGTGGAATGCCTCGCCAAGCAGCTTTTCGAAGTACAGAGCTTTGTTATAATAGTGCGAATTCTTTTTCTTCTCGTCCTTACTATTGACGTTTTTGCCCAACAATTCCGAATCGCAGTAAACAGCAGGAGCCAGCACGAGCGAGGATCCCATGAAGACCACGTCGTACTTCTGTTTGCTCGCAACGAAGTCTGGAATCTTGCACATTAATTCATCTGTGTCCAACGCCTCCGGTTGAATGAACTTTAGAAGCGCCGGCAGAGCCACTGTTGAAACAATTAAAGTTGCGGCGAGGAGGAGAACGAATTGCACAAACACGCTCGTTCTCAAGAACCGAATCACTGATGGTCGCGCGACATCGAGAGTGGCTTTGGAAGCCCCTTTCTCTTGTTGTCGTTCGCGCGTGCCAAGCATTGCTTTTGGTTCTCCTTAGAACTGGAAGTAAATGAACGGTTCAGTATTCGACGGCATGAACATTAGCATCAGGACGACGAGAATGCAGCAGTAAGCGGCTTTGACGAACGTCGGTGCATTCTTGAAATATTTTTTCTCGCCCATATAACTGACGGGCAAGTTCGCGAGCAACAATCCACCGGTGAAGACAATCGCTGCGAGAACGACCAGTGGAAGCTCGGGACGCATGACGAGAAACTGTCCTTGTTCCGCAGAAGAGAACATTGGGCGAAGCAAAAGCAACCGCTTGATGATACCAAATGCGGTGCTGATGTCGTGAACAACAAAGAATATCCATCCAATGCAAACCGCATGGAATGTCAGAATTATCGATACAAGGTTCCCAACTTTCGAATCCACGGCTGCCTTCAAGGCACCTACTTTTTCCTTGAGGAATCCGAACTCGCGATGAACGATCAATGCAAGACCGTGATAGATGCCCCAAACCACGAAGTTCCACGACGCACCGTGCCAGAGTCCACCAAGCGCCATTGTGAGGAATAGATTTCTATTTGTCATCCAACGTCCGCCGCGGGAACCACCAAGAGGGATGAAGAGGTAGTCTCTGAGCCAGGTTGAAAGGGATATGTGCCAGCGATGCCAGAAATCGGAAACGTTTTTAGCGATGTACGGCATGTTGAAATTGATTGGAATCTTGTATCCCATCAACATCGCGGAACCGCGAGCGATGTCTGTGTAGCCGGAGAAATCAAAGTAGATCTGGAATGCGAATGCATACGCAAACAGCCACAGCTCTGGCGCTCCGTATGCCAACGGTTCCTTCAACATCATGTTTACGAGAACGGCCAGATTGTCGGCCAACAAAATCTTTTTCGCTAAACCCGTGATGATAAGCGGCAATCCATCGTCAAGCATCTGCAGTTTAAAGCGCTTTGAATCATCTTCCTGCATCTGCGCTTCGAAATCTTTGTATCGCTTGATCGGTCCTGCAATCTGCGTGGGGAAGAATGCAGCGAACAGCGCGAAGAGAACAAACGATTTGATCGGTTTATTGCCGCGATAAATTTCGAAAAGATAGTGAATGAATTCGAACGTGAAGAATGAGATGGCGAGCGGCAGAATGATGTTCACTGCCCACTCCGGATTGTGACCGGTCAACCAACCTGTCACTGTCGACGCGCTACCGACTGCAAAGTTCGCATACTTGAAGACGCCCAGACAGAGCAGGTTCACAATGAGTCCGAACGCGAACATCCCTTTGCGATTTTCCTGCGCGCGATGCAGCCGTTCTCCCCAGATGTAGTTGAAAACCGTCATGGCACCGATGAGAAGGATGAACACGGGCATCCAGCTCATGTAGAAAAACCAACTCGCCGCAAGCAGCATGGGCAGCCGAAAACGATTGGGCAACACCCAATACAGCAGCACGACTGCCGGCAAGAAGAGAAGGTATTCAAGGCTGGTGAACAGCATCGGGCTTCCTCATCGTGCTCTTGTTGAACTCAGTTTCTCAACGGTTCATCGAACTCTGAATCAAGATTGTCAAAGTTCTCACAAGAGCCACACCGCAACCGTTTAGAGCTACGGTCATGTCGTCAAGGGACACATGATGTTAGCACGTATAAGATCTGGCTCTCTTAATAGCTTCCAATGAGGGACTTATTTTAATTAGCTGAGAACGCCGACCCGCGTGGCGCGAGCGCCATTCTTGTTGGAACAGTCGTTGCCATAGGTTAAACTGGACTTATGTTACCAACTGAGCTTCGAAAGAAAGCATGGAAGAATTGATTTTCAACGTCTGGCTCCTGCTCGCTCTCGACGTCATGCTCGTGGGCTGGCTCTTCGCCAACCACATCCGCCGAAAAGGTGGTCTGCGCGGGCTCGGAATCGTGCTGGTGCCGCTCTTCGTCTACATCGGCTGGCTCTGGAACCAGATGCCGCACGAAACCATGGTTCTTCTCCTGACCTGCACCATCATGCCCGCCGCTCTCCTGCTGCGCTTCATCGACGTTATGAAACAAAAACTGGTCAACACCCGCGTCTCGGCGGAACTAATGACGCTGATAGTGTTTACTGCTTACTCAGCGTCCGTCTTCTATGCGAATTTTCATAGCAATGATTGCCGTTCTTGCGACGAATCTCTGATTCACTCGACGGATTTGTATGCCATCAGATAGCCCTCTTGGCAACTAGCGCTAACTACGCTACGTAAAGGTTTTAGTGATCTTGAGAGAACTTCCAATCGCTATGGAATGAGCGCAGAAGTTCAGACTGCTTTTGATAAGTTCCTCAACTCATCAGTGTTTTGAAACAGCTAGTCAGATCTGAAATGAATTAGGGCTCAAAACCTGAAGTACCGCGGGACGGGCATTTGGGGACTGTAAATAGCTCTCAATAATTGCTTTACTCGGGCGCAAGCTAAAGCTAGGGTCCAAATATCAATTTCTTGCACCCTCAATAAAACTCAGCCAAACCGAAAACCAGGGCTAGAACCACATAAACCAGCCATTCCTCTCCCGTGCAAGAGGAGGAACGGACACCCTTGCGGGCGTCCCTACACGAGCGTGTCCCATTGAGTGGTCACGTCAAGCGTGTGTTGGTGTGGGTTTCAGCCTGAGGAGGTTCCCATGGAAACGTTAGACATACGAGAGGGAACCCTCGCGGAAGAGCTGAGCGACTTCATACCCAGGTCGTTCGTCTTTCGTGGGCTCCCCGCCGAGTCGATGGAAGGCCTGGTGCAGTCTCTGAAGTTCTCTGACCCAGAGCAGCAAAAGCAGGTCATGAAGTTGGTCGGAAAGGCGGCTAAGTTCAAAGGCAAGAAGAAGAAATGGTTTCTAACCCAAACCCTCTTCTGGCAGGGCGAGCCCATCAAGCGCGATTCGGACACGTTCCAGAAGCTGCTCGATGAGGCGTTCGAAGCCCTGTTCACGCAGAACGAAGACGCCCAACGCGTGCTGCTCGCCACCGGCGATGCAGTTCTCACTCACACTCTCGGCAAGACGGATCCAACCCGGACCGTGCTCACCGAGGAGGAGCTCGTATCCCGGCTGATGAAGCTCAGGGAGCGGCTCCGGAAAGATCGGTCCTAAGGAGGGCCGGAAAGTTATGGAACCAGACACCACCACCGGTGGTGGCTCGGGATCTTCGATTTCCCGGTTCTTCAGCCAGACTTTCAGCGCGCTCAAGCACAGCAAAACCTTCCGTTGGTATTGCGCAGGTGTCTTGGGATCGCTGACCGGATCGCTGATGCAGGAGATCGTCGTCGCCTGGGTCGCCTACCAGATGACCGGGTCGAGCTTCGTGCTCGGCTCCATTTTCTTCTGCTACCAGGTTCCCATGCTGGTCATGGGCATTCCTGGCGGCTACGCTGCCGATCGGTTCAATCGCAAGTTGATTCTCTGCATCACGCAGACACTGGCTCTGGCTGTGAGCCTCACGTGGCTCACACTGTCGGCGCTCGGTATGCTGCAGGTGCATCACTTGTACGCACTGTCGGCGGTGTTCGGAGTGATAGTCGCGTTCGAGATACCGGCGCGCTTCGCGATTATCCCGCAGCTTGTTGAGGGGGAGGACGTGATGAACGCCTTCTCTCTGGACAGCCTGCTGTTCTACAGCGGACGTGTGGCGGGCCCCGCGCTTGCCGCGCTCATGCTCGCAGTGATCGGCGCCACAGGCTGCTTCGCAGTCAACGCGCTGACTTACGTCTACGAGCTCATCACGCTGAAGTTCGTTAAGCCGGCTCACGCGGAACAGTCTTCGGCGCCCTCGCTGACGGAAGGTTTCCGCTTCACGTATGGAACTCCCTACATTCGACGCCTGCTCGCGCTGGTGGCGGTGTTCAGCTTCTGCGGGGTGTACATCCCGTTGATGCCTGTTTTCACCGACATTCTGCACGGGACAGGTCGCACGAATGGGCTGCTCATCGCCTTCTCGGAGATGGGCGCCATGGTTGGTTCCGTGCTGCTCGCCTACCTGACCGCAAGCCACGCCAAAGCCCAGAAGTTGGGCAAGTACGTGGGGCTTGCCGGCTTCGGATATGCGCTGTTCATCGCCCTCTTCGCGATGTCGCGCAGCATCCCTCTCTCGATGGCGCTGATCGTTCCTGCCGGCTTTTCGATGACCATGTTGCTCATCGGCAGCCACGCGCTCGTGCAGAGCAAAACCGAAGACCGCATGCGCGGAGTAGTGTCGACCGTGTTCTGGATGTACAGCTACTTCGGGATGTTCGCTATCGGTGGCCCGACGCTCGGATTCCTGGTTCAACAGGTCGGAGCGAGTGCCACCATGTGCGGTGCTGCGATCGCCTGCGCCGTCGCCACGTCTCTGTACCTGGTGGCGAACAGGCGGGAAGCAGCCAACGCGCATTGAAGCCTACCTGTCGGTTCTCGCAACCGGCAGCACAAGCACCGCGCCGTGGCTTGACCGTCACGGCGAGGATTCGTTTCTAAGCCAAGCCGTCGCTAAACCAAGGAAGACAGCGGCGGCAGAAAGCATGGAGCAATCACATGCCGAAACGTAATTTGCAAGTCGGAGACAGCGCCAGCTTCTCCAAGGTCATCTCGCAAGCGGACATGTCTGCTTACGGATGTTGCACCGGCCACTACCTCGCCGTCCTCGGCGGGCAGGGCCGGATGTCGGTCACGAAGACCATCACCGACGACGACATCGCCATGTACGGTCTGGCCACCGGCGATCGCAACCGCGTCCACTTCGACGACGAGTTCGCCGCCAGGACGCGCTTCAAGGGGCGCATCGCACACGGCATGCTGTCGGCCGGAATGTTCGCCAACCCCGTGGCCATCGGCGACGGGAAGATCCTGGTGCATCACTTCGACTTCGTCCGCCCGGTGCGTCCGAATACGGAAATCACGGCGACCGCCTCGGTCACCGGCTCCGAAAACGGTCGCACCACGCTTAAGACGGAGTGCCTCAACGACCAGGGCAAGCCGGTGATCACCGGTTACGCCGAAGTCGAGTGGCTGCCTGGCTTCGATCACTTCGATGCCTGCACGGAAGCGACCGCTCACGGCAACGCCAGGCATCGCAACGGCATCCTCGCCGCCGGGCTGATCTCGACGGTTCTCGGGACGCAACTCCCGGGCGACGGCACGATCTATCTCACGCAGCATCTCGAGTTCCATCGCGATGTGGAAGCGGACGACGAGATCACTGCCACCGCCACCATCACCGAGATCGGCGAAGACGGCGTCATCAAGCTGGACACCACCTGCGTGAACCAGCGCGGCGAGACGGTTCTCACCGGCTACGCCCGGGTCATGTACGACCCGCCGCAGGAGTAACGTTCCAACCGCCGGCGGTGATTGAATTGTCACCGTCGGCGGTGGCACGAGTATCGCACTTCTTCACCGGGGCGATGGTTGAGTCGTAGCGTCACTTACGGTGGCTCTGCGCCTCGTCAAAAGCTCTAAGTTGAAACCGGTTCGCAGCGAAAGGTCAATGCTGCGATCCTCCAATGTCCGCGAAAGGACATCGCATGGAAAAACAAGTCCCTGCCAAACTGAGCCCCTGGAGCCGCTTCGGCAAACCGGTGCTCGTCATGGTGGCAGCCTTCCTGCTCGCCTCCCTCCACATGGCCACCCTGCCTCGCGGCGAGGATGGCGGCTGGATGGTGATCGGCGAGTTCATGTTCCTCTTCCCGGCGGCTCTGGTGGTTTCCACCCTGGGCGCCATCTTCGGACGTGGAACCAAGGTCGGCAGCTTCTTCATGATGGCGATCTTGTTCATCATCTGCTTCGCCGCCACCATTCTGTTCAGCGGCAAGTAAGAACGACCCTGCGCCGGCGAGTTGCTGTCAATCAACGCTTGCCGGCGCCGGTTGCTTTCGATGTTCAACGGAACCTGCTGTTTAACCGGGTTGCAGCTTGCAGCACAGGAGCAGTGATCCAAAAAAATCGAAAGGACTAAATTGAAGAATCAGTTCCCCGCCAAATACGTAGCGCTGTTCAACCGTTTTGGCAAACCTGCGCTCGTCATTCTGGCAGCGATACTGCTCGCCAACTTCCATTTCGCTCACCGCCCTTCAGGCGATGAGGGAGATTGGCTTGTATTCGGCGAGTTCCTGTTCGTATACCCGATCGCCCTGGTGATCTCCATCATCGGCGCAGTAATCGGGCGTGGCAAGGTGCGCAGCTTCTTCCTGATGGCAATTCTGGCCATCATCTGCTTTGCTGCCACCATGTTCATTGACTGGTCAATCGTCGACGGCAACAACCACAGGGCGCTGCACGACAGCGTCTCGTTGGCGTCGTTTATCTCAACCACATAGCTCAATGAGGTTCCTGCAATGAGACACCAACTTCTCGACATGCCGCCAGCCGTCCTTGGCTGCTGGGGGTTCACGAACAAACCCGGCAGCACGGAAGCCATGCTGTTCCTGCGCGAGGGCTTCGGCCATCACACCGAAATTCTCGACATCGCCGACATGGAGACCTGGCTCGGCGAGCATCATCCCGAGGTGTTCACCACCGACGGTGGCAGCCGCTTGCTCTTCCTCGGCGACGTGCCGTCCGAGATCCTGGCACCGTGCCTGGCATACGCACGCAAGATGAAAGCGGAACGCAATCCGCGTCCACTCCTCGAGTTCGGCCACCTGGTGGACAGCAATCACGCGTACCTCGAGTACGCCGGCCGCATCAGGGAATGGCGTCCCGGCGTCGCCGTCGGCGTCGTCGAACAGGACGGTTCCATCACCGTTCAGTCACTACCGATCGGTTCTTCGAAGGATCGACAGTGATGACCGCGAAGCTCCAATCCTTTCCGGTGGGAGAACTCTTCACCGGAGACGTGGACCGATTCAGGGACTATGAGAACGTCGGTATGCGTACGCTGTTTCCCGGTCCCGCCGAAACCCAAGGCGCCACGACAAAACCCGGCAGGATGTCGTTGCACTTCTATTCGCGTCGCACCATGGTGGTGGATAGTTCCGACAACCTGCTGAACTAGCAAAAACTGCCGTGTGCTCGATGATTGCGGAACTAGTACGTCCCGCATTCCTCGGGCACAAAGGCTGCTCGACATCAATCAGCCTGGCACCACATGTGGTGCCAACGCGGTTCACATACTCGATGAGTTAAGCGGGCGCGTTAAGCTCCAAACGTCCGCTTGTCGCTTCGAGGAGTCCCTCTAATCGGGCGTGTCTGTGAGGTTGCTCCGACCGGAGCAATCTCACGCCCGTCATCCTGAACCGGACTGGAAGACAGGCACTTCCAGTTCCAATGAATTCGGAGAAAACTCGTATGGAATACCTGCTCATCGCATTTGTTTGGGTTCTCAACTTCGCCATCAGCTGGTGGAACGCCTATGTCTGTGGCAAGGCATGGGTCGAGTCCAAGGCTGCCGGCGGCTGGCATCGCTTCATGGTCTGGATGGGCGCCATCATGAGCGCCTGCGGTTTCACGTGGTGCTACCTCATCTTCGAGTCGCTCACCGCGTACCACTTCCAGTTCATCGACGCATACTGGATGCAGATTTCGCTGGAACTGGGATACATCATCCTGGTGCCCGTGATCCTGTTCGCCGGTTATGCCATCACGCTCGACAGCTGGGCGCGCGCCTTCCGGCGCGGCGGAGTCCTGAACTACGGCGTCGCGGCCTACAACAGCTGGGCGACCTATCACAACACCTACAACGCCATCACCAGTTTCGGTAAGGCGTTCGGTGACGTGGTGGACGGCTTCAGCGGCAGCAAGCGTCGCAGCAGCAGCAGCGACAGCAAGAATGCTGGTCAGGCCATGATGGCAATTGTTGTCGCCATTCTGGTTCTGCTCGCGCTCATCCTCGGCATCCTGACCACGACGCTGATCATCCGCCGGACTGCGGCTTCCGAGCCGCTGCCGAGCCTGGATGAGCTCAAGCGCCGGCAGTCTGCCTAGTACCGTCCGCGGTACCACTGTCAAACAGTCGCGGGTCGAGGACCCTCGGTTAATTGACAGACAGTGCACCGGGGCTCCGGATCGAGGTTGATCCGGAGCCCCCTGCGGGAAGAGGTGGAGCTAGTTCGGCTGCGCTTGCAGCTGGTTCTGGTTGCATCTCTCTTCTAGCATTACCCTGCTATATCTTATCGTTGTCACGAAACGATATGTAAGCTCGTTTCCATCAAACGGGAAACTAGTTTCGCTGCCGCACCACCTGCAGTGGCATATGAGATGGCAAAGGATCTGTGCGGAGCGCACAGATGAACTTGCTTTCACGAACGTGGGAACGAATTGGATCTTAGAATTGGCTAAGTTCCAACATCGTTTTTCGGAGTGATTGCCTGAAGAGTGCCGGTTGACAAGCATTTCAAAACGCCTGTGCGAGCGGCGTGAGGCGACGCTGCAAAACTTTACCAACATTGGTTCAATAACGCTTCGAAAGAAGAGCGGTTTTTGCTAGCTTTAGCGGTCTAATTTTTCGCTTGTTCTGAACACTTAAAACAGGCTCACAATAATAACTGATTCGATTTATTCGCAGGCACCATCAGTGTTTTGATGCGGCTCGCGATTTCACCGCAGTGCGTTCCAACTGCTGCGGGAAACAACGGCAACCGGCAACATCGGCTGTCTATCTCTTGTTCGACAGTTCGCTTGAAACGCGAACAACCAGAAAGGAGGTCAACGTGAAAGCTATCGACAGGTTTGTCGACGCCATTCGAACGGGACGCGCTCCACGACGCGTTAACTCCTGCTACGGCAGGATCGTTCGCAGCCGGCACGGCAAGCCGCTTTCGCTTACGGAGGAACCGGACAGACGCGTGGTCATGGTCATGGGACCAGGCGCTCTGGCAACTCTGATCGGCAAATCGGGATACGAGATGCTGAATCTGATCGGCTACACGGACGACTACATCAGGCGCAAACTGGCTGAGGGCAACCTCTTCAAGCTCGTCGTCTTCAGTCGCCCCAGTGGTTCGCTCAAAATCGCCAATTGGAAGAACACCATTGGCGGTATCATCGACGCTTATCCGGAAATCGCCGACATCATCGCGGCGAACGCTTCCGATGTGGCATCGACAAGTTTGGAGGAGTTCGAACGTCAAGCCGGTTTCAACCTGGCCGATGTCGACACTCTGGGAATCGAAGACCCGCGCTTCATGACGGTGGAGAGGCTGCTCGCAAGCGATCGCACGCCTCTTGCCACGCGCAGGTTTCTGTATCACGTCACTCGTCTGTCGGAGCTCTACACCGGCGACGGATGGACGAAAACGGCTCAAGGAGGGCGCGGGCTGCGGGAGTACATCATACGCAACCGACCCATGTCTCAACTCGAAAACGTGCAAATCATCGAGTTGAACGTCGAGCTTCCGAAACCCCTTGCTCTGCTCGGCGAATAACCGGGCAAAGGAGATTGTTATGATTCAGATAACCTCTGTTTACAGGAAGACAGCAGAGGGCGCTCTGGCACAGGCTTTCGCAGTTGACTTGCTGCGCGGTCTGGGCGGCGACACTCTCAGCGTCTTGATTCCTTACGATCCATCGACCGGCGTTCCAGGCGGCCCGAACAGCATCATGTCGGGGAGTCAGGCTGACCCGCTTCTGGTCTCCCAGTCGAAAAGAATTCTCGACGACGTGCGACGTTCCACCGGAATCGAGAAGGTCAACGTCTCTGCGCAGGTCGCCGGCGGCATCGTCGTCGACCATCACGGCACTTCGCTCGAATGCGAAGAGGTGGACACGCTCTACCCGCGCCGGGAGACGACCCTGCTCGCCCGCGGCAAAGGCGCGGTGCTCATCCCGTTCGGCGACAGCGTCGAAGCGGTGACGGCGGCGGAACGCGCCTTCGCCATCGCCAGGGCATTGGCACTGCCCGTGGTGCTCTATCACACCACCTGGAAGGATGCCAAAGTCGGTTCCGACACACCCCAGGACCACATGTGCGCGGAAGCGCATGACGTGAGCTGCCGCTTGCAAGCGCTCGCTCATCTGCATGGGCTGAAGTGCAAAGTTGTGGTGGAAACGGCCGACGACGTCGTCGAAGGCATCATTCGGTGCGCCATGCGCGAATCAGCATCGCTCATCGTCATGACGCGCAGTTCCAAAACCACAGTCGGCTGCTATGTCGACCAGGCGCTCAAACAGTCGCCGGTTCCCCTTCTCGCCATCGCGGCGCTGGACAGGAGGCGTGTATGATGCAAGCACTTCGCAAGCAACTGGCCAGCCCGTTCGTCACGATGTGGCTGGTGGTCTTGATGTACGTCGTCAAAGCGATCGTCAAGATTTCGCTCGGACAGAGCATCAACTCGCCCATGATCGCCGGTGACGGTTTCCACAACGTCGCCGACATCCTCGAAGCGCTCGCGATTCTCGCCGTCATCTTCGTGGCGCGACGTCCGGCGAACAACGACTATCCCTTCGGCAAGAAGAACATCGAGTTCTTCACGTCGCTCGCTATCGGGCTCGTGCTGCTGCTTCTCTCGTTTCAGTTCGCGATGAAATCGCTGGTTGGTTTGCTGTCGTACGCGCCCGCATTCGAAGCGACGCTGCGCAGCTTCCTGCCATTGCCGCACTTCGAGCCACTCGTCATGAGCCCGGGAACATTCCCGTGGGTCGTGGGAGTCACCGCGGGCAGTGTCATCCTCTCGCTCATCGTCAGCCGCTACCAAATCGCGGTCGGCAAGAAGTCCGGCCACGCCAGCCTGATCGCGGACGGCGAGGAGACGGCCAGCGATGGTCGCATTGAAATGATCACGCTAGCCGGCGTGCTGGGAGAGTATTTCTTCCACATCGCATGGCTGGAATACCCGCTCGGACTGCTGGTCGCCGGCGTCATCGCGCATACCGGCTGGGAACTTTTCCAGAGCGGTTATCGGGTGCTGTTGCAGCACTCGATCGGCAAAGAACATGAGGCCGAGCTGCGCAAGCGTTGCCTGGACGTTCACGGCGTCAACAGCGTCGAGAGCCTCAAGACTTTCCAGGTCGGTCAAATGGCAGTCTGCATGCTGGTTGTAACGACCAGACACACAGCCGACACGGTGAACTTCATCAAGTACGGCATCGAGCACCACGTCCGCGAGTACTTGCTCGGCAACGACTTCAAGGAATGCGAGATTCACATCAAGTTCCAGAAGCCTGATCCCGAGCGGCATCGCGTGGCGTATGCCATTGTCTACCAGGATCGTCGATTCACCATCGCCTCCAGCCTGACAGAGGCGACGCACATCCTGGTCTGCGACGTCGAGATGGGAACAGTGGTTCGCACGCGCAGAGAGACGAAGCCCGAGGACCTGCAGGCCTTCCTCGCCCGCAAGCGCATCCTCAAGCTCTACGTCTGCAGCGACAAGCCCGCGTCCACGGCGGTTGCTTGCGAAACGCAAACAACCGCGCTGCCGTTGACCGGTGATGTTTCGCAGTCGAGATCCCTCGCCGCCCAGGCAGGAACGACCATCGAATCCATCCCGACCTTCCAGCCGCGCCTGCTCGGCTTGTCCTGACCAACAGCGACTGACCAAGGTTTCTGCAATGAACGCCAAGAAGAATACGTTGTAACTGCTCTCTGAAACACGTGAGATGGCTCCCAGAGCCATTCTCACGTGTTTCTTTTTGCGAAACGACTCCACTATATGTACTAATACTTATACAGGGACTTAGCAGTTGAGGTTCCCCTCGAAAAGTAGACTTCTTTACGACGCCGTTGTGCACAACACGCGCTTCGTTGATTGCTTACGCTCGGCCTAGAGAACTCAACGCTTGGCTTAGCTCGTGCCATTTTTAATCAAAAGTGAGCGCTAATTAAGCTAAGCATTGAGATCTGAATTCACGTGATGAAAATACGCAAGATCTCGTTCTGAAACGCTGTTGATTTAAGCTTTTGCGCTTTTGTGAACTTGTTCTCACAGATGCGTTCTGGCTAAGGTAATCGTATCTTCTTTTGCACTTTTGAGTAATCGAAAACCTCTGACAGAGTAGTTCTCCGTTCCATAACCAAGCTTCTGTTTCTCATCTGATGATGAGGCAACAGAAACTTGGTCTTTGAACGGAGGCTGAGTGCAGGAGAGAACACCCTTATCGCGCGATGAGAAAACGTTGTTCTGTTGAACCAAGGGAGCTACACAATGACGAAGCAGTTCATCGGCACCAGCAACCCCAGCCAGCCCGAGCAGAACCGCGAGGTCGTCGTACTTATCGCTGGCAAGATGGCACGACACGCCATGTTCGCGGATGTTCCCGGACTCGCGGACGAGCTCACGGCCAGCCTCGCGAGGCGGTTGAAGAGCAAGCAGAAGCACTAGAGTGCTCGAAGCCTGGCGCTGTCGAGCAAAGTAACGCCGACAACGGCAAGCCAGGCAGATAGCCAGGCTCGGTCACTCAACCAGTCGGTCAGGCACCAGTTATGGTGGCGCGCACGCGCACCATAGCTGGTCCCTGTTCGGCACAAAGCGGCTCTACAAGCCGGAAAGGAACTATCATGTCACACGCTCGCAAAGTCGCCACGCACGTCGCACTGCGACTGCAGGCACACAACTATCTCGGTGTATTTGCAGGCGGCTGTGTGCGCGATCGTTTCCTCGGCGTGGAGCCGAAGGATTTCGACGTCGCCACCAACGCCACGCCCGCGCAGATCATCGAAGTGTTCAAGGGCTACCACATCCTCACGGTCGGAGCGCAGTTCGGTGTCATCGTCGTCGTCATCGAAGGCGTCAACATCGAAGTCGCGACCCTGCGCAACGACGGTCAATACGGCGACGGACGGCGTCCGGACGCGGTGGTGTTCCTCAACTCGGTTGCTCCGATCGAAGCCCTCAAGGGCGACGCGGCACGCCGTGACCTGACGATCAACGCCATGTTCGAGGACCCTGCCACCGGCGTCATCTACGACTTCTTCGGCGGGCAGGACGACCTGAAGAACCGCATCATCCGTGCAGTCGGCAACGCCTCCGAGCGCTTCATGGAAGATCGGCTGCGCATGCTTCGAGTGGTGCGGTTCGCCGCCAAGCTCGGGTTCCGCGTGGACGACGCTCTCATGGCGGCGCTCAAGAAGCACGCTCACGATCTCGACCCGGGCGGCATCGTCTCCTGGGAGCGGGTCGCAGTCGAGCTCAAGGGCATCCTGACCAGCAAGGCTCCGGTTGTCGGTCTCGACCTCCTCTGGGAGACGGGGCTGATGGCGGAGATTCTGCCGGAATCGATGGCTCTGGAGGGCTGGAGGGCGTGGCAGGATCCTGTCTGGCACCCCGAAGGTTCCACCAGGAAGCACACCTGGATGGTGGTCGACGTGAGCGCCACGCGTGAGGGCATCGACTCTCACCTGGCAGCGTTCGCGGACGACGAGTACATCACCCGGGGCATCAACGACAGCGTCGCATCGTTCGCTCTGCGCCTGGCACTTCTGCTGCACGATTTCGCCAAGCCCAGAACGCAGTCGTTCCGACTGGTACGCCGCACGCAAGGCTGGCTGCGCTTCCTGCTGCCGTTCCGGCTGAAGGTGAGCAACTACGGTCATGCCGAGCTGGGCGCTAAGATGGCGAAAGAGATCTGCAAAGATCGGCTCAAGCTGTCCAATGAGGTGAGCGATCGGGTGGAAGAGATCGTGCTGATGCACATGCAAATGCACGAGTTCGACAACCCGGAGATCAAGCGCAGTAAGCTCGCGGCACTGATGCATCGAGCTTCGATCTTCGACCTCATCGTCATGCAACATTGCGACGTGATGGGAACCGGACGGACAAAGGCGGAGCGCGAGAGCTCTTCGCTGATGACGTTCTACTTGAACTTGATGGCGGAGATGCGCAGCGACCCGGTGCTGTCTCGGAGGCCTGGTGCCAAAGGACTGCTCACGGGAAACCACATCAAAGCTGCCCAGTTCAAGCAAGGTCCCGTCTTCAGAGTGATCCTGGAAGCTGCGCTGGAAGCCCAATTCGCCGGTGAGTTCACCGACGTCGAGGGTGCCGTGGCGTGGTTCACCAGTCGTGTTGAAGAGTTCCGGGCAATCGAACCGACGCTGGTTCAGGCTCCGTCCCCTCATCGCGGCAGGCGTAAAGACTGCTGCTAGGGACGTCCTCGACGGCTTCGGCAAGAACGGCATCGCTTCTGGGTGATTCCTACCAGAAGCGGTGCCGGGCCCGGGTTGTTTTCGTGAACCCACAACATCAAACATGGAGGCAACCATGCCGAAGCAAGTCGAATTGAATCACTTCGTTCTGCGCCAGACGGCGCAGTCGCGCTTCTCGCACTTCGAGCCCCGGTCCGGCAATGCCGCCGACACCTGGACGGAGCTGGAGGCGCTCGTGGCGAGCCGTTTCGCGGTGGCGACCCGATTCGCTGCCGAGAAGGACGTGCCCGCCGATTTTGCCGGCACTCGCGTCATCACCGAGGGTCAGCCCAAGGGCTTCGTCAAGCTCGTGCTCGCGCCCGAAGACGTCAACTGCTTCTTCTCAGGTGTGGTGCGCGCTGACCAATCGACCGTGTTCAAAACGGTCTGCGCTCCTCGTGAACGCGCTGTTGCCGGCGAGCTGCCGTTCATCCACTCGGTGGCACTGAACGGCAAGAAGGCAGCAGCCAAGGTCGTGGAAGTCATCCTCTACCACGTCAGCGCCCTCACCGAAGAGGAGAGGACGTACACGCCCGAGGGTGCCAGCCAGCCTGTGGTGCAGGACGGCGAGTGGCAAGTCATCAGCGTCAACGCACGCGACAGCGACGAGCCCGAGCCTCCGACACCACAGGCGATGGCGCGCAACATGGCCGCTCACTTCGGTCTTCCCGAAGGCGCGGGCGGCACTGCCCGGCTCTACACGGCCGAGGAGTACATGCGCTCCATCCTTTACTGGTCCGACCGGACGATGGCGACCGGTTCCTGATCGCCTCTGGCCGTGCCGATGTCAGGGCAACCTGCTCGGCACGGCCAGCTCCACTCGCTACCAGATGTGGTGTCACGGTTCAGCCGGAACCGTTCACCACATTTGGTATCACATCCGGTTCTACTATATTTTTTAATATCAAACCAAAAGAGAGCTGAGAACGGAGACCTGTCCATGTAATCGGCATCCTAGCCGACCGATGAACAGGTCCCCATCCTCGAGTTCTCACACGACGCTGTACTCATGCTGCTACCCCCATCAGTTCATCCAGATGACGCCACATGGCCAGCACGCGCTGGTCCTTCTCTTGCGGGTCAAACAGATGCTTCCGGAAATCCGGATACTCACGCACGTAACGACGGAACTTGCTTTTGTCGTCCCAGCGAGAGTGCCTGCAGTTGGCGATGCGGTCGCAAAGTTTCACGACGATCGCTTCCCAGATTTCGCGGATGAATGGGTAGGTTGCGAGCTTTGATTCGGCGCGCGTTGCGTAGCCCTCCTGGTCTTTGAGAGCCCAGCTTATTGCAATCACACTGGTCGAGAAACCGGCGTTGCGCATGTCATCCCTGGACTTTCCAGTGTCTTCGGGAACATCATGCGACCAGCAACTGATGCGAATCGTGCGGTTCTTGCGGAACCCGAATTCGACAGCTACTGCTTCGACTTCCGGCAGGTGACTTTCACCATACGGCTTGCCGCCATACGGTTGGGCACCATGCGCGTCCGAGCACCATTGCCTGGCTGCTCGAAGCGAGATGGTGCCGTCAGCGATGAAGCGTTTCATGGCTAACTCCTTCCTTGCGGATTGGCTGCCGACAGCGGTTGAGGGGATTCTCGTCCACCCGGCAGGCACCATATTCAACACCAACGAAACCACCGAAGCCGCGTCGTCACACAGAGAACCATCGTTCTTGATTACGATTTTGATTTCTGAGTTAAACGCTTAGAGTTTGGTTCAGTTTGCCGCGTTGAGAGGTGTTGTTTAGATATGACTTGAACCTACGCTTGTTAATGTTCACCTGCAATTGAAATCTTGAATTGACAAAACAGGTCGTAGCCGGAAGCTGCGATTCTTTGGCTATTGAGTGAACGATTGCGCGAGCTGCGATTGAAGTTCTACTCTAGCGCGGCGGTGAGAACCGGTCACGCTGCCATCATTTTCGCCCCAAACCAAACATTGACGGGGTTTTCGGGACTGAGTTCATTTGTGCTTTTTGCCTTTGCGTTTGGCAGGTTTCTCTTCGGCTTCAGTGGGCTGGTCGATGGTTGGCTCTTTGGTTTGCATGGCGGTCTGGTTGCCTTCATCTTCCAGATCCCAGGCTCGTATTACTTTTCCGGCTGGAATCGCGACGTGGGCAACGGAATCGCCGAGCAAACCGGCATCGCAAACCGCGCTCACCGGCGCCTGATCGGATGTGACTACCACAGCTTTCAAATCTTTGAAAACGATTGGCTTGCCGGCGGGAATGTCGCGAAGAGGCTTGTAGATTGTCACTTTCGTCTTGGGACTGTAATCGATATCGGAATAAACTACCGCATGCCCCTGAAACATTCCACGCTTCGAAGCCCGCCCGGCAAGCATCCAGGTGTTCTGCAAGGCAGCGTCGTGAACTTCACCCTTCAACTGTTCGAAATCATTGAGATCGCACTTGCCACCTTCGGCAACACCGGCTTCGCTGCTGCATTTCCATCGCACCGAGTTCTTCACATCGCCGTCGTAGAACCCACTGTAAGTATGCGGACACAGGGCACTGAGCTGATTTCCGCTTTCTTTGAACTTTTTCGCCAGTTCTTCACTGGCTGCCTTACCATCGGCGATATCGCCGGAACGCAGGAATGAACCCTGTTCTAACTGAGACTTGGCTTGCTTGCCGATGACATTGTCTTTGCACATCATCGCATCTGGATTGATGTTCGAGCCTGTCACTGGCACTTCCAGCACGTCATCGGTTTCAATGGTTTTGCCTGCCGGAATGGGGCGATCGGCCATCACACAGCGGTTGAGCGCCGGAATCCCTGATGCCATCCAGGCAGCACGATCGGCATTATTGCATCCGGTCAAAAAGAGTGTCATCGTGCCGAGCACAACACTTAGCCGGACCATCTTTGTCATCAAGAGTCTCCTGTTTCATTTCGAACATGACAAAGGATATCAGACCTGATGGTGCTTACAATCGTTCAATCATACGAAATATCATGTCTTGTTGCGAACATTAAGAGCCCACTGCCCCCAATAGCGGAAGCATGGCGTCGCGTGGCGCATTTTCGATTGTGACGGATCGCCCTTCGTAGTCGGCCCCTAGACGAACGCGCAAGCGCGCATCCTGAATCTTCATCGAGCGCTGATTTTTGTCACTCCATACCAGATCGGCATTCAATTTCTGCCCGGCTATCGCCACCGGTCTCACTTCTATCTCGCGGCGCTCGGCATCAAAAGCACTTCTAAAGAGAATGTCGTTGCCATCGCCATAATCCACTCGCGTGAATTTTACGTGAGAACCCTTATCACTCAATGCTTGCGAAGGATCTCGTCCTAACAGCTTTGTCACAGTGTCTTTGCCGATCGGTCCTTCCTGGCTCGAGCTGATGGTTTCGCTCAAATCAGTCGCTCTTCTGTTGCGCCCGGTGAGACGAGCAAACCAGTTGGATTCCGGTTCGGGATTGCGTTCCAGAAGAGCGCTAACTTTGCTGGCTGGGGCAGTTAGAGCATAGGTGTGGAATGGATTCCAGGCGCCTTGCACGGTGACAGCCTTGACGGACCCATCAAGGTCAAACAATGGACCTCCGGAGTTTCCACTTCTCACATGCATGGGAACCGCAGTGCGATTGGCTTTCTGCGCCTGCGCAACGACATTGTCGCTCCAGCCCGGCGAAACGTGCAAGGCATTGCTTTGTTCGGGATGTCCGATGGCGACTGAGTTATCTGGTGCTGGAAGATCATCCGTTCTTGATAGACGAACCGGTTTGAATGCCTTTAGCGAGCGTTTATCATCCAACCGCAAAAGGGCCAGATCGGACTCTCGATCAAAATCAATCATGGAGGCTGTGTGCGGACGCCCTTTCCTATCGACTACCACGACATCGAGCGAGCCATCGACCACGTGAAGCGCGGTAATCATGCGACCGCTCTTATCCACTGAAAACGCTGTTCCTGACGAGTAAGAGTAATCGCCTTCACTGCTGGGTCTGATCTGTTCCACTTTGCCGACCGAATCTTTCGACTTTTCATAAAGTCTAGCTATTGGCGAACGCTTGTGCACAGTGATTTGTCGTTCACCAAAATAAACATTGTCTTTCGTCAGTGCCGGAATGCTAATTTCGCTGCGGGAAACTCGCGTAGCACCAGCTGTGATACCACCCGTGACAAGCAGTGCGGTAGTGTCAAATGCCATGTGTCCTAGAGTCTGTGCAACGACCGCACGATTATTTTTCAAATTGGCGTCGGAAACGAATGCTTCTCTCAAGGCTGGAACAGCATCGACAACGTTTTTGTACGCGTTCTCAACATACCCGATAGATGCAATGGCTCCCAAAGCCAATGCGGGAACCTTGAGTGCGACTGGACCTCTGGCGGCCAGCGTCAAACCGACGCCGGTCATCGCGCTCAGTACTGTTTCATCAGGGCGTTCACTGAGCCCGTGTTTCAACTTTTGTTGAAAACCATCGGCGATACCACTGCCGATTAGCGAAAGCTCGCGCGACCAGGGATGATCCGTGGATATTTCGCGGAAACCAAGGCCTAACAATGCCCTGTCAGCGTTCGAACGTTCAAATGTCATAGCCCAAACCCAAACTCCCGACTGCATGTTCTCAAAAAAATCGTCCGCAGTCAGTGGGGAATATACGCATTTCAATGGTTTAGAACGGTTATTAAATCTGTGACGGCATGTAAATACACAATTCTTTCCAGGCTCATGGATCCCTGGAAGAGATGATTTCTGTTAAAAGCGAGATGTCCTTCCACCAACATTTACTGGAGAAAAAACACCCCAAGTCTTCTGAAAGTGCCTGAACAACACTGAAACTGAAAAGAAGCGAGGTACCTATCGTGAACGGACTCGACATCATTCGAAACGAACTGACCGCCAAGTATGGACTCAACCAGCCTGTCATGGGCGAGTTGAAGCGCATCTCGGAACTGGCACGGCAAGCGGCTCCGCTTTCCGTCGCCCGCGCCGACGCGCACATGCTCACCGGTCTTGCACACCTGCAGGCCTGCCACTTCGGCGAGGCTTTGCCGGAAATCGAGGCTGCCGTGGCTTGCTATTCTGCTTGCCAGGGCGCCGAGAGCCGCGAAACCGCCATCGCCACCTGGGCGCTGGCTCACGCTTGCGCTTACAACGTCTTCTTCGACGTTGCTGACGAGCTCTACGAGAACGCGGTGCAAATGTTCTGTTTCGGCGGACACCAGGAGTTGATGCTTGCTTGCCTGGCTGACTACGAGCACTTCCTGAGCGGTTATGCTCGGGATGAGGCAAGCGCTCGAGCCGTACAGATCTTCCTCGAGGTCGCAGCTGCCGCATAGCGGATGCTGTGATCTGTCGCGGAGGAACTGCAGAAGGACCACGGAAGCGGCGATGACATCGTCGCCTCCATAAATTGCGGAAAGGAAATAATGCCGGTCACGGCATGTTCCAGTACATGTCGTGACCCGGCGCTATCTTCGGATAGCCGCCTCAGCTCAGTGCCCCCTGGATTGCTGCTTTGAACAGCATCGATCGATGGGGCACCACTGGTAGTGCTGCGGAAGATGAGCAATCCCGCTTCATCTCCTCAGGGAACCAAGGGAAACCCATGAGTTTCTTCGGAAAGGTGAAAGACCTGGCTGCGTTATTTGCTGCGGTCGGGCTGATAATCGGCGTTCTCTGCGTCACAAAGAGCACGCACCCTGACACAGTTACCGCCCTCATTGTTGGCGGTGCTGCCGTAGGAGGCATCTTTGGTGCCATCCTCGGACTGATCAGACATTCGAAGACATCGGCGTCAAGCCGGCGTTGACGAATCGACGATCGCCGAATGAAACAGATGTGCCACTGGGCGTGGTGGCACATCACAATCCCCGCTTGCCGCCACATCAACGTGGTGGCACCACGCCTGAAACGTCAACCCGTAGTTTTTTCCAACCGCCCAGCGCTGGAACAGCGCTCGGCAAGGAGATCTTCGATGAACACCAATCTCAGGTACCTCTTGACGCTCGCTGTCTTCGCAGTGGTCGGCGGTGGGCTCTACCTCGGCAACGCGAATTTCACGCAGTTCGCCCCGGAGAGCAGCATCGGCATCGCCGCTCTCGGCGGTCTGGTGTGCGCGGCTGCCTTCGCCTACTTCACGCGCCCGCGCGATACCGCATCAGCCCCGGGCATCGCGAGAATCGGCTCCGCACCTGTGCGCAGCTCGCCCCGCGTCCGGATGCTGGACCGCTCGGGCTCGATCGCCACGCCGCTGTCGGTGGTCTCGGAACGCCCCGCGCGTGAGCCGAAGCCGCGGACGATCGAGAACGCCACGTTCTCCTTCGATGTCGTCGAGGGCAAGAACATCGTCACCGTGAAGGTGAACGGCATGACCGGCGGTCAGTTCAAGAAGAACGGCGGAACGCGCGACCGCATCACCAGCGTCGGCAAGGTGAAGTGGGCGCACCCGAAGAACGACCAGGCCGGCAAGGTGATCACCATCACCGGCGTCGTCGCCGACAACGCCGAAGCCGCCGTGCGCTCCGCGCTCGAGCAGCTCGGTGCCAAGCAGTCCGTCGCGGCTGCTGCGTAAGGAGCTGACACTCCCGCGCATGAGGAGCTAAACGCTCCCGGCGAAACGAGCGATTTCCACAAGCGGGCGAGCAGCACTTCCGTGCTGCTTGCCACCGCGCGTGGTATCGTTCCTTTCGCTTAACTTCCAACTCTACTATATGTACTCACAGACCGAGAGGTTCAATGAGCGCGCGATCTGCGTTCGATTCAATAGCGGGCGCACGCAGTGCGCACCTACACCAATGGGTTCGCAAACCACTAGCTGTCGAAGCCGTCGATGCCGTGTTTTTCGCGGTAGCGGCGGGCGAGAGATTCGATTTCTTCTTCAGGTGGAAGAACGTACTTCTTGCCGGCGTAGTAGATCGGTTCCTTCACAAGGCGCTCACCATCATGGTCTACGAAACGCGGCGCCAGATCGTTGGCCTCGAAAAGCGATTCGCTGGGAACTGATTTGCCATATTTTTGAATGGCAAGTGCATAGAGCGTGTCACCATAGACTAACCTGATTTCTGTGGATTCATCAGGCTTTCCAACCATGCGTCGATGTTCTTCCCGCAAACTTTTCAACTTCTCTCTGTAGCGCGCAGTCAAATCATCCAACCGAGATGACGCGGGAAAGACTAGCTTATCTCCGGCATTGTAAGCAGGATCCCGCAGCTCATCGTGCCCGTCCACTGTCACCACTTCCGGTATCATGTCATTGGCTTCGTAGACCGCCTCTATCTTCGGTTCTCCATACTTCTTGTGCGAAAGTGCCCATATAGTGTCGCCTGGAGATAGAACGACTTCAACTTGTTCTTCAGGAGAACCGACTTGTGAATCGACTTCGAACTCTTCGTCATCGGGAACATACATGCCTTGTCGCGAGTTCTTGATTATGTTTTGAACAGCATTCTCAACCACATTGCCGATTGTTTTTTCAACAATACTTTCAACCGTTCTCTTCACGGTTTTCTCTAAAACATCATTCAGCGTTTCGCGGTCGCGATTCTTGTCACCCTTCTTGTCTTTTTTGTCGCGCTCCTTGGCGCGCGCCTTTTCTTCTTTCTCGTGAGCCTTTTCTTGCTTCTTCGCACTCTTCTTATCAGACTTCTTGTCGGCATTCTTCTCGTCTTTTTTATCGTGCTTATCTTTTTTCGACATCAGCTTAAATCCGCTCCAGGGGCTGCCATCCGATATTGGCGTTGAGATAATGCCCTGCGGCTCGAAACCGAGGAAATATCTTCGCAACCAAAAATATGTGTGTGTCGATTATATTGGAATCAAACCTCAGGTTGCCTTTTATGATGCGCAAATGGTGCTTAATTTTGCTCTTGACCATTGGGACGTCCGTCGCCGCACCCAACGGAAACGCGCAGGGCAGCGGCAAATTGACCATCGACGTTGATGTTCTCATCATGGCAACTTGCAAGAAGGCGGAACAGTTGTTAGGCGAAGGAAAGAACATCGAGGCTCGGGAATTGCTCGTCAAAGCCGCAATGTACGATCCTAATACGTACTCGGGAAACGTGCATGAATTACTTGCAGACGCGCATCAGAATCTGGGTAACGTTAACGAGGCCATCAACGAATACAATCGAGCATTGACTTTCAATCCGCGCCTGGCGTCTGCGGCGTGGAACCTGGCACTGGCTTACAAAGATGCAGGACGCTATGATGATGCCATCGGTCAAACGAAACGCTTTCTGGCACTCAATCCGGCTCCGCAGTTTCGCGATCAAGCTAATCGCTTTCTAACCGATGTCGAGAAATTCAAACAAGCGGCAGCCTCTCAACAAGCCGCTCCCACCAGTTATTTTGATTTACTTGCTCACAATGGTTCACTTCATCCGTGGCTGCTGCTGCGCTTGCCGATCCGAGTGTTCGTTTCTTCAGGCGCTAAACATGCCGGTTTCCAACCGGTATTTCACGACTTCATTATTGACTCTTTGAATAAATGGACTGACGCAGCGCAGAAGAAACTGGTTTTTGTGGAAGTGAAAGACCGCACCCAAGCCAATCTTTGCGTTGACTGGACAGACAACCCTCAACTGCTCGCCACCGCCCACGGTGCCGAGGGCGCCGCGGTGGAACAAGGGATCGCGATATCTCATTTCGTCCCGTGCCCTGACGGCATCAGCCGAATCGACAATGTTCAACTCGTTCTCCTTACACTTAATCCAACTACCAAACAGCCCATCGCCGCGCAACAGATGCAATCGGCATGCCTGCATGAACTGGGCCACGCCCTCGGTCTCAGCGGTCATTCCGAAAATCCCAGCGACATCATGTTCTTCTCCCAATCCGCCAAACAATTGCCCGCTTTATCGAAAAATGACAAAGAGGCAATCGCCAGGCTCTATGCCCAATACCCCCCAATTCTCCGTTAATGGGACCGGTCCCTGCCAGCGCCGGAGGCTGAGAACGCCAGGGTTCGCCGGCTTCTGAAAATTTGGGAATTCCTCATCATTGCCAACCGGTTTTGACAAAACCGTCACGAAGTAGTTATGCACCTTTGCCAAACTGATTGAACGGTTCAAACTCTGCTCTTCCTCACCTGTAGTTCACACCGACTTGCGTTGCACGCACGTCATTGCGTACAGGGGCTTCTATGAGGAGAGAACATGAGTTACGACAACATCGCACAAAATGCTGAAACACAAATCAAGTCATCATCGATCGGCAGCAGCTTTCAGGAATGCAATTGTCTAGCCAGTTTAAGTTCGAGCGAAATGCGCTCGGCAACTCAGACATCGCCTCATGAGGGAACCACCTCCAACGGCGCAACCGGTTCTAACGATCCAGCAGAAGGCACATCAGCAGCGGATCGAGGGAATGGATCTCAATCTGAACAGCGCGAGTCCGACATGATCAACTATTACGATCTGCCCGGCGGGGACCAGTTGATCTTCAATAACTACTGGAGCCCAAATGAGCCTGGAGAGCCACGCTTACGCATCGGTGAGGAGGACCACGCCGTTGTGAAATCACAGCAATCGACTCTCGCTGACGGTCGCATCATGATCACGCAGACCTTCCAAAATGGCGCACAGGGCGAGTATATACAGGGTGTCGATATGTACACGTATCGATCGACAAGTGGAATGACCGTCAATTTGCAGTTGTCGAAACCGGACAGAATAATTGTGCGGTGCAACTGAATAAAGTCGCCCAGGAGCGCTTGCGCTAGCACTGTCAGCCTAAGATTACACTCATCCTGACAACATAGTTCTTGCCACAAGCAGGCTTAATTATACGAGTTATCAAGTATTCCAGCATTCTCAACCAGTTAGAGAACGTTCATATGCCTGCGACAAAACTTTAGATATTAATGAACATCCAAATTGAAAATTGCTAAACACACGTATATTCCGTTTCTCTCTAACACCACACCCGCGTTTCTATAACCCCGAACCATCGACAAATCGATCCTGCCAGCACCGCTGGTGGTATCACCACGGGTATGGAAATGAAACGGAAAAGGATCCTCAAGTCGCCATCCGACTTGCTGGATACCGAAAACAGGATCACGCGGGACGCCTGAGCCCATGCGTGTTCTTGCTTGTTCGACTCAGGCGATGGAACGACAATGTTCATCAACAACTTCGATGTGTGTCTCGAAGTCCCCGGACTGCCAGCTGATTTGCGGCTCCGACTGCACGACTTGCTCACCGACATACGCACTGCGGAACAGTCCACCGCTGTCTATACTCCCTATGGAATGGTCGATACCGAGTGGACGATCGTTAACGATTTCAAATCACACCGCTACTTGAACGAGCAAGGGCATCTCAAGAAGCTGATCGAATCCTCACGGGATTCGCAATCCGTGGCTCTTGTGCACAATCACATGTTGCGACGCTGCCGGTTTGTAATCTCGGCGCTCCGTTTGCAGGAGCTCGAGCAGAAGCACCAGGCGCGCTATGAGATGCTCGCTGCCGATCTCAAGGAACTGCGCAGACTGATCGAAGGTCGGCCGGCAGATGATCCGCTGGTCGGCTTTACCGAGGGAGTGGCGCTCACGCTCAACAGCTTGTCGAATTGGAAACGTGCTTCTTCCTTCAACGATCTGATCGCTCAGTCGGATGGGCTCACTACGGATCGCGCACTGGAAGCCATGGTGCAGGTCTACCACAAAGTGACCGAGGGCACGCTGGAGTTCCCGGACAATCTCTTCGGATATCACCTCCGAGCACTCACCTTCGCCGAAGATGAACCCAAGTTGCAGAGACTCTCCTTTGCGATCGACGACGCCCAGAAGATGGTCCATCTCTTCGCTGCTGCTCTCCAGACATTTGGATGGTGCAAGGAGAATTATCGAAGCGAATACTACTCTTCGATCCTCGAAAGTGCTATTACGGGCTCGCCTTTGATGTTCGAAAGGAGCACCTCTGTTCCGTTCAATGATGCACTGCACCGGCTCGAAACTGACGGAGCAAACTTCCATGCGGCGACGCAACAGCTCGTCATGTGGTACGAAAAGCTGCAAGCTACTCGGAATGTGCTGATCGGCGCACTGGAAGCTGCGCTTGCAGTGATCAAAGTGCCGACGCTGTACTATCTGGTAATCCATCAGTTCGATCCGAACGCGCCTGCATACAGGGCCATGGCTAATTGCATCATTGCGAAGGCCGTGCTCGCGGACGTCGATGGCAAACTGGCGGAATACGAGAAGTGCAAGAAGCACTTTCAAGAGCCGCTGGTCAACCCGGTCAAGCTCATCGACTCAGTTCTGGCAAAAACGGTTTGAATGAACCGTAACACCGCCGGCAGTGGCACAGCAAAACGCCATTAGCCGAGGGGAACACAAGGTCGCACCAAGCGCTCCCACACAGTTCCCTCGAAAACTTCACAAGGGGCACGAACAGCTCGTGCCTCTTGAGAGTTTTCGACATCACGTCGAAAACCACACCCCACGCCGGTTTCCTATAGCAGTTGTTCTTCGTTCCAAAGGAACAACCAGCTCGTGGGAGGGAGCGCAGGCTAACAGCTTGCGCTCTCCTTCTCATTGTTCCATCAACCTTTTACTACTCGTTCTAATAGAACGATTTTGCAATCAAAATTTGCCGGATAATGATGGAACGAAAAGGGCGCCGGACCTCGATTTGCATCGAAAGTCCGGCCACCCGCGAGTTTATTCCCCACCAGCAAAGAGTGACATGCCAGCGGAGAATCGACGCTTCGTTAGCCGATCAGCAGACGCAACACCCTGGCCGGCAAAATGAACGGCGCGAAGAAGATGTAGCCGATGACGCGGTTCACAAAGCTGGTGCGTACGTTCGACGCAGCCGGGTGAAGATGCGCGATCACTTTCCAGCACAGTGGGATCCGAAGCTTGGAATTCACGTGACTTGAAGTCGCG